>Ga0310690_10004686_pt1 | contig 19182 bp, 22 predicted proteins | sample AusTroGonzalo_MG_2_FD_207661 | JGI IMG/M metagenome (GOLD analysis project Ga0310690, IMG submission 207661) | Bovine rumen microbial communities from tropical cattle in Woodstock, Queensland, Australia - Gonzalo_04 (v2) (version 2) | ecosystem: Host-associated > Mammals > Digestive system >...
ACTCTCTTTTATATCTATATCTTACATAAGCGCGAGCAGTTTTTTTATCATGCTCCATTAAGAACTCTTCAATACGATCTTGAATATCTTCAATATCTAAATCGTATGCTTCATTCATATCTTTAAATTCATTTACAATTTCATCTATATAGGTTGGAACTTGAGGTTTTAGATCAGGATTACAATCCAAATAAGCTTTTGAAATTGCAATTCTAATTTTTTCGCCATCAAATTCTACTTTACGTCCATCACGTTTTGTAACCAAAATAATTACCTCCTAAAGTGCGATATATTATATATAAATCTTTAGTGAGGAAATTTATCAATGTCTGCCCAGATGTCGTTCACATTATTAGTAATATATACAAGATTTTGTGCCAATTCTGTACGATTACTATTTGATAGAATATTACCTTCTTTAATATAGGGGTTTAATTCAAAATCTGTAAAATCTTCCTCATCTGTACCATATCTACGAATAATTTCTTTAATGTCAGGGTCATCTTCCCGTGCCAAAGAGCGCATTAATCTAATACGGTCTGGGCAAGTAATATAAAAACCAATTACAATTACATCTTCCGGAGGATGTTCTGTAAGTGCCGTGAAACCTGCTGGATCAAAAACCCCAACATTAATACCATTAAATAATGCAGACTTAGCAGTCCCATAATGCCAGTCATTGAAAAAAGTAGCTTCTAGCATATCTCCATTTAAGACTTTTTCTGCAAACTCTTCATTAGAAATAAAATGATAATCTACTCCATCTACTTCGTTATCTCGAATTGGACGAGTAGTAAATGACACAATATTGTGCCAATGAGGATTCATTGACACAAGGTGCTTGGCAAGAGTGTCCTTACCGGAACCACTCTTGCCGCAAATCGCCACAATAATTTTATTCACTATCTTCTTCCTCAATTCCTTGTGCTCTTGTTGAACGAATAATTAATGTTCCATCTTTTTCTATATTATCTATTTTATAAATTAAATGCCCAGGAGTGTTACTATATTTTTTAGGCACAAATTCATCTCCACGACGGATACCTGTAAATACCAACATACTTCCTCTATGGAACCAAGACTTTTCAATTACATGCTTTGTCCCATCTAAATTACGTTGAGAAATTTGTTTGTCAAACATAGCAAAAAATTCTTTATTACATCTTACAATAAATACTCCTTGCGGGCCAAGCAAAATTACATTACTTCTTATTTTATCTTTTGCGATAACTGTCCCATAAACTCTTGCTAACTGGAATAATGGAATATCTCTACCATTACGTTTCCAATAACTTTCTACTACTGGTTCTTCTGGTAAATCATAATAATCAATTAAACCATAACGAGTTTTATTTATATGCGCTAATTCATGTTCATGATAATAAAAACACATTGTTTCCATTTCCCATGAAGAATAATTCCCTTGTGCATATTTCTCTATTGCATCCATAAAGATAGATTTATTTAATTGATAAAGAGCTTCTTGCTGATTATTTTTCATCCAATCGCGCACTTTATCCATTTCTTTTTGATAAACATTGTCCCAAATTTTAGTATGTAATCCCATACCGTATGGTGCAATTGCCTCTAAACTTATATCACTATAATTACTATTGATATAATTTAATGCCCGCTCATCTAAAATAAACCAATCTCCATGCTTACAATTATCTTTTAAATATCTATTAAATTCAAATACTGCTCTTTGAGGATTAAGTTGTTCCGGCAATAGTTTTCTTTGAATTAACCCATTCATATTTTGAAGTGTAATACGCTTCTTTTTATCACAAGTCATCCAAAGATATTGATACATAATTTTCTTACGTTCGCCAAAACTATCTAATGCTCCGCTTTTGATTAATGAAATCATTGGCTTCTTATTTAATTTAGTTTTCCACATAAAATCTTCTAATGATTCATATGGTCGCTTTTCAATTATAGAAGCAACAACATCTTCTCCTACATCAACAAGAGCTTTTAAACCATATAAGATAACATTTTCTTCTTCATCTGGCTCAAAACCATATCCAGAACGATTAACATTCGGAGGCATAACTCTAATGCCACGTCCCATAATATCGCCAATAGCTTTTGCAATCTTATCATATTTAGTTTGTCCACCACTATCTGCATCAACTGCGCCACTATTCACAATTAAACAAGCTGTATTCCAATATACACTATTCCAATTTAATGCTAAAACTAACGCTTGAATACCAACAAAAGAATAGGGTAAGCTATGATTCAAACTAAATGCGTATCCTAATTGTGGTCTAATTGCAATATCCCAAACATAATCTGCAATCTTACCATTATCAACATATACATCAGAAATTGCTTTATAAAATTTATCATGTAATTCAGGGATACGATTCATCTGTTTCTTTGCTACAATTTTACGAGCATCATTTGCATCTTTCAAACTAAATCCAGCGATTCGTTCATCCATCAAAATCTGCATCATTTGCTCTTGAATAGGAACGCATCCATAATATGTATCACAATATTCATGTAACGCATCAATCATTAATTGCGGCAAGCCAACATTTTTCATTTCTTTATCAAACGAATTAATACCATACTTTTTAATACGTAAATATCTTTCTTGTTGACTTTCTACACCTGGCTCATTCATTAATCGCATCATAGCATTTGCTGCAGTCATCTCTAATGGATTCCTCGGTTTTAATGCTTTTGCTATTGCTAAGCCAGATCCGCCATTAAACTGGAACACATCCAATACAGTACCTGCCGCGAGTGCATCCCATAATTTTGTATCTGTTGTATCAATTATTTCGGGGTGCAAATATTTATTATATAATTCACGCAAACTTAAATCTTCAATCTTTTTATTTTCTTTTAGCAATTCTAAACATTGAATCATCTTATCACAAATTTCTGTAACAAGAAAATCATATTTAGTATCGCCAGCGGCCTCTGCCATATGTAGATCATAACAAGTAATTAAATCACCAGAAGTTGCTTTCATTACCGCCGCAGTATCAAAAATATGTTCTGCATCATATAAAATTGTACCAGATGCGTGAATACTTCTATTCTTAACAATACCTTCAATATTTTTTATAATATCCAAAAGTCCTTCATATTGTTCGACTTCATGAATAAATGTTTTTACGGGCCTTCTATTTTTTGATGGATTACCATATACACAATCGGCTATACTCCATAAAAATCCTCGCTCTTGTGGAATTAATGAGCTAATATATTGCGCAATATCATTATCAATCCCATCAGGATATTCTTCTTCACCTTGTTCATTAAGATGTCTATATCCTCTGCAAGCAGTTTGTATAGCAGATTTTGTTCCTTCTGTTCCAAAAGTTGCAACTTGCAATAGTCCTAATTGACCTCGTTCTTCTCTAATTTTTTCAAAAATCAATGGACGCTTACTTGGAGCTAAGTCAATATCAATATCAGGCAACTCCGCACGTTCTTTATTTAAAAATCTCCACCACGGTAAATTCCATTTGATTGGATCCAATTGAGTAATGCCCAATAAATAGTTACTAAGAAATCCAGTAGAAGAACCACGCCCTGGGCCAACAATAGAGCCACACTCCCAAAACAAATCAATATAATGCTTAAAAGTGTTAAAATAAGCGAACAAACAAGTCCCAAGACGTTCTCCAATATATTTAATAACATCTGCTTCAATTTCCAATCTATCAATATATGTAATTACTTTCTCATCATTAATAAAATCAACATCCGCACCAAGTTTTTCTCTTAATCCAATCCATACATCGTTTATCCATGCACGCTCTTGAATATTATCTGAGTTCCATAAAGATTCAAGAATAGGCCATCTATTCTGAGACTCTTGACTAAAATCACGTTTATTATAATTCTTTACATCTACTGTTGGGATTTGTTGAGGTTTAGTTAAATCATAGAATTGAATACTTTGTCTTTCTATTTCAGTATTTTCAAATAACCAATTTACAATATCCCAATTTTCTGGATCTTGAGTTAATCTTAAATTCTCAAATGATTCATTTAATTTTTCTCGCGCCTCTTGTTCATCCATAAGATAACAATATTCATAGAATGTATCTACTTCACGATCGCCATCTTTTGAATTAAGATATGCTTTATGCGCGAATCTCAAATCTTTACTCAGATAATGACTATCTGTAGCTGGCACCATTTTTAAGCCATATGAACGAGCTAATAAATATAACTGTTTATTTACATATATTTGCTCTTCTGACAATCCTGGCGCGCACTCAATATAAAAATCATCTTGTCCAAAAGTGTTTATACACCAATTTATAAATTGATGTAATTTATTATTAATTTCTGTATCATCAAAATTTGATTGTTTATAAATACGTTGTGTAAGAAGTAATTTTGAAGCTTCTCCGCCAATACACGCGGTTGTTGCTATAAGATGACCTTTTGCCCATTTCATTACTTCTGCAACTTCACTTTTTAGAATAGGGGTGCGTTCCATTCGTCTATCAGTATAACTATTCATCCAGGCAATAGAACTTAATTCTCTTAATGCACGATGACCTTCTGCATCTTTTGCAATAAGAATAAAATGATAATAATCTTGTTTACTATCTCTTGTTTCAGTTAGATAAATCTCATTACCTAATGCGATTGTAAAATTTGGATTTGTCTCACGTAGTTGTTTTGCATATTGATTTACTTCAATATGGCAACATAATGCTTCATGATCTGTAATCGCAATACCAGAAAGACCGAGTTTTATTGCTCGGTCAATTAAATCTTTCGGTTTATTTATACAATCAATAAGTCGGAGATTGCTATACATTGTATGATTGTGTCCGTTAAAAAACATAACTATCTCCTTTGTTTATTTTCTGTATATATAATATCATTTTTTATTTAAATTGTCAATTTTTGGACGTAAGCGAATTATATCTTCAATGACGTTATACATTGGATAATATTTTGGTGGCACCCAATCAGGTGATAAACAAATAAATAATCTATCAAAATTAATTTTTCTAATAGATGCAATGTCTGAAGAGGGGATAAATAATGGGCTATTTGATAATTCCATATTATCAGGTGGCCACATAGAATTATCATTCTTAATCCATAAATATTGAGTAGTATTATATTCTTTACAAAAATAATATACCCAATTTGCTAAAGATGGATTTTGTTTTTCTATACTTTCTAAATACTGTTCCCCTTTATCTATATACCCACAATCATGGTGATGATCAATATTACAAAGTAATATTGATTCTTCTTTATTAATGTTCCAAAATTTCATTGCATCTAAAATAAAATGATGGTCTAATCCTGTATAAATATAATCTAAATCTTTACAATTTAAACGGAAATTAATAATAATATTTAAAAGTTGATAATATTTATCTGGATTAAACGAAAAATTTCCTTCTGGAATTTCAAACTTAATATCGCGCCAAGTATTAAATGTCCAATTTTCTTGTGGATGAGAAAAATTGTTATAACTATTAATTGTTGGCTCCATAATCCAATCAAAATCTATACTTAATATATTCATATATTTTATCTCTTTACAATAATAAGTTTTTTTGCTGCACGTGTAGCAGCAGTATATAACCAGCGTTTAAATTCATCGCGTGTTTGATTTTTTAAAAATTCCTCAAATACGATTACTTTATCCCATTCACTACCTTGGGCTTTATGTACAGTAATAGCATATCCATAATCAAATTCTTGAGGATGAAAAGGTTTTGGTATTTTTTTCCAATTCTGCCAATTAACTGTTGGCTCACCTTTTTCAAACATAGAATAATCTATATCAACATTATTAAATACATCCGTATCATCATAATCTGGTCGAAAAGTAATCACAGGAGTCCGCGACATAAAAGGATTATATAACTTATGTAATGGTTCAACATATTCAAGCGTTTCAATAGTACCAGATAATCCATTAACTAACGCATCGCCAGTAGAATTAACAAAGTCCCAATTATTTCGTAAACAAATTAACTTATCTCCTACAATAGGTAAATTATCTTTTACATTTTTAGAAATCTCTCTAATAGATGTATTTAACTGTTTGCGTGTTGCATTCTTACCACATAAAATTTGATCTGCCCAAAATAAAAATCCGTCCTTTTGCATTTCAGTTCTTGGGACAATTCTAACATCCTGGCCTCTAAATAGCTCTAATGACTGCCCCTCGCGCACATGCATAGTTAATCTAATAATTTCACTCTCTTGAGCTTGCCGCATAATTTCATCAAGAAATACATGAGGACTTTCTAATACTTCATTATTATCACCGCCAATAGGAGGCAGCTGTCCCGGGTCCCCTAATGCGATAATATATTTTTTATGACTAAGAAGTAAATCCCACATTCTTTTAGGTAGCATTGAAACTTCATCAACTACAATTACTTGATAAGGATCAATACTTTCTTTTGGGATATGCTTAAATCTCCCATTTCCAATCGGGAAAGAATTATATAATAATCTATGAGCAGTCATTGCATTGGGACAGCCTTTACGGCGTAATACTTGCGCTGCTTTACCCGTATATGCAATATAACAAATCTTATTTAAATCTACATCAAGAGAGTTTATAATAAACCTTACAAGCGTAGATTTTCCGCTACCTGCATATCCACTAATACAAGTATATAATTCATGATTATTATAACGGTCTATTGCTGTACGTAATCCTTCCTCTTGCTTTACTGTTAATACCATTTATTTTACTCCTTAATTTTCTATATCTATTATATCATATATTTTAAAAATCTGCAATAGACCATGAGGGTAGACTTTGTTCAATTTGATAATCAACGATTTTAATTTGGGGAGTCTGATTGCCCATATAATCATTTATCTCGCAAGTACCAACAATAGTTACTCGTTTATCTAACATTTCTTCATAATTTTCTATTGGTACACTAAATTTTAGACAATTAAAACTATTGTCTTGTGGTTGTAATTTTAAAGTGCCTTTCCCTAAATAAAAAGCATTCTCTTTTCTAACCGGAATATCTTCCAATACAACTAATGGCTCTGGCGCATTTTGTCCCCATATAGTTTTATATTGCGCGATTTCTTTAATTTTATATGCTAAGTTGGCTTCATTAAATCGCCATATGTAATCGACATAGTATGTTTTTTCGAATTGTGAAGTACCGAACTTTTCCTTCAAAAAATTCCCAAAGGCTTCGAGCATTTGGGGTACGAAAGAGACCCCGAAGGCGTGCGGATGCCCCTATGCGAATATTGCGCAACCACTCTTCTCTATGAAGTCCCGCCAGTCCCAAATTCCATCTACCGCAAAAGTTCGCGCAGATCCATTATATATAATTTCGCCAGTTTCAGCATTTATAGTCTCATTTACAATAATGGTTGGTTTGCCATAATCGCTCATAATAGCATTTGCTAATAAACCGGTAATACCTCTTAATGCGCCATCTTCTGCAACATTATCATTCTTTATAATAATCATTGGAGCATCAGCTAAATGCTCTTGTTCGATTTTTAATTTTAAATAATCTAAAGTTGCTTTTTTACTATCATCTTGATGCCGTTTAATATTTGCGCATACTCTAATAGCTTGTTCAACTAATAATTCAGTTTCTCCAACTTTATGGCCCCGCTTATTAGATAGAATTTCTTGACTTGCTTTATGTTGTAACATTGCAGAGAAAACTAATTCTTTTTCTGCATCAGTACCTACTCTTGTTACTGCATTAATATATGGAACTACAAACCAAGTAACACCATGCATATCAATAGTATTATTCATAGAGAAAGCATTTTTACGACACATCCATACAAAAAATGGATTATGTACATTTTGTAATCCAACAGTAATAAATTTACGAGTTTCTGGTTCGCGTTGATCCATCATATCTCCAAGTAGGCCAAGAGCTACTAAATCTAAATAATCATCAGCTTTATTTTGATGTAAAATTGTATCCATAACTTGACAAAATTTATATACAATACCTACACCCGATAAGGCTTTATTAGGATATTCACACATTTGATTATTTACAATAATAGCTGGATCATTTTCATCTTTTTGCGCTTCATGATGATCTAATACAATTACATCAATACCTTGTTCTCTTAATTGTTTATGTATTTCATTTTCATTAGAAGATGAATCAGGAGCAACTACTAATACAGTATTTTCAGGTATTTCATTTACATCTATGCCATGAATTTTTTTATGATGCAAACCATAACTAATATATTGCGGAACTAAGGAAGGAAAAGTTGCATATAAATAATTAATAAGTACCGCGGATGAAGTATATCCATCACAATCGCTATCTACTTGTATATATATATGTTGCCTATTTGCCAATGTGCGCAACAGTAATTTTGCTGCATCAACTATATTATCTAACCATTGACTTGGATACTCTTGTCCCAACAATGGGTCAATAAATTCTTCTATATTTGTAATACCTCTATTATACATTAGCTGCTCAATTAAACTTAAATCATTTCTAACTGGCCCTAATAACTTATATTCCATTATAATCGTACTCTTTCTTTATATAGTGTTAAAAATATATCTTTACCTTTATCTATTGGAGAATCTTTATAATCAAGCCTATTTTCTTTATCAAATATAAATGATATAGTTACAAATTTATTATAAGCGGCATAAATGTTTTTTAAATGCCGCACCCATTGTTTATATTCAGAATCTCCTATTGTTTGAAATTGTCTATCAAAAGCAATTATTATTTCATTAGGATGTAAATTTAATAAAAGTTGAATTTGAAATAAAGATACAGTAGAACCACAACAGGCTACACTAATATCATTATTAATTCCAAAATAAGATTGATATAATAAACAACTTTTTTCGCCTTCAAAAATAATTGCTTTTTTAAATTTACTTATATTTATTTTACTATTATTTAAATTATATAAATTATATCCTAATGGATGATTATATAATATATTATCAATAAATACTGGCCGATATTTACCAAAAAATTCAGCTTGTTCTTTACCTAAAAATCTACCTCTTAATCCTATAAATTTTCCATTAATGTCATAATGAGGGATAGTGATTTGTTCACTTGAAGGATAATATCCAATATTATTATATTTCAATACATCAATTGAAATTCCTTCATTAACCCAATCTCGTATAATAGGGTGAGGTAAATGTTGTAAAATTTTTGTATCATAAGCCTTTAGCTCATTTTGTTGTAAATTATTAACATTTTTTAATTTATTATATTTATCAATAACTTTCCAATCATCTAATGGTTGAAAAAAATTATCATCATCTGTTATTGCGGCAAATCCGAAGCGTTGAGCCACATATTTAACAGAACCATATAATGATGTATTAGGAGCGGATTTAAGGGTTTGTATCTTTGAAATAAGTTCAAAAATATCAAAACTTGCATCACACTCAGTGTAACATCTAAACAAGCGCGTATTTTCATAATAATATAGTTTATGTGATCCTTCTCCTGGGTGATTATGACAAATAGTAGCCGCAACAAAACCCTGTGGAGTTAGTTGCGGCTCACCACCAAAATCTTGAACTAACTCAAATACTTGTTCAGTAGTAAGTTTATTCTTAATTTCATCTTTGTCATAAAGCATTTAAATCTTACCTTTCGATATTTAGCTTAACAACAGTACCATGCAATCCATATGTAGAATTAACAACTTCCATAACGTATTTCATATCATCAATATTTTTTGGCTTATCATTTAATAGAGCCTTATATTGAGTGATATTCATATTATATTCAATTTGCTTACCATCCGCGCACTGCGCGACTTCCAAACTTGTTTCAAGAGTGCCTTCATGACCATGATATGCCATAAGATTATTCTTCCTCCTCAAATGCACTAAAATCATTTATAATTACTTTTAAATCTTCAATTCCAATCCATTCATATTGGAAATCAGTTAAAAACATCGGTTCAATGCGGCAAGTGCCTAAATTAGCATTACACCAAAGAATAACACTTTTATATCTACCGCGTCTATTTTTATAAATTGATAATTTAATTAGAGGTTTAGGAAATTGCGGATTACGCTGTAAAATAGTTTCAAGACTTGCTAAATCTTGGTCTTTTACTGGTAACAAAATACTACCATAATCAATTTTATCTGCTATTGCTTTTGCGCCTCGCAATAAATTTTGATCAGGAGTTTTACTATCTTGATAATCTCCATTTAATTGCGTTGCAGACATAATAAAGACATTATATTTTACACAAATATCTTTTAATCTTGCTGAAAGCATAAATAAAATATTATCTTCGCGTAATGCAACTTTACCAGCTCGCCTACTAATTTCTTCAAGTATTTTTAAACTTGTATGTATATAATCATGAAATATATAATTAATATTATGTTCTCTTAGATTTCGCTTTATACAATTTTCAACATCTTGTAAATTAAACTCGGGTAATTCTTCTATATATAATGGAGAACGGGAAATGACATCAGCCGCATAAAACACGCGCTCTCGTTCGCCATCTTTATATCTTCCTGTAAGTATATGCTCTTCATTAACATTTGCAAGAAAAGCTAACATCATAGTTTGAATTTCATCTTTATCTTGCTCAGTTCCAATAAAAAGAGTTGGAAAACTTTTTCCATTTTTACGCCAACCAAATTGCTCATCATAAAATTCATCGCATCCAATATAACAAGCATCCGCAATCATACTTCTTGTTTTACCAACACCAGTCGGAGCTGACCGCAAATAAAATTTTCCCAATCTTGCTCCTCTTGTTATAGTATTTATATAATTTCCATAAAGAGGAACACCAACATCTGGGACGGTTTCAAATCTTTCTATTAATTCTTTAATCCCATCTCCAGCTTTATATGATCCATTTTCAACATCATTTTCGACATATGTAGAACGAATTAAATCAATTTTTTCATCTATTTTGTCTGCAATTTCTTGCAAAGATGTATTATCTAACCACTCTTCTTGTGCTTCTTTTTTCTTGGTATCAAGAATATTATCTGGGTCATATAAAAAAGAAACATCTAAACCATAATTATCATACATACGCAATAAAGTCATTTTCTTCATGCGTTTATAATAATAATCAAAAGTTGAGCGAGTAACCAATCCACTAATCTGAGTTAAATAATCATTCCCACGATTAAGATCATATATAGCTTTCTTTTTAGGATGATTTTCTAAAAAGTCATTTATAGATTCAATAGTAAAAGCACGAATACCACTCTCATGTAATTTTAACATTGTCCCATAAACGATTTTATGGAAATCTTCAACAAAATCTTCTTCAGTTACAAAGTAAGTATCTTCGGCATCCAAAATGCTTGGGTCATTATATACACACCCAATAACTTGCATTATAGCGGTGCCATCTACATATTTAGACGCCACTTAATCTTCTCCTTCATCTAAAAATGCAAATCGTTTATGTTTATGTTCTTTACGCACTGGCGGTGGAATATGTACTTCAACAATAGTAGGCTGCCATTGTTCAATGGGTTTAGCTTTATTCTGTTGTTGTGCCATCCAAATAGCTGTATAATAATTGCGCGCATCTTCATAAATATAAGGGACAATACCAATTCCACCATTTGCTTTTTCTATTGAATTACCTTTAATATCAAAAAAATAAGTCAGACTTTTTAATATACCACTATAAGTATAACCTTTATTATTATGGTAATCTTCGATTTGTTTTTGTATTCTAATACCTATAGAAGGGATATTAAACAATTTTTTTATATATACATTTAATGCTTCAAAATCTCTTTCTTCCTAAGATAATTCAGCATTATGCCTGTCATAACAGATTCTATGAGCATACCGTTTGCTATTAACTTGAACATATTCTTCCACATCGCGGCTAAATGTTTGACCACAATATAGACATTTTACTGGTGGCAATTTCTTTTTACTTGCCATTTATACCAATCCAATCAAATAAATTTTTTATTGTAAGTAAAATCCAATATGCACAAATCCATGGCCATGGGTTTGATTTTTTAACTTGTTTCCATGCGACTATTCCAGCAATAGCCATTAAACCAAATACAAAAATTTGTGACATTATTTACTCCTTTATTATAACATTTATTTTATAAAAAATCAAGCGGATGTAAATTATACATCCGCTGTTATATTCATATTAGAGCCGACGCAGTTCTTGCAGGATTAGCCAAATCTGGTCGGAATCTCTTTCAGTTGCATCAGCGAATTTCTTTGTTCCAAGATAATTAGAAACAATTTTGCTAATTTTAGAACGATTATTTATGTTCTTTTCCATAAGAGTTCCAATCAGCTGACTAGCTTCAGCGCGCATTTCCTCATAAGAAGGCATATCTGCGTCAGGTTCTTCCTTATATTCATTAGCTTTTGTTTCTGTAACATATTTATGTCCAGTAAGTTCAGCTTCTTTATCAATTGCTCTATGAATAGCATCTACAAGATTGTCGTATGTAAATTCAATAACAGGATCAAGATATTTAAATCGAGAACCAGCAACAAATCTTGGAGTTTCTCTCATAAACAATTTTGTTGTAGTACTACCATCCTCATTTGTGGTTGGACGAGACAATCCAATAATGTCACAAGTCCGCTCACAAATTTTTCTACCGCGTTTATCAAGAGTCGGTTCAAGGCGGCTATATTCATTGCCCTTTTCATCTTTTTCAATTCTATCAGTACTATGGGAAATCAACACAAGACCATAATCTAGCTGAAGAATTTTCCGCATACAAGAATCAAATTCTTTTTCAACAAGACCATAACCTTTGCCATAACCCAAATCACCAATAGCATCTACACCTTGCTGATTGCAAATATAATCAGTACAATAATCATAGGCAATATCGGCGGTATCAATAACAATAGTCTGATACATGGCTTTTGTTTCATCATCACGCAACATAATAAGATAATTCTTAAACTCGCGCCAACTATTTACTCCAATGGCCATAACACCGGGCAGTGCGTTCCAACCTTTTTCAAAACCAAGAATAAGCGCACCAGGGAACTTACTAGCAATAGTAGTTTTACCAGACTTAGGAGTCCCATAAAACATTACGCTATAACCTCTGAGGTCCCGAGAGACCTCATGAGGTTTAATTGCGGTCAAAGCATTTGCCATAAGTTAATCCTCCTATTAGAAGTCATAACCAGTGGTAGCAGCAGAAACAGTCGCGGCAGATTTGCCAGTTCCCTTACTCGCTTGATATTCAGCCTGACGCTGTTTCATAGATGCAAGATACAACTCTCTATCACTCATAGCCTGCTGCAACTCAACAGCAGTAATTGTATCTTCATCATCAAAAATATACGGCTCTTTGAGACATCCAATGATAGTCATATCTTTTGTTGAAGTCTCACGAATCTTAACTTCGTCCTCACCAAACGCACTCTCAGTAGTGGTAACTACTTTCAAAGTACGTGATACCTGACGTCCCCATACCTGAGTAAATACGGGATTTTTATTCGACACATCAAGATTGCGGAAATACTTCATACCAGCAGGGTTCATAATAGAGAACTCAACAGGTAGAATTGCTTTCTTAAAATCAAAAATCGCGCCACGAACAATTACACGCTCTTCTGTACCCTTTTCATTATCGGGTTCAACATCGCGCACATTTGTAATAATCATATCAACTTTAAAAGTCCCGCGCTGCTTCTCATCGTCATTAAGCTTTTGAGTAAGATGAATAAATCCACCCTCATTACGCATGACGCTAACCGGCTTTTCATCCTTAATATCACGGAACCATTCGTTCAAACCAATAACGCTATCTACGCGAACTTTTGTAGCCTTCTCTTTACCATCAGACGCTACTGTTGGAGCACCATCAATCAAGCTTTGAAGCACAGGCCACCTAGTATCTGCTCCGCCCTTACTTGTCGTTGCGGTAACATAGGTAAAATGCACAGGAATTACATTTTCACACTTCTCATCAGTTGCAATATTAACAACACCATTAATATACTCGGTATTCGGACTCTTTGACTGCGGGCCTGTTACCTTTTTTTCCAACTTGTGATCAAAAACATAACCTTCAATATGCGTTTCATTTGTAAAATTTTTCTTCATAATATTTTATTTACTCCTCAATACTTATATTTTTTCCTTGTTCTGTAATCATATAAACTGTTGGTGACTTGCCCATTTTTTCTACATAACCATCAGCAACAAGTTTCCTCATCGCGCCTGATACTGCTTTTGAAGAACATACCAATCCTTCTGCAATATCTTTTGCCTTATACATTGTTACAGGATTTTCCTGCAACCATTTCAAAATGTTTTTACCATTTTCTGTGAACATTGATTTTTCTTTAACATTATTATCTGAGAGTGCATCAATGTACGCTTGAACATTTGGCGGAACTTCAATATCTCCTGCTACTTCATGCGTGAGATAATTCCAAAAATTCAAAAATTCCTGCTGTTTGGACATTTTAATTATCCTTTCTTCATTTTCTATATCTATTATATCAAATTTTTTTAAAAAAGTCAATAATCATTGTCATAGATATAGCCAACTGGGACAAGCTCCCAAAACAGCGCCCAATGTTTATAATCTCCTGTGCGCAAATAAGTTTCACGAATAGTGTTTAAAGTATCACACCATTTTTGAATATTATCTATTAAATCAGGTTCATTCTCTTTAAATTGATTAATATCTGGAAATTCCTGCTGAATAATTGAATAAAAATCATCAATTGTCACAGGGATTTGTGCTTGCGCAATACGATTCTGCATAATATTTTCTGTAATTTCTTGATCTAAATTTGAACTAGAATCAATGATTCTATTTACTTCTTCTTTTGTAAGCATTATTTTATACTATACCCATAATCCTTTGCATGATAAAAATTTTGCCAATAATCTTCTTTCTAATTAAGTTTATCTCTTGTACATTCTTCGATTATTTCAAAAGTAAATTTCCACGGGCCGCATCCACTCATTGCATTATATAATTTATTATCACTATGTTCTTCCGCACCAATAGCACATTTAATATGAGTCTTCCATCTGTCACCAATATTGACAGCCTAACCGACATAACACATTTGATTATTCATGTTAGTTAATTTATAAATTCCCATTTTTGGGGTATTTCCAATAACTCGTCCAATTAAATCACTATATGGCTTTTCATAATAAATTTTCCAAATCACTTTATTAATTGCAGTCCGTGCTTGAGGAGATAATTCTAAACTTACTTCATAAAGTTTATGAATATCTAATATATCCTATTCAGATAACTAAAGCCGATGATAATCATTATAATCTTCTTGTTCTTGCTATTTTTTATTTAATTCAACAGCCGCATTTACCGCAGATTGTAAAGATTCTAATTTTGCAACTAATCGCTAAGCCGCAATTAATTTTTCTTGATTTTCTTTTTTAAATTCTTCAGTAAATTCTTTTTGCATTAAAATTAAACTTTGATTGGCATCCTATTGTAATTGTCGATTATATTCAGCCAATTCTTCTTCAATTTCAATACTTCTTTTAGCTTTATATTCATTATTATAAATTTCTTGTTGTTCAACATTCTATCGTAATTTATCAGAAGTATCAGTTAAAAAAGAAATATCTTTTTTTAATTCACATTGGTCCTCTTTTAACTATTGTGTTTCTAAATAGGTTGCCTATCGCTACTGCGCTAAATTATTTAAATCTTGTTGAGCGCTTTTTAAAGATTCATTTGTTATATTTAAATTTAGCTATTTTATTTTTATCTATCGACCAAGATATAAATCATAAGCCATTAAAATTATAACAATAATCGCGCCTATTATTATCATCCAAGTCATAATGATATTTTTACAAGAAATGGGGTTTAGTAAAAACCAAACCCCATAAAATATTTACTAAATGATTAATTACTCAGCTTCTGGCTCAGCATTTACATCAATGGCCTTGCCAGCATCGGTGAGCCGGAGGAACTTAACCTGCTTATGCGTTCCATCATCAAGCTCAATCTCAGCTTCCTCACGGAAACCAAGTTCCTTGCGCTGAATAGCACTGGTAAAGATACCATTAACGCTACGCACCTCAAGATCAAGCGCCTCAGCAACATCAGTAGCGGTCACATTGTCGTTGGCACCAAGGCCCTGCAGATAAGTAATAACCTTCTTAGTATTTTCCTTCATAACAGCCATAATAATAATTTCTCCTTTTACTCTTACCAATTTGATTGGTGTTTATTGTTTATTTTTTTTATTTTATAATAATCTGCGGTTTGTGCCGTCAGTTATTAACTAAAGTTATTATACTAAAAATTTTTTAATTTTTCAACTTGCCATCATTTCTTGAAGAAGTTCTTGAACCATTTCATCGACAGCAGTCATATCATCAATAGTCATATTATCTTCTGTCGTTTCTTGCAAATTCATGATGCGCTTTTGTAGCGAATTAATTTCATCATTAGTTTCAGCGTGCTGCAACTTATATTCAAGTTCCGCAAGCTGTTTGGCATACTTCTTCTGTTGCTTCTTAGTCACAGGAATATTTTCCTTTCCTTAATTTTTACAAGTATATTATATAATAATTTTTTTTAAAAGTCAATTATTTTCCAAAAATTTCTTCAATCGTACATTCTTCGGGATTTTTATCATCTCTAATACGCTTAAAATAAAAATGTCTTAACGTATGAGAAGTATTATGTTTTTCCATTCCCGCAAGTTCCACAACTTTTCCAAAGAACATTAATGGATGCTCTTTCAAATTTTTCTGATCTTCTTCACTTAATCCAGAAGAAATCGTTCCAATTTCTACAAGTTCTTTATTCTCATTATATGCGCCAACGCGAATAGCAGTAGGCCATCCATAATAATAAGCTTTTGTTACAGGTAATGTTTTATATTCAATACCTTTAACGACTTGATATTCTCCAAGAGGAACACGTTTTTCACTTAATAACTCCCAAGGGGCGCCAGCTTCTGCTGGAATACCATACTGCTCAATAATCCAATATGGCCAGTCTTTAGCTTGATTATATTGTTGTTTACTTGCTTCAAAATCAATCAAACCATACTCATCTAATACTGTATAGTTAGGACCAATAGGAAGTTTCCCATTATAATATTTTGTGGGTTCACATGATCCCATACATACTGCATCACAAGTAGCAGTTTTCTTAATTTTAATTGTGTCCCATGCGGGACGTTTGCCTGGCGTATAAGGAGCAGATTTACGTTTAAGAACGACTCCTTCTTCTCCTGCATCTAATACTTTTGCTACATATTCTTGCAGATCGTCATCTACTCTTTCCGCAAGTTCCATAAAATATTCTGATAAAAGATTATAATCTTCTACTACCTTTTTTAATAAATTATAACGAATACTTGCGCCATAATTCATTAAATTTGTTCCTTTAAAATAAATTATATCATGCATATAATAATGCAATAGACCATAATCTCCTTGCTGTCGTTCTATTGCTTTTTCTGGAAGAGCGCCCATAATAGGAGTGACATCTTTTGATGTTTTGCCAGGGTAATAAATTTCTCCTATAATAATTGTACCAGCAGGAAGACGATTAAGAATATTTATTATATGCGGTACGTTTTCAGATTTTTCAGTTAGTTGACCAGTTTGAACACTTACATTACGACTCCATAAATATCCATATGTTTCAGTACGTTCAAATTGATACCAATAACCATCTTTTTTAATTTGTGCGAAATATTCGCCAGAAGAACAAAGAGAAGGGAAAATTTTCTCTTTACCGTCTGGAATTTTATTTATCTTCATTGGAAGAGGGCATAATGGTTGATTATTCATCATCTTTCTCCAATATTTCAAAAATCAAATCATTTGGTAAAAAATTTCTACATAGATAAAAAGAACCAAAACTTACACCTTTTTGAATTTCTTTTTTTTCTATATTCGTGTAATAGTTTATACGCTTATCAAAAATAAGTGCTTGACAATCTTTCATATATGGGAAACGTTTCTGTCCCTATAATGAAGGAATTGGAAGCAGGATTGCATAAGGTTTATTAAGTTCATATAGTCGTTTAATTATATCATCTTTAATCGAGAATGGTGGATTTGAAATAATAAAATTATAACGTTCAGAAGGCTCATATTCAAAGAAATTCTATCCATTATCAATATGAGTTGCAATTACTTTATATCCTTCTACTTTAAAAATTTTTACATATTCTGAGTCTTCTTTATCAAATGGACACCATATAGTTAATTTATGCATCGGATGAAAATATCCGTCTAAATATTTAATCAATGGTTTAACTGCATAAGCAGGCGTATAAACTTCATCAGAAGCTTTATTTGTCTTTGCGGTTAAATAACCCACATTTAATGGCATTTTATTTCTCCTTTATTCTCTTAAATATATTATATCAAAAAAAAATAAAAGAATCAAATAAATGATTTTTGTTTCCAATAAGGAACTTCAAGTAATACTATATTATGTTGAGCACAATAATTACGTTTTTTATTATCATAAAACTATTGTTTTTTAAATTGCTCTTCACCGCCAAAATAATCAATAGGCATATAATGTTGTTTACCTTGAAATTCTATTAAACAATAAGGTTTATTTTCTTTGTTTAAAAGAGCAAAATCAAAACGTAAAGGTTTTACTTCACCACATAAATCTTCAAAACTATATTGTGTTTTATATTTATCAATACATAATTTCTTTAAAATATTTTTAATCCATCGTTCGCCAGAACTAATACTTTTAAGACATTTAGAACATGCGCAACGAGGTGATTTATTTTTATTATTAGTCCCTAATATAGCCTATGAATTTACAATTTCAATTTCTCCACAGGCACATTGACATTTATAATATACTACGCCATATTTATTTGTATGATCTGGATTTAAAACTAAATAATCATCATAAATTAATCCACTAAGATTTTGAATACGTTTTAAATTTACAGTAGAAGATGCTTTATATTCATAATTAGATGGTAGAATTTTTTTATGTCCTCTTCCACATTTTTCGCAACGACAAGTATGTGGACTTTTTGTTAAATCTGAAGTCTCTAATCTATCTAGTCTACCAATAAATTCATTACCACAACTACATTTACATTCTACATAGTATCTTAAACGATGTTTCCCCATTGTATCTCTTTTTCCATATACTGTCCCAATTGCAGTAATTGTGGTATTAGGAAAATGATAACCCGGCTAAATATATGAATAATCTTTCTACTTCAT
>Ga0310690_10004689_pt1 | contig 19174 bp, 12 predicted proteins | sample AusTroGonzalo_MG_2_FD_207661 | JGI IMG/M metagenome (GOLD analysis project Ga0310690, IMG submission 207661) | Bovine rumen microbial communities from tropical cattle in Woodstock, Queensland, Australia - Gonzalo_04 (v2) (version 2) | ecosystem: Host-associated > Mammals > Digestive system >...
GCAGAACAGCCACAATACCCAAGAAAATAGAACCGGGCAACGTGATGCGAGACATGATCTTGTCGATGTACTCAGCAGTCTGTTTGCCGGGTTTCACACCAGGGATAAAACCGTTGTTCTTCTTGAGGTCCTCAGCAATTTGCTGCGGGTTGATGGTGATTGCCGTGTAGAAATAGGTGAAGGCAATAATCATCAGGAAGAATACGATGTTGTAACCCAAACGGTTATAGTCGATGAAACTGCTCCAGAAACCGGTAGTGGTCTCTTGAGAGATGTTAACGAAAGTCAAGGGGATAAACATCAACGCTTGAGCGAAGATGATCGGCATAACACCAGCTGCATTGACCTTGAGGGGCAGATAATTACGGACACCACCGTACTGTTTGTTGCCCACAACACGTTTTGCGTATTGAACGGGAACGCGGCGAGTGCCTTGCACCAACAGAATGCAAAGACCGATGATGACCATCATGAGGATAATTTCGATGATGAAGATGATGGGACCACCGTTCATCTCAGTGATACGAGCGGTGAACTCAGCCTGCAAGGCGAAAGGCAGACGAGCGATGATACCGATCATGATGATCATGGAGATACCGTTGCCGATACCGTTGTCGGTGATACGCTCACCCAACCACATGATGAACAGAGTGGCGGAAATCAACAGAATGAATGCGCAGATACCGAATGCGGAGAAACCGAGGATGCGGGTCTCCAGCATGGACGGAGCGATAGCGCCGGGGAACTGACCAGTAAGCTGAGCGATGTAAGCGGGAGCCTGCACTGCGAGGACAGCAACGGTCAGATAACGGGTAATTTGGTTGATTTTCGTACGACCGCTCTCACCTTCCTTGGCCAGTCTCTGGAAATAAGGAACAGCGAGAGTGAACAATTGCACCACGATGGATGCGGTGATGTAAGGCATGATACCCAACGCGAAAATGGAGGCGTTGGAGAAAGCACCGCCGGAGAAGAGGTCCAACATGCCGAGGAGACCCTTTTGTGCCGCGCTGCTGAAAGCGGAAAGGGCGGCAGGGTTGATGCCCGGAAGCACCACATGAGCGCCGAAACGGTAAATCAGGATGATGAAGAGCGTATAGAGAATGCGTTTTCTCAGATCTTCAATCCTGAAAATATTCTTAATGGTTTCTATGAATTTTTTCATTGTAAAGACTTTTTATTGATATTACTCGGCTGCGGGAGCGTTAACGAGTTCTGCAGTGCCGCCGCATTGTTCGATCATAGCCTTGGCTTTTGCAGAGTACTTGTCTGCCACTACATGCACCTTAGCGGTGAGTTCGCCCTTGGCCAAAATGGCGATGAGATCGTTCTTCTTGGCAAGACCGTTGTTCACAAGCACCTCGCGGTCAATCTTCTCAACATTGCACTTCTCGACAAGCTGTTGGAGAGTGCTGACGTTGATAGCGTTGTACTCCACACGGTTGATATTCTTGAAACCTCTCTTGGGCAATATTCTGTAAATAGGCATTTGACCGCCTTCGAAACCGATCTTACGGCTGTAACCGGAGCGGGATTGTGCGCCCTTGTGGCCGCGCGTGGAAGTGCCGCCTTTTCCGGAACCCTGTCCTCTACCAATTCTGCGTTCGCTGTGTGTTGATCCTTTTGCCGGTTTTAAATTGTGTAAATCCATCTCTTTGATATTCAATTGGTTATTAAAAATTATAATTCTTCAACGCTTACTAAATGCTTAACAGCGTCCACAATACCCAGGATTTGGGGAGTGGCTTCGTGTTCAACGGTTTGATGCATCTTGTGCAAGCCTAATGCTTCTAAAGATCTTTTCTGACGTGCGGGTCTGTCAACCGCGCTTCTAACTTGTGTGATTTTAATCTTTTTCATCCCTTCTAAAATTTATTTACATTATTAATATTCAAAAAAAAATAGTCCATTTTTGAAAGAAAAAATGCAACTATCTTCATAAACGTAACTATAAAATCCTATCTCTTCGGCCCTACCCTATCATCATTACAGTCCGTGAAATCAAATAGTTACGCGATTCAAAACCCACTTCCCACTCGCGTTTGCATTCCACTTCAAAAAGCCTGCAAAAATACACTTTTTTCTTTTACCAACAACACAGTGGTGATATTTTTTTTCGCCATTTTTCTCAAAACTCAAAATCAACTGAAAATCAATCAATTAACCATTAACCTTTAACATCTAAACCTTAAACCTTAAACAAAAAAAAAGGGGAGACATTCCGTCTCCCCTTAAAATATATTATTGTATATATAATTACTTAACAGAAATGCTATGAATGGTGATCTTTCTGTCTTTAGCAGCCTTCAAACCATAAACCGTCTCGCGGACAGCCGTAGTGTTGAATTTACCCACTTGACCTTCGGGATCGCGATGGATCGTGAGACCCGGACGAGAACCATTGATGTAAGGAGCCAAGTAACCGTTGTGAGCACGTGACATGTAGTTCAACACGCTCTGGATACGGCGGGCAGAAAGCATCTTGTTGTAGTCGCTGCCACCCACAGGGCTGGCAAAACCGCTGATGGTGAATTCCACTTGCTGACCATCCTTGAGAGCGTCAACCAAGAAGTTGGTGAGCTTCACCAATCGGTTGTAACCGGTCTGGATGGAATCGTTGAAGAAAGTCTCCATCGTGTTCTGAGCCTCGGTCTTCTGAGCACCAGCCAAACCCTTGCCTGCGTTGGTCACATAGTTGCTCTTGGCAGCCATGTAGTCGTTGTAGAGACCCACATATTCAGTGTTAGTGGTCTCTTGCTTGGTGCGCGGATCGGGACGGTCGTTCTCGAAATAGAGTGTGATGGGCTTCACGAGATCCTTCTTGGCCTCTTCCATCTCAGCTTTCTTCTTGTCAGCGGCAATCTCTTCCTCATAGTCGAAAACCACGGGGATTTGGACAATCATGTCCTGAGCCTCACAGCTTTGGGTGGAGGGGATCATCTTGGGGAAGGATTTCACCACGCGGAGTGCTTCGTCATCGAAATCCTGGTAACCAGAACTTTGAATCACTTCGATATCCGTCAGCGTGCTGTCCTTCAAAACCTTGGCTTGCACGGTGGTCGTACCGGAAATTTTCTGGTTCTTCAAGTTCACCGGATACTTTTTCGTTTTGTTGATGTAACGGCACATTGCCTTGTTGCCACCCTTGAAAGTGGGGAGCGTCATGGCAGCCGTCGGCACCACATGCTGACCATTGGAATCAGCCTTCACGATGGCGATACCATACTTCTGACCTTTCTGGCCATACACATTACCTTTGTCGCATTGCGCATAACTCATTGTGAAACAAGCAACTAACGCGACAACTGCGAACAATTTCATTGAGGAAAAGTTACTTTTCATACTTATATTATTTTACATTATTTTCCAAGGCGCAAAGATACAATTTTTCTTCAAATATAACGACATTAATTTGAATAATTTTTTATCAAGGATTTTGTGTTGAAAAAACAGAAAGCGCGGAGACTTTCCCAGAGGAAAATCCCCGCGCCAATAGCGTTGGAAAAATCGTCGCGATTACTTCTCCAAGCGGATTCTCGCATCCACGGCGGTGACATATTTTGAATTGCCCAACAAGGGGTTAAGATCCATCTCCGCGATTTCGGGAGCGGCCTGCACTAATGCACTCACGCGGACCACCTGCTCGGCATAGAGGTCGAGGTTGACACCCTCTTGACCACGCACGCCTTCCAGAATCTTGTAGCTCTTGAGGTTCTTGAGCTTTTCAAGCACTTCGTCCTTGCTGACGGGCACGAGCACGCTCTCCACGTCTTTCAGCACCTCGATAAAGATGCCGCCCAAGCCGAAGAAAACTTGATGGCCGAATTTCGGGTCGCGCATGACACCGATATAGACCTCGGTACCGTCGAGCATGGGATACATCTCCACGGCGTAGGTGTCCTTGATAGCCATAAGACGGTCGAACTCCTTGCTCACCGTTTCGAGGTCCTTGACGCCGAGGGTGACACCGCCCACATCGCTCTTGTGCAGCGGGCCAACGACCTTCATCACCAACGGAACATCCTTGGAACAGCCGACCTCATTGGCGAAGGCCAGGGCGTCCTCTTTCTTGGAGACTTCCACTGATTTCTTGCGGCTGATGCCAGCGGCATCGAGCAGTTCGTTGTAGTCAGCCATTTCAATGTAACCATCCTTGCAGCGGTCAATGGTTTTGCGGATGCGCATAACGTCGATTTCAGGTTGTTCAACCTTAGTGCCTTCCTGAACGTAGGCCGCAATCTCTTTCATGCCGGCCAAACTTGCGGCACGCAGACGCTTGGCACCGGACACGAGACGGTAGCCTCCATCTATAGGATTGACGGTAATCGGAGTGAGCATGCCCCACTCACGTATGGATTCCGCCACTTTTGCCACTTCGGCCTTGTCGGGCTCATCTGTGGGAAGCACCATAACCTTGTCGATAGGTAGCATCTCAATGTTGCCCATCTTGGGTTTGGGTGTATTATAGACCTTGCAGATGGCATTGCCCAACACGCATTCTTCGGGGAAGTTGATACGGCCTTTAGCGATGAAGTCGTTGATTTCGTCCTTCACATTGATGATGGAGGGCAGCACGGGGAAGATGGGTTTCTTGCAGGTCTTCATCTTCTCGTCAAGCAGGTCGTAAACCTCTTTGTTGCTGAATAATCCGGGAGAACCGAAGATGACCACGGAGAAGTCGATATCGGTATATTCATTTTCGACCGTATCGATGATATAGCCTAATTGTTCGGCAGTGCCGGTGGCGAGGAAGTCGATGGGGTTGCCCACAGAGGAGCCTCCGAAGAGTTTGGCGAGCAGAGCGGGGCTGGCGGGATGGTCTTTCAGTGAAGGAACCTCCATGCCTCCGTTGCTAAGCACGTCAGTGAGCATCACGGCGGGACCTCCGGCATGGGTAATCACAGCGCAACGTTTGCCTTTGATTTCGGGATGCATGAACACAGCGCAAACAGTGGTCAGCTCCTGGCGGTTATGGCAGCGCACGATGCCCGCTTTCTGGAACAGGGCATCTACAGCGGCGTCGTTGGTAGCCAAAGCACCCGTGTGTGAAGAAGCGGCACGGGAACCGGCAGCACTGCCACCGCTCTTGATGGCGGCGATGTGGCAACCCTTGTTGATGAGGCTGCGGCTGTGTTTCAGCAGACGCATCGGATCTCCGATCTTCTCCATGTAGAGCATGATGACGTGTGAGGACTTTTCAGGATCGAAGGTCTCGTCCAAATGTTCGAGTACATCCTCGATGCCGAGTTGTGCACTGTTACCAACTGCCCATACACTGTTGAATTTCAGACCGTTGCTAATGCCGTATTCCTTGATGAACACAGCCGTGGCACCGGAACCCGTGATGAAATCGACACCCTTGGGGTCGAGTTTCGGGATCGGTGTGTCGAAGCAGCCGGCATAGTTCACGTTGAGGAAGCCGGTACAGTTGGGACCGATGAGTGAGCCACCCACTGCGTTAATGGCATCGACAATGTGTTTCTCAATAGCAGCACCTGCCTCGTTTTCCTCAGAGAAACCGGCGCTAATGATGATGAAGCCCTTGGTGCCCTTTTGTTGGGTCAGAACATCGACGGTCTGGGCACAGAATTTGGCCGCAATACAGAGGATCGCACAATCCACCTGAGGCAGATCTTCGACCTTGGCGTAGCATTTCACGCCCTGAACCTCGGTCTCTTTGGGATTAACGGCGTACACCTCACCCTGGAACGCACTCTCTAACAGGTTCTTCAGGGCCTTGCCGCCGGGTTTGTGAATGTCACTGGATGCACCGCACACCACGATGCTCTTAGGGTTTAATAATTTCGGGTTTATCATTATGGTTTAAGATTTAAATTTTAAAGGTTATGGGTTAAGGTTTAGCGTTTAAGGGTTACTGCAGACTATTTCAGTCCAAGATCTTTTTTCAACTTGGCAATACGGTTGTTCAGAACCTCCTCGACCTCCTGTATCGATTGATTAGGCTCCATTTCCTGACAAACGCTGAAATAGAACTTGATCTTGGGTTCAGTGCCCGACGGACGCACGGTGACTTTGCTGCCATCAGCCGTAAGGAACTGCAGCACATTGGAAATGGGCAACTCAATGCGGTCGTCTGTGGTGGACTGCATATTGCACGTATGCTGGGCCTTGTAGTCGTGGACCTTCACCACCTGAACGCCTCCGAGCAGCTTCGGGAACGCCTCGCGCAAATCACTCATGCGCTTCTGGATGGCCTGCATACCTGCTTCACCAGGTTCGGTGAGTGAAACCATATCCTCTTTAAAGAATTTATACTCACGATAAAGAGCCTCCAGTTGATCGATCAGACTTCTGTTGTGGACAGTCTTGTAATAAGCGGCCATCTCGGCAATCAAGCAGCAAGCGGAAACAGCATCCTTGTCGCGCACAAAGTCACCGACGAGGTAACCATAGCTCTCCTCACCACCCACGAGGAATTGCTTTTCGCCTTCAAACTCGCGAATCTTCTCAGCAATGTATTTGAAACCGGTCAACACATTGTAGCACTCCACGTTGTAGTCGGTGGCAATCTGCTCAATGAGGTCGGTGGTGACGATAGTCTTCACCACAAAGAGGGCGTTCTTCATTTGGTCAATGTTCGTCTGCGAGAGCATATAATGGAAGAGCAACGTAGCTGTTTGGTTGCCGTTAAACAGCTGATAATCACCATCCTCGCGACGCACAGCGATACCTACGCGGTCTGCATCAGGGTCGGTCGCCAACACGATGTCGGCTTTCACCTTCTTAGCTTTCTTGATGGCCAGCTCCAAAGCGGCGTGCTCCTCAGGATTCGGAGACTTCACCGTCGGGAAGTTGCCATCCGTAACAGCTTGTTCCTCCACGATATGCACCGTTTCAAAGCCGAAATCAGAAAGGGCTTGCGGCACCACGGAGATACCAGTGCCGTGCAGAGGGGTGTAAACGATGGAGAACTTCTTTGCCTCAGCCACTGCCTCAGGATGCAAAGAGAGACGACGAATCATCGTAAGATACACGTTGTCAATGTCTTTGCCGATGGTGCGAATCAGATCGGGACGACCATCCCATTTCACTTGCTCCACCTCCTTGATTTTGTTGACCTCAGCGATGACGTTCTTGTCGTGCGGGGGCACCAACTGACCACCATCGTTCCAATAGACTTTGTAGCCATTGTACTCCTTCGGGTTGTGGGAAGCGGTGATCATGATACCGGCATTGCACTGCAGATGACGCACTGCAAAGGAGAGTTCGGGCGTTGGACGTAACGAATCGAACAGATAGACCTGTATATCGTTAGCAGCCAAAATGTTGGCGGAAATCTGCGCGAACTCCGTACTGAAATTACGTGAATCGAAAGAGATCGCCACCTTGATATTATCCTTGAAACACTTGATCAAGTAGTTGGCTAAACCTTGCGTAGCGAAACCCACCGTGTATTTGTTCATACGGTTGGTACCCGTACCGAGGATACCGCGCAAACCACCAGTGCCAAACTCAAGAGTTCTATAAAATGCGTCAGACAATCCCGCAGGATCTTCCTTCTGCATTCTCAAGATCTCTTTTTTCGTCTCTTGATCGTAATTTCCATTCAACCAAGCATCTATGTGCTGTTGGGTTAAGTCTTTTGTCATATTGATGATATTTGATTATTAATAATCTAGTTTAAGGTTTATGGTTTATATCCACTGCTTACAACTAACTGTCTAGCGCGTGGAGTGCAAAACAATATGCGCCGATGGCCGTGGCGCGGGAGGTGCCGAGCTGCGACAGGGTGATGCCCAAGCGCTTTTGGGTGTCAATGCGGACGGTCTTGTCGGTACCGTAAACTTTCAGCTCCTTAGTCTTTCCCTGTACGAACTGCTCGAACTCCTCAGGGTTCTCCAAGTCGTAAATGTAGGAAGGCACGCGACCCAAAGTATTGCCGTTGAAAGTGCGCATGGTGGCGCGCAACTCCTTGAGCAGTGCTGGCAGGTAGAACTTCGCTGCCTTGCTGACACCGCCACCTAACACAATGATACCGTCCAACATACAAGCAGCATACGCGATGGTGTAGCCTGCTGCCTCGCCGAAACGGGCGAAAGCCTGACGCGCCGCCTCTTGATCGCCCGCCAACTCACCGTCTGCGATGCGGTAAATATCGTAAGAATCAGTATATTGCGCTGCCTTCTCGTCTTTCGCCAGCTCGCGATAGTAACGCAGCACAGCGCGAAGCGAAACGCCCTCCTCGGCAATGAGATCCTGTCCCCACTTGCTGGGAGTGCAGTAGATTTCCGAGCAGCAGTTATCGCCCATGAACATCTGATTGTGAGAGGTAATGCCGATACCAAAACCCGTGCCGAGGATAAAACCGATGAGATTGTGGTACTCCTTCACGCCGCCAGCATTCCGGATCTTTTCGTTGAGCATCGGGAGCGCACCCGCCAATGCCTCTCCATAGGTGAAGAGGTCGGCATCGTTATTAATGAAGACGGGCAATCCGAACTGTTGTTCCAAAAACGCACTCAACGCCACCCCACCCTCGAAACAGGGGAAGTTAGTGAGACGGTCGGGGAATACGCCGTTGGGGTAGTCGGCCGGTCCCGGGAAAGCGAAGCTGATGGCCACAGGCTTCTCCGGCAGCTGTTCGATGATATGCTGGAAACCTAATCTCAAATCCTCTAACAACTGGGGAAGATCGTTGGGATGGGTAGGCAGTTCAAAAGTGTCAGTGATCGCTTCGCAACCACGCATCGCCGAAAAACGGAAATGCGTGCCGCCTGCGTCCAACGTGATGACAGTACGGGGGTCGGTATTATACATTCTGAATGATTTTCGAGATTACAAAACGATTATTCGCTACTTTCTAACGAGCTTGAAGGTCTTCAGGGAGCTGTTCCCCGACTTCACATCCAACAGGTAGCTGCCCGTGGCATACTGTCCGATTTGGAAAGTGGTGATGTCGTCCGTGACCGTGATGGTCTGGAGAAGCTTTCCGTTGCCGTCATAAAGATAGGCCTTCAAGCCACCATCGGGAATCTCAAAACCGTTGAGCTCCAGTTGCGCGAGATTCTCCGTAGGGTTCGGATAGACCTTGGCATTCAGCACAATCTGGGGGTAGTTGTTCACGCCCACCGTCTGGATTTCGTAAGGTTGTTGCACCCCTTCCGCCACGGAAACGGAGCCCACATTGCTCACAGCCGTCTCCACAGCAATCTGCCCGACTGTGTAACTCACACTGCCAGCGTTGCTTTGGGCATCACCGCCCACTGGAACGATCACACTCTGCGCATTCGCGACAACTGCAAAAGTCATCATAAACAACACAAAAAATAACGTCTGCTTCTGCATAACCATTTGTTTTTTATCAATATTTATCATTAAATTACTATCAATCAAAAAGTTACAGTCAAAACAATGACTATAAACCTTTTGCAAAGATAAGATTTTTTCAGATTACCTCCAAATTGTTGAAAAATAATGATAAAAGCGACTTTTTCAACCCGATGCAAATAACATATAACACATTGATTGTCTGCGAGATAAAACAATCAATCACAAAAAATGGTTACTACCTCAAGAAAAAAGCACAACTAATGGGGATAATTCACCTGCGGAAAAGGTTGTTTCTTTGCATCGTGAAAATCAGAGCAGAATTGTCATGATTTAATATAAAAATTGGTTGTTGTTGATTGAAAAACGGAAGGCTCCACACCTTCCGTTTTTTCTATTCATCAAACGCCTAAACCTATAAGCGCCTAAGCGTGTAAGCCTGTAAGCGTGTAAGCATTAAATCAACGAAAACAGCACATACAGCCAGTGCGCGGAAATACCCGCAACCAATCCGCCGACCGTATGCGAAGCGATAGCCTTGGAAATGAGCTTACGGTAGCCGAGGGAGTCCAACATACCGGTGTGCGTGCTCAGGAAGCCGCTCCAACACATGCCCATGGCCGTAAACACCGCGATGGCGTTGCTGTCGATGAGACCGGAGGCATCAAAAGCGGGCACCAGACCGATGGCTGCGCCTACAGCACCCAACGCCGTGATCGGGAAAGCGATCAGCTCGGGATGCACGAATCCGAAGAGCCACTTGAAGAGGAAATCAACCTTGGAAGCCAACCAAGGCAACAACGGCACACCCTCGAAAGCCGAACCTGTGTAGGTACCGTCCAGTGAAGCGCCGAAGGTCACCATCATCACAATCGTGGAGATGATGAGCACGCCGGGGATGATGGAAAGTCCGATATCCACACCGCTCTTGCCGCCGTCAAGCATGGCATTCAAGGTGCGCAAGAACGGCCCCTTCTTCTCTTCTTCGATCTTTGCAGTAGCTCCTTCCCCCTCATTGACCACCTCGTCCAAAGGCTTCTCCTCAACCTCAGTATCCGGCATCGGGGAGTCAAGTTCGGGATAGGCTTTCAGCGTCAGCTTCTGCATCATGCGAGTGGTGACGATACTGCCGATGAAGGCACCCGCCAAACCGATGAGAGCACCGCTACCGTAGCCGCGACCCGTCATGAAGGCGACCACCACCAAACCCATACCAAACGAGGTACCGAAGTTGGTCAACGAAGCAATCTGATACTGCTTGAAATAGCGGCTGAAGGTCTTGTCCTTCGACAGCGTGATGATGGCAGGATTGTCGCTCAGGAAGGTCATCACCGCACCGAGCGAAGCCACACCAGGAAGATTGTAGAGCGGCTTCATCAGCGGCTTCAACATCTTCTCCAACAACACCACCACACCGAACTCCACGAAGAGTTTACTGATAGCGCCCGTCATCACCGTAATGGCCATAATATAGAACACCGTTTCAATCAGCAACTTATAAGCCGTGTTCATGAAGGTGTTCAGCATATTCGGCAACCCCATCTTGATGGAAAGTCCGGTGAAGAAACCGAAGAACAGCACCAGGAAGATGATCAGTTCCCGCGTACGTCCGTATGCACGAACCATATAGCGCACCACATTGTTCCGCGAAATCCGCGAAACCTGATGCAGGATGTTATTGTTTTTGAAGTGGAATATTGGCATATATTACGATTTGCGGTTTACGATTTGCGGTTATTTTAATTTTTCGGGCAGGAATTTCATGAAATTGAGCCACCAGGTAACGCCGACATTGGCGGTCAAAATCTGGTGTTTCCATGAATAATCACCATCTAATTCAGAAGGAAGAGACATCACGCTGTTGGCCACAAATGCATGGAGGCGCAGGTCGGGATAGATGCGCGGACGAAACTCCATACCAAGACCATAAAAGCAGTACGTCCTGTTGTTCGGCATCAACATATCCACATCCACGTAATGATTGTCCCCAATTGTATAGTAAGCGCCAGAGGCATTCTGCTCATAACCACCTTTGGCAAAGAGATTTACGCTCGGGCTGACATGCCAATCTAAACGGCTCACCACAGAGAAGTCCTTGAAGAAATTGTTGAAACTAGCAGCACGATTGATGTAATCGACATAAATGGACCATTTGTCGAAAGAGAGTTTGTTACCCAAAACGATGAAGTTGATGAACTTGCCACGTTCATACTCCAAAAAATTGACAGAGTAGAGCGTGGAGAAAGGACCGAAATTGCCGTTCCAATATAAATTGTAGGAGAAAAGCCCCGAATTCCACTTGTTATCCATATAACTCACGTAGGGTGAGTTAGCAACGTTGAACACGAGTTTGTTCTTGCCGCTCTTGTCGGTGTAAGCGGCCGACATGCCCAAGAGGAAGCAGGGGAATGAGCCCCAGTAGTGGGTGTAATAATAGACATCAATAGGCGGTGCATCATATTCGAATCCGCCCACGTAGATAGCCTCCTTACCTACACGCAACGACCACTGTTTGTTGAATTTATACTGAATGTAGAGGAAATCCGTGTTGTCGAAGAGCTCCGTATATCCCTTCACCGGAATGATACGCTGACGGATAAAATAGGAGAAATGGTCGCCAATATCTCCACCGAGCAGGAAGTTGAAATAATCGCCACGGAAGCCGTAGTTATGTTGCGTAGCCCCCCCTGACGTCGGATGAAGGGGATCAATCGTGGCCCATTGGGTGACATCATAATCGTATTCCAACGCCGCCCGCGCCTCCAAATGGAAGGTCGTGAACTTGTGCTTGAAGTTCGCCTTCACCTCCTTTTTCTCCTTCTTTTTCTTCTCTTTTTTCTCGTCCTGCGTCTGCGCCACCGCATAAAACGGCATTGTCATGCACAAAATCAACCCAATAAAAACATATAGTTTCCTCATATTCAATATTTTACATTTTTTCTACTTGAAAGTGCAAAAGTATGAAAAATACGAGTTAATGGACAATTGAAAATTGATAATTATCCGAAACAGTATCCATCACCCCTAACTGCTAACTTACATCGCCCACACCAGTAGTCCCCCGCAAATAATCAACCCAGTAATCGCCAAGTCGATGAGGCAGAAGCCCATGATGTCCTTGGCGTTGAGCTTGGCGATGGCCAATGCGGGCAATGCCCAAAAGGGTTGGATGAGGTTGGTCCACGCATCGCCCCAGGCAATGGAGATGCCGGTGAGACCCGGATCGACACCAAGGTTGGCACCTGCTGTAAAAAACACGGGAGCCTGAATCGCCCAGTGACCGCCACCCGACGGAACAAACAGGTTCAACACAGCTGCACACAGGAACGTCAGCAACGGAAAAGTCGTAGGTGTGGAAATCCCGATGCAAGCATCGCTGATGACCGTGCCGAAACAGATACCCGACTCCCCTACCCCAGTGATGATGCCCATGATTCCGGCATAGAACGGAAACTGCAGAATAATGCCCGCCGCACTGCCCGCCGATTTGGTGAAGGCTCTGACGTAGCGCGCCGGAGTCCCGTGAAAAAGAATACCTGTGAACAAAAACAACATGATGACGGCGTTAAGGTCCAACGAACCGCCTCGCACAAAAAGCTTGATAACCAAGAAACTAAATCCTAACAACGCCACGATGACAGAGATCAGGTAGCTTTGCTCCAGCTTGGCGGCCGGGGAATTGTCCTCCTTGACCTGCACCTCTTCCGGCTCGTAAAGAAGATTCGGATCAACGGTCACCACATGCTCGCCCTTGGGGTGCATCAGTGTGTTGACCACGGTGATGGCGACAATGACGAGCGCCACGATGATGAGGTTCTGCGGCGCAAAAAGGGTGCTAGAGACACTGACAGGCTCTGTCAGAGCACCATTGGTGGCTTTGGTGAGCGCTTCGCCCGCGGTGGCCATGGTCAACGGAATGGAGCCCGAAAGACCGGCATGCCACACCACAAAGCCGCTATAGGCCGAGGCAATCAACAGCCTGTAATCCACGCCTTTGCAGACACGGGCGATCTCCTTGGCAAGAATTACCCCCACGATGAGTCCGAAACCCCAATTAATCCAGCAGGCAATAGCTGACACGAGCGTCACCGTAGCGATGGCCGACGCGGGGGTTTTCGGCAGCGCGGCAATCTTGCAGATGCCCTTTTTCACGGCAGGCGCACTGGCAAAGGTAGCACCGCAAACCAAAATCAGCGACATCTGCATGGAGAAGGCGAGCAAGCCCCAGACACCGTTGCCCCAGTGCTCAATCACCTCCACGGGAGTCTGATGGCAGACCGGCATGGCGGTGAGCGCAGCGATCAACGTTAATAAGATAGCCAGAACAAACGGCTCCGGCAGATATTTTTGCACTAAATTGACACAAAAGTTGATGATTTTCATAAAATTTCAGTCTCCGAAATTGAGGCGCAAAAATACACAAATCCCTGACATACTAAAACATATTCGGAATTTGTGTACCTTTGCCGCTTGAAAAACGAATGATATTTGCGCCGTATATGAAAAGACTTTCCGCCTTTCTACTGATGTTTGCCGTGCTCTCCGCACACGCGCAGGAGCTCAACTTTTGGCAGAAAGTCAACGAGCTGCTGACCACTATGAAAAAAATCGACTCCACTTACATCTATCAGCCCAAACAGCACTTCACACTGGGTCTGTTTTCCACCGTTCAGAATGCGGGATTCAACGCCAGATCCCAATTTAATTACCAAGATGAAGGAGATGTGGTGTCAGGAGTTACCAGATACAGCCTCGGGCAGTATCCAAGCACGAAAATCGGTCTTGAGCTCGGCTACGGAAAGTTCGTGCTAGGTTTTGGTCTCGAAGTGGGGCCCAAAAGGGCATACCAGAAAAGGCTGTTGGGGGTAAACCTCCTGGGAAAAGCCTGGGGTTTGCATTGCAGTTACTTCAGTCTCAACAACCATTTCCAGTCAACCATTGAATTGAACATTGCAAACGAAGACCCCTTCTATACAGGCATATTCTTCGCTCAAGATCTGGCAATGCTAAAGTACTTGAACATTGACGGTTACTACGTTTTCAACAACAAGCGTTTCGCCTATCCCGCCACCTACAAAGCTGGATTGGTGCAACGGCGCACCTCTGGCTCGTGGATGGTGACTATGCGTTTAATGCATGGCAGTCTATACTCCACCCCGGAAGCTTCGCTCAACTCTTACTTTTTCATGGACTGTTTCAACACCGTGCAAGTCTCCATGGGCGGCGGCTATTCCGTCAATGTCGTCTGCTGGCACAAAGACCCGACCGGACTGCGCGACAAAGGACTTCGCAACATCACCCTCAACCTGACGGCCTTGCCAGTGCTCACCGCCCTCAACTATATAAAAACCACCTCTTACAATTATGACAATGAGGAGTTATCAGGCGCGAACTCTTCTAACATTTTCTGCTATCCAATGCCCAATTTCATTGGCAGCACCGCCCTCGGCATCACACTGGACCGCTTCTTCATCTCAGCCCGGTTTGTCTATGACTGGTTCTATTTCCACAGCGACTACGCCTTCAACGCCGAAGACCAGCACATTTCCGACCGCGTGGACGAACTAGCCCTCCGCGGCTCCATCCGCAACTGGTCCGCAAAACTACTCTTCACCTACAAATTCTAACCTTTAACCTCTAAACCTTAACCTCTAAACCTTAACCTCTAAACCTTAACCTCTAAACCTTAACCTCTAAACCTTAAACCAAAAAATACTATCTTTGCGCCCTCTAAATTAACGTGTCAATTAAAAACATTCAAATATGAAAAAATCATTACTTTTCACCCTCTTATTTGCGGCCATCATTGGCTTTGCACGTGCCGACGGCGGCATGTGGATTCCCCTCTATCTGAGTCAGAACGAGGCGGAAATGCAACAACTCGGCTTCCATCTCACTGCCGACGACATCTACAGCATCAACCACAACAGTATGAAGGACGCCATCGTGCTCTTCGGCAGCGGCTGTACCGCAGAACTCATCTCCTCACAAGGTCTGCTGCTCACCAACCACCATTGCGGCTACTCCTACGTGCAATCTCACAGCACTATGGAGCACAACTACCTTCAGGACGGTTTCTGGGCCAAGAGCAAACAGGAAGAGATCCCGATGGAGGGACTCACCGTCACCTTCCTCGTTTATATGGAGGATGTCACCGACCAAGTTTTGGCTGGTGTGACCGCTCAGGACAAGGAGTCTGACCGTCAGGTGAAGATCAAGGAAAACATCGCTAAGGTGACGAGAAAGGCCACCGAAGGTAATGGTTACAAGGCACAGATCAAACCATTCTACTATGGTAATCAATACTTTATGTTCGTCACCGAGACCTACAACGACATCCGTCTCGTGGGCGTTCCGCCAGAGAGCATTGGCAAGTTCGGTGGCGACAGCGACAACTGGATGTGGCCGCGTCACACCGGCGACTTCTCGCTCTACCGCATCTACACCGGCAAAGACGGCAAGCCCGCCGAATATAGCAAGGACAACATCCCGATGAAGCCGAAACAGTACTTCCCCGTCTCCATCAAGGGCGTGCAGGAGAACGACTTCACGTTGGTGTTCGGATACCCCGGCACCACCCGCCAATTCCTCATTTCCGACGGCGTGAATGCAGTGGCTAACATCCAGAATCCCATTGCGATACAGGCGCGCACTATCCGCCTCGACGCCATGAAGAAGCAGATGAACCTTGACCCGCGCATCCGCCTCATGTACTCCGCCAAGGCCAACGGCATCTCTAACGGTTGGAAGAAGTGGCAAGGCGAAAGCAAGGGTATCCGCGAATGCGACGTCATCGGCAAGAAACAAGCTCAAGAGAAAGAGTTCCAGCAATGGGTGAATGCCGATCCCAAACGCAAAGCGGAATACGGCACGCTGTTACAAGACATGAAGAAGGTCTATGACAGCTACAACAACAACCTCCAAGTGGTTACCTATATTAATGAATACCTCTTTGGCGTGGAGCTGATGGAGGAGCTGGTCTATCCCTACATGAGCCTCTTTACCGAGGAACGGGTCTATGATGATCAGCGTCACTACCTTACCGAAAATAGCCGGAAATTCCGTGAAGAATATATGGAAGAGATTGATAAAGAATGTTTTGTGGAATTGATGACCTATTATTTCACGCACGAGAAACCCGAAAATATTCCGGCTGCCTTGAAGAAATATGTGCAGAGTGAACCGGTAGTGCGCCAGATGATGACGGAGATGTGGGACAACAGCGCGAAAAAGGCCCCCTATTTCCAAGACGGACAGAAGTATTGTGATTTTATCGCCAAAGCGAACCACAAGCAGCTTTTGAAAACGGTGACCGGCAACGAGCTGATCATGCTCTATTCCGCACTGTTCGACCAGTATCGCACCGCCGTGGTGAAATACCGCGCCGAATCCCTGGAACTTGACCAATACTACCGCACCTACGTCAAGGCGTTGATGGAAAAGGACAAAGACAAAGTGTTCTATCCCGATGCCAACCTCACGATGCGCGTCACCTACGGTCAGGTGAAAGGTTTCCAACCTGCTGACGGCACCGACTACGTCTATTACACCACGTTGGACGGCATCATGGAGAAAGAGAATCCCGATGTGTATGACTATCAAGTGCATCCGAAGCTGAAAGAGCTTTGGCAAAAGAAGGATTACGGTCGTTACGCCGACAAAAACGGCAAACTTCCGGTGGCCTTCATCGCCAGCAACCACACCACGGGCGGCAACTCCGGCAGCCCGGTCATCAACGGCTACGGCCAACTCATCGGCACCAACTTCGACCGTGTGTGGGAAGGCACCATGAGCGACATCTGGTACGACGTGGACCGCTGCCGCAACATCAGCCTCGATGCCCGCTACTTCCTCTTCATCGTGGATAAATTCGCCGGCGCCAAAAACATCGTGGACGAAATTGACGTTATCGAATAACATTCCTTAAACCTTAAACTCTAAACCTTAACCTTAATGATATCCTTCGAAAACATCGACCAACCCTCCTGGAAATACGATCTGCTGATGACCTATCTCCGGGGGGCGCACAATGTAATATATTACCGCAAATTTCGGGTGGTCAATCCCGAGAACATCCCACCGAAAGGGACCCCGACGTTGGTCATCGCCAACCACCAGAACGGCATGATGGACGCAATGGCGATTCTGCATGCGCTTTACGGGCATGACCGCCGTCAGCCGGTCTTCATCGCTCGCGGCGACATCTTCAAGAAGGACTCGGTGGCCAAGGCGTTGAGATTCCTGAAAATACTGCCCGTCTTCCGCACCCGCGACGGCGGACGCAGCGACATCGAGAAAGACCTGGCCATCTTCAACCATGCGGCGCAAATCCTCCAAAAAGGGCGCTCGTTGGTCATCTTCCCCGAAGCGGGGCACCAGCAGGGGCACTACATGAACACCTTCAAGAAGGGGTTCAGCCGCATCGCTTTCACCGCTGAAGAGATCAACGACTATAAGCTGAATCTCCAGATTCTGCCGCTCAACATCCACTACTCCAACTACTTTGAAGCCCGCGAAGACCTGACAGTCACCTGCGGCAAGCCCTTCACCTTCGAAGAGTTCTTCGACACGTACAAGGAGACGCCCAACCCCGCCTATCTGGCCCTCAACGAGAAGTCACGGGCGCGAGTAAAGGAAATGACCCCTGATATCGACATCCCCGAAAACTATAAGGAGATCGACGAACTCACGCGTATCATGCGCGAACCGATACTGGAGCACAAAGGCGTGGATGCCAAGTTGCTGTACAACCAAAAAGAGGCCGACATGGAGACCATCGCTGCCGTGCACAAGCTGCGCGACGAGCAGCCAGATCGATTCACCGCCCTGATGGACAACCTGCGCCAATATATGGAATTGCTCAAGAAGACCGGTCTGAACTCCTGGGCCGTCAACCGCAAAGTCTCCGGTTTCAAGATGGTGCTGCACCTCCTCGTCTCGATTCTGCTGCTGCCGATTTTCCTCTTCGGCTACCTCAACAACCTCTTGCCCTCTTGGCTCGCAAAGCATTTCGCCCACAAGATCAAAGACCCGATGATGCACTCCACCTTCCAATACTCCATCGGCGCCGTATTCACCTTCCCGGTTTGGTACATCATCCTCCTGGTCGTAGCCAGTCTGGTCAGCCACCACTTCTGGATCGGCTTACTATATATAATATTGTCAGCCATCACCGGCGTCATCGCCGCCGACCTGAAGAAAGCCTACCGCAAGCTTTGCCTGCTCCTCAAGGCCTCAGGAATCCGCAAAAGCGCGGATTACCGAAAGCTGAGCGAACTAAACACACAGGTCAAAAAGGAAATGGAAACGACATTGTTTTAAAACAGATAGGGGCGAATGATTATTCGCCCCTACGTTTATATATCCGAGAACCTAAATTACAGATTCTTCGTCTTCAACACCTTGATCATATCGACCGTCATGGAAGCGAGATCGTATTGCGGTTTGAAGCCCCACTCTTCGCGAGCGCAGTGGTCGTCCATCTGGTTCGGCCAAGAGTCGGCGATATTCTGACGCAATTCGTCGTATTTGTACTCCATTTGGAAATCGGGGATATGTTTCTTAATCTCGTTGTAGATCATCTCGGGCTCAAAGCTCATGGCCGTGATGTTGAAGGAGTTGCGGTGAACCAACTTGGTCGGATCAGCTTCCATCAAATCCATAGCGGCCTTCAATGCGTCAGGCATGTACATCATGTCCATGAAAGTGCCTTTCGCGATGGGGCAGACGAACTTCTCACCCTTCACAGCTGCGTAGTAAATCTCCACAGCGTAGTCGGTGGTACCGCCACCAGGAAGCGTCACGTTGGAAATCAATCCCGGGAAACGCACTGAACGGGTATCCACGCCGAAACGTTTGAAGTAATAGTCACTGAGCAACTCGCCAG
>Ga0310690_10004690_pt1 | contig 19173 bp, 20 predicted proteins | sample AusTroGonzalo_MG_2_FD_207661 | JGI IMG/M metagenome (GOLD analysis project Ga0310690, IMG submission 207661) | Bovine rumen microbial communities from tropical cattle in Woodstock, Queensland, Australia - Gonzalo_04 (v2) (version 2) | ecosystem: Host-associated > Mammals > Digestive system >...
AAGGTGTCAAGTAATTGTCAATTGACATATAATATTTTACACTTTTGTTATTTTATCAATAACAAAAGTTTACATATATTGACGTAAAGTGTCTCTTAAAAAAGTGTAAAGTGCTAGTGTCAAAAAGTGTCAATCGCATAAGATAACACCACCTTACCCCCTATAAGATAATCCTCCTCAGGTATGTTACTCCCCTCTACAACCCTTCCAGAAAAAAACTTGAAATACCCCAAATAGTATGATATAATTATTATGTAAGTGTGAACTTGCATTAGATAAATTCTAGGAAAACTAAAACAAGCCAAGTTTGTATAAGTAATATCAAATATGGTAGGACTTTATTTTAAAGGTTTGTATATTCAAATAATTCTAAAAACGTGCTATCTTTGTAGGTAGCATTAGGATAGATATATCGCAATACAAATGGTTCTTATAATGGCAAGTTAAGAACAAAAGTATCATAGCGAGTTGAAAGTTAGACCTGACTTGCCGAAACGAGTAAACAATATCTGTTCTAATGGTGCTTATAAATAAGTGCCTAAAAATATTTCTGCTATGCTATTAACGTATTTGTTAGTAGCATTGAGTAGATATATAAAAGATAATGGTAAAAGGTTTATGGTAAGAAAAAACGTACAAGTTCTTACAACCAGCAGACAATAATCAGTCAAGTTGATAGAGTGATTAACTATTAACTAACCTTTATATCTATTCAATGGTGCTAATAAATAATAAATGGTATTAATAAATATTTTAAAAAAGAGACATAGGATATAACGCACTCCTTTCAACATAGAAACGTGTATATACTGCAATATATGCACAAAGAGAAGAGAGATAAATAGGGTCTCTCTTTTTTTTACATTTTTTTGACAGTTAGATAAAAAGATGTTATTTTATAAATAAAGGAGGAGTAGAAACAATGCAAAAGCATAAATTAAGACTAATATCGTTATATAAGCATTATGGAACGTTAGGAGCATACGACGATAAAAGTGATGTATATGCAATAACAGACGACTATGTATGCGACCCTCGATATTGGAGTATATCGAAAGAAAAGAAAATAGCGTTGATGATAGAGCCTAGAAGTTTCTTACCTAAGGGGTACGAATATTTAGAGGAGCATTACGAGGAATTTAAGTACATATTTACATTCGATACAAAACTTTTAAGATTACCTAATGCTTTACCTATTATATTTGGAACGTATTGGTGTACAAGCGACGAAAAGAAGACAAAAGGAATATCTATGCTATGTTCCGAGAAAGAACTTTGCGAAGGGCATAAGAAGAGGAAAGAACTTGCAAGAATATTAAATAGGACAGGTAAAGTAGATGTAAAGGGCAATTGGAATGGGGGAGGATATGTCGAGGCTATCGAAGCATATAGAGACTATAAGTTTAATGTTGCTTTAGAAAACGACAAACAAGACTATTACTTGACAGAGAAACTTTGCAATTGTTTTGCAAATAAAGTTGTTCCTATCTATTTTGGAGCAAATAAAATAGACGAGTTTTTCGATATGGATGGGGTAATATATGTCGAGAATAGAGACGATATTCCTAAAATTATCGAGGAATTAGATATAGATAAGGAATACGAGAAGAGAAAAGATGCAATCGAGAGAAATTACGAACTTGTTAAAAAATATAGGTCTTTCGACGATTATTTTTATACAACTTACGAAAAAGAGATAAATTCTCTTTTCGAGGGGAGGTAGGAATATGCAAATACTAGCAATAGACCCTGGTAATCAGGAAAGTGCTTATGTTTTATTAGATAAGGATACATATAAGCCTTTAGAGTTTGGGAAGATACCTAACGAAGAAATGTTAGAAAAGGTTAAAAAATTAGATTACAACAATTTAGCAATCGAAATGATAGCAAGTTATGGAATGCCAGTAGGTAGAGAAGTATTCGAAACTTGTGTATGGATAGGTAGATTTATACAAAGAAGGAAGTGTCCTAATTTCGAATATGTGTATCGAAAAGAAGAAAAGATTAATTTATGTGGGTCTATGAAGGCAAAAGATAGTAATATTAGGCAAGCATTAATCGATAGATTTGGAGTAGTAGGAACTAAAAAAGAACAAGGATGGTTCTACGGTTTTAAAAGCGATATATGGGCTGCTTATGCTGTAGGCGTAACATATTTAGATAGGGAGAGAGAGAAATGAACGAAGAATTGAGAAAAGAAGTAGATAGAAGGATAGAAGATATAAAAACGTATGCAAAGGAGCATACAAAAATGCGTTATTTTAAAAATGGTAGTAGCGAAGAATATGTCGATTATTCTCCTATCGCAGTTAACGAAAGATTTTTTAAACATCTAGAAAAACCAAGCGAAGGTATATTTGTATACAATGCTATGCAATTAGAAGAACTTTACGAAGCATATCGAGAGATTGTAACTTGTTTAAACGAAGAAATAGGTATATTTCCAACAAGTTTAAGTTCTTTTTGTAAATTTATAGGTATAACAGTCGATACTCTAAGAGGATATAAAGATACACAAGATATAAATATGCGTAGAGTTATCGATACAATATACGAAGAAATAGGCGACGACAATTTATTTATCGCACAATTAGGTAAAGCAAGCGAGAAAAGTACTTTGTTTAAGTTAAAAAGTCAAAACGAAATGGAAGAAAAGAAATCTCCTAATGTTAATGTATCGATAAAAGCACTTGTTAACAATGCTAAATACGATGCTAAGTTAGAAAAATATAAGGATTTAATCGATGCAAAATAAGACAAGAGAAGAATATATTACAAAATATCTCGCTATTTTAGAAAAAAACCTAAAAATGTATAAAAAAAGAATACCTTTACAAGAAGTTGTCGAGATGTTAGAACAACTTAACGATATGCTAAACGAATTTTATCTCGAGAATACAAGTTTATGTTCGGATATTGCACGTTTAAAATACGCTCCTTTACTTAAAAATATAATGCAATTAGACCAAAAGCCTACATATAGAGGAAAATATCAATCTTTTATGCGAAATGCTTATCGTATGTCAGGGTATAATTCTCTCCATCACTATATGCTATATCGTGAATGGGATGAAAAAGATAAGTTTTATCTACCTAGATTGTCGATAATGACAGGTTATATACATTATTTACAAGAACTTGACAATCCTAAAAGTAAAGTTAACTTAGTTATCGCTAATATGCCATCAGGTTATGGTAAAACATACCCTGAGAAAATAAGCGAGGCTTGGAGTTTTGGAAGAGACCCTACAGGTACTATCCTTTCTTTATGTTCTAATGTAGATGTTGTTAGAGGTGGGTCTAGTGTTGTAAGACAAGAAATGAAAAGCGAGAAATTTGGAGATGTATTTCCTAAAATGCGTTTTTCTAAAGACGACAAAGATTATTTCTTAAAAGAAACAGACGGGAATTGGAAATTAAGAGAATGTAAACTTGTGTCAAGTTATTATGCAGATACAGTTAATTCCAATGTTGTAGGAGAACGTGCTTCAAAAAGAATACATATAGACGATTTATATGCTAATTATAAGGAAGCAATGAACCAAAACACAAACGAAGAGTATTACAACAACTTTACAACAGTATGGAAAAAGAGATTTATACAAAATGCAGTAGAAAAAGTCGTTGTAACAGGTACTTTATGGGCTAGCGACGATTTTATTGCTAGATTAATAAAAAGCGAAGAGAAAGACCATATCTTTGTAGAGGATAAATTATATCCTTTTACAAGAATAAGCGAAGATGGAAGTGTTGTTATTATTCAAGTTCCTGCATTAGATTACAATACAGGCTTATCTACTTGCCCCGAACTTAGAACAACAGAAACTATTTTAAAAGAAAAGGCTAAAATAGACGATTATTTATTCGAAACTAACTTTCAACAAAGACCAGTAGACCCAGAAGCAATGGAATTTAGTTACAATCGTCTTAGAATATATACAGAAAAGATACCTAAAGGAAACGAAGGTACTTATGCTGTAATAGATGCTACTAGAAAAAGTGGTAAAGACTTCTTCGCTATGCCTATATTTAAAAAACTTGTAATAGACGAAGAAGATGTAGATTATGCCCTTATCGATTGCTTATTTACTCGTACAGCAACAAAAGATATGTATATGGAGATTGTTAAAAAGATAGTAGAAAACCATATAATAGAACTCGTAATAGAAAGTAACGTAACAAGCGAATTAAAACAAAATATAGACGATATTTTAAAGTCAAACGGCATACATTTTTGCGAGATAAGAGAGAAATATAATACAATGCCTAAAGATACAAGAATAGAGATGGAAAAGGGTACAATAAGGCGTAAATTAGTGTTCCCAGAACGTAGTTTATTCCCTTATAAGAGCGATATGGGTAATTTTATGGATAACTTAGTTGTCTATAATTCGCAAGGAAGAAACCTAAACGACGATGCTCCAGATAGTCTTGCTATGTTTTGTAGCGAAATAATAGAAGGTAATTCCCTTCCTCAAAGAATAGGTGTATTTAGAAGACCTTTTTAGGTGTAAAATAATGTAAAATTCAAATTTGTCAAGTGTAAATTAACAATTTGTTGACAAAATTTTAAAAAAAAGTTAATATAAAATCAAGGTGTGGTGATGTATTCTTGAAAACTTATGGAAGAACGACAATTGTTGCTCCTTATACAGAGCAAGAATTATTAGATTTATACAATAAGAAAGATTTTACACAATTAGATAAAATCATTACAGACATTATACAAAGTGCAAGTGCTATACACGATAAAAATAGAAGTGAAACTCAATATTTAAAAGATTATTTGTATGGTAAACAAGACATAGACCTTAAAATTAAACATACAAGAGAAGAAATTAATAACAAGACAACAGAGAATTGGGTTTGGGCATTTGCAGACTTTAAGAAAACATATCTTTTGGGTAAACCTATACAATACGTTGAATTAGATGGCTCTAGTGCAAATCAAATATCAACATTAAATAAATATGTAAAATATGATGGTAAAAAAGCAAAAGATATGCAAATATACGAAGATATGCTAATTTGTGGTCGTGGTTTTAGATATATAGGTAAAAATAATAACTTTAAAGATGGTAAAGCCCCTTTTGAAAGCATAAATTGTAATCCAGAAGATACAGAAGTTGTTTATTCAAATAGATTAGGTAACGAACAATTGTTTGCTTATATCGAAACTCCAATGCAATATACTAAATCAGTAACAGACGATAGAGGGGAATTAGTAGAGCAAAAAGTGGATTATAGCATATTCACAGTTTATTTACGAAATGGAGTTTTAACATATTCTGATAAAGGTGGTTCTTTATTAAGAGAAGGAGAACCAGACCAACTTCTTTGGGGAGAACACGTTATCGTAGAATACTTCCTAAATAAGAAGAGAATTTCGATGGTTGAAATAGGTAAAGACCTATTCGACGATATAAACTATCTAGAAAGTTTAGATAAAGATGATATGGAGCAATTTGTTAATGCTATATTAGTGTTTACAAACGCAACAGTTAGTGAAGAAGACCTAGCAGATATTAAGAAATTAGGTGCTGTATCTATTAATTCAACAGAACAAAAGAAAGCAAGTATAGACCTATTACAAGGAAGATTAAACGCTAACGATACACAAACATATTACAATAGACTTTTAATGGCACTTCATCAAATACTTGGTGTACCAATGGCGGGAGAAAATGGAAGTGTAACATTTGGAGATACAGGTCAAGCAAAATTGACGGGGCAAGGATTTACAGATGCAGGTATAAGAGCAGAGGGAGATACTACAATGTTTGGTGTATGCGACCTTAAATCTTTAGAAGTTGTTCTTGCAATATGTAAAGATAACTCTAAAAGTGATATAAAAGATTTGAATATATCTCAAATAGATGTAAGATTTCAAAGAGATATGTCAGAAAATCTACTTGTTAAAACTCAAGCACTTATTAATTTATTCCAAGCAGATGTTCCTAGAGAATATGCAGTGCCTACAGTTAACTTATTTAGCGACCCTAATGCAGTTGTAAAAGAAATGTCAACTTTATTTGGAGAACAAATAAGTCAACAAGGTGGAAATAAAGAAGGAAATTCAAATATAAGTCAAATTAACAAAGTACAAGAACAAAATAACGAAATAACTAGAGTAAGTCAAAACGATTTACAACAAAAATAGACCTATCAAATCTTACTACTACTTCTTGTAAGTAGTAGACTAGGTATAAAAAATATAGAAGGAAAGGTTATCCCTCTATCTTACGATTACAATTATACCTAGTCTAGTGCCTACAAGGACACTAATCTACTCTAGGTTGCTAGACCCGTAAAACTAGTGTATAGAAGGAGGAGATAAAATGGAAAATATCAAAAGAGAAGATTTGGCACAAAAAGGCTACACAGAAGAACAAATAACAGACATACTTAATACATATCACAAGATGGGAGAAGAAGTTAAGAAAGCAAACGATTTGGCTTCACAAAGCAAAAATCTAGCAGATGGGCTTCAAAAACAACTTGACGATATTAATAAGGCAAATATGAGCGAGCAAGAAAAGTTGGAAGAAATGAAGAAAGAAACTATCACTAAACTTGCAGATGCCAAGAAAACTTATAATACTGCAAAGGTAAAAGAAATCCTAGCAGGTTATGAGGTTGAAGACGACATTATAAGCAAACTTATTGACGAGGATGAAACTACTTCATTAAATAACGCTAATTTATTTAAAAATAGATTAGACACTATCATTGCTAATACAACTAAAAAAACTCGTGAACAAATAACTTCTGTAGATGTTAAACCAAATGCGTCAAATGTTCCACAAGATGTTGGAATGACTTTTGAAAAGTTTGGAGACCTAAGCATCGAAGAACAAGAAAAATTCATTTTCGAACATCCAACAGAATATCAAGATATGATGAATTAAAAGGAGAGGAATTAAAAAATGGAAAAATTTAGAGATAAGATATTCAATGAAGAAGTGTTTGAGAAATATCTACAAACATTACCTAGTACTCACGAAAATTCATTAATTAAAAATGGACTTTTCACAAACGTAAATGGGTACAAATCAAAAATGGCAGAACAAACAGGAGGATATGCAGTAGTAGAACCAATCAAAGGTAGAATTGGTGGAGACCCAACTAACTACGATGGAAACACTGATATTGCTGCTGGTTCTGAAAGACCAACTTTCTTCCAAAGAAAAATTTGTTATGGAAGAGCAAAGGCTTGGGGAGAACATGATTTCTCACAAGATATTACAGGAGCAAACTTCAAAGCAGAAGCAAGCGAAGTTAAAGAATATTGGGATGAATATAGACAAGGTGTTGTTTTATCAATCCTAAAAGGTATATTTGGAATGACAGGAGCAAATGCAAATGGTGAATTCGTTTCTAAACATACTTATGAAATCACTGCTAGTGAAAGCAATCCAAATGCTAACTTAACTGCAGATGGAGCAAATCGTGCTTTACAAAAAGCATTAGGAGATAAGAAGAAAGTATTTGATATAGCATTTATGCACAGTGCAACTGCTACAAATCTAGAAGGATTAAATCAAATTACATTCTTAAAATACAATGACGCTAATGGTATTCAAAGAGACCTATCTTTAGGAACTTGGAATGGTAAATTAGTAATCGTAGATGATGATATGCCTATCTTAAATGGATATGATGAAGCAACTTCAACTACAGTTGGAGCATTAAAAGTTGTTGCATCTAGTCCAGACGATGGAGAAATTAAAAAATCAGATGTTACTGGAAGTGATTTCTATCCAGCAAACGTAGACAATGGAGATTATGTAGTACCAGGAATTAAGTATGTTACTTATGTATTCCAAAAAGGTTTCTTCGAGTATGAAAACATTGGTGCAGCAGTACCAAGCGAACTATATAGAGATGCTCGTGCTAAAGGTGGTAAGACAGACCTTATTACAAGAGTAAGAGAAATGATAGTTCCTAAGTTTATTTCTTATAAAGGAACTGGAACAGTTTCACCTACAAATGCAAACTTTGCTACAGGTTCTAACTGGGAACTTGCAAACGATAACGATAACGATAGTAAGACTTATGTTAGCGATAAATTAATACCAGTTGCTAGAATAATTTCTAGAGGATAATAAAATTAGAGAGAGGGTATAGTGTATGTCAGAACAAGTACTTGCTTCTCAATTAGAAGCACTTAAATTAAAAATTCCTTACGACGAAGATATATTTGAAAGCGAAGAAAAATGGGAAGCAATTCTTATAGATTTGTTAAAGGATAGTTGTTCTATACTTTTAGAAACACTATATCCTTTTGACGATTTTGAGAACTATGCAATTCCTAAAAGATATTACAATTGGCAACTTAGATGTTGTGTTGAATTATACAATCTAGCAGACAAACAAGGAATAACAAATTATACCGAAAATACAATAAGTTGGACTAAACTAAGTGATGGATTATCGAATACTCTAATGAACAAGTTAACATCAAACGTAGGAATACCTAAATCTAGCGATAGAGAAGAGGTAAGACCTAGTGGAACTTGGAATTTAATATATCAAGAACAAAGCGAAAATGAAGGTGCTTAGATATGTATAACGTAAATAGACAACCAATACACAATGTAAAAACTAAAATATATATTGCATCTTGGTTAAGAAGTGATATTGACGATTATGGAAACACAATCAACGTATATGACGAACCTAAGAAATATATGTTTAATGTACAAATTCTAAACGAAAGTATAGAAATGGAAGTATTTGGTAGAAAAGTTAATTGCACAAGAGTAATATCAATACCAGAAAAGAAAAAGTATTTAGGTAAGTTTAAAGAGTATGATTTGGTGTATATAGATAAAGAGCCAACAAAGTTTGCTCCTATACCACCAACAACTCCACAACCAACAATAACACCTACTCCAACACCAACAGGTGAATTAGAGTATGGCGATTATGCAGATTATCGAATAACTGGGGTTAGAGTTCAAAATACTTGTATTCTTTTATACTTAACTAAATTACAAAACGAACAAAAATAGGAGGCAAATATGAAAATAAAAATGAAACATAAAAATGTCGATGGCGTATATGTAGAAGAATTAGTACAAGAAAGTATGGTTTCAATCTATCAAGGTATGGGATGGGAAATAGTACAAGAAGGTGCTAAGGAAGATAAAAAAGAAGAAGAGAAAGAAACTAAGGCAAAAGTAATCCTTAGTAAATAATATTGAATGTCAACAAAAGTATATGAAGTAGGCTTTAATAAAGAGGCAATAAACGAATATGCTAAATTTCTAGACGTACTTGGAGATAGTTTAAATAGTAGAGAATTTAAAAGATTTATTTTAGATAAATGTATAAAATTGCGTGATGAGATAATGTTAGAAAGTGGTATTGCTAATATAGAAGATGCAAGTGATGGAGCAAATCAAGAAAAAGTTGATTTATATACATCTAGCAATAAAACATCTATACAAGGCGATACAATCACTTTATATAACGATGCTTATATGAGCAACGACGAACTAACACATTTCTTTGATGAAGATTATAGAGATGCAAATTATAATGGATTTGATATTGCTTCTCTTGTAGAATTTGGAGTTGGTCTTAAAGGGTCAGAAAGTTCTAAAGGAACTGGGCTTGAATGGGATTATCAAATAAATTCTTCAAGAGATTATGGTGATGGATGGTATTATAAAGGCGATAATGGAATTAAAGAATATACAAGTGGTAGTGAAGGTAAATATATATATTATCAATTAACAATGGCTATTGAAAAGAACCTAGAAAGTTGGATAGAAGAATATTTAGATAATAAGATAGGAAGTGTATAAAAATGATAGAAGAAGAACTTTTTAAAGAGTATAAGGCATTTATGCTAGCAAATAGTATATTCTCTAGCACTTTAGATATATTTTCTAGTACGCCTCAATCAATAATTAAGTTTCCTACAATAATAATGAAGGAAATAAACAATACTGACTATACGCAAGGCAATTCAATAGATAAATTAGAATATGTTTCTACTTTAAACTATCGTGTAAGTATCTATTCAAAACAAGTCGTAAAAGATGGAGTTAAATATCAACCTAAGCAAGTTATAAACGAACTTAGAAAGTTGACACAAGACTTCTTTAGAAACGTAGGATTAAATAGAGATGTAGATAGACCAGTAGATAATATAGACTTGTCAATTTCAAGACAAGAAATGACATTCTCAGGTCATTTAAGAAGTTGGAATAATTATTTATAAAATAAAATAGGAGGAAAAATAATATGGAAAGATATTATACAGACAAAGGAGTACTTTCAAAAGGTTCTTGTTTAATGGTTCTAGATGCAACTGATAGCAAATATGCTTTATTAGTACCAGTTACAAATATGCCTGCTACAGGTTCTGCTCCAGCAACTATTGAAAAAACAGTATTATCAGATGGAACAATTACTCGTATCGAAGGATTACAAGACAAAGAACAAAAAACTTACACATTCAACTATCATAGAGATAACATAATTCAATTAGAAAAATACAAAGGTAAAGAGTTAAGTTTCTTAGAAAGAAACGCAGACGATACTGGAGAAAAGTTTACAGGAACTTTAGATTATGCTAGAAGCGCTGTAGAAGTTAATGGAGTTGTACAAGGAGAAATCTATATTACAGTTAGTAGTGCAGAAACATCACCAATTGAAGATGTAAGAAGTGTAGTAAAACCTACAGCAATTATTACATCACCACTTAACGATATTACAATAGGACACGGTACTACAGATAACACTGCAATTATTAATGTTGCAACATCTACAGGTGCCTCAGTAACTGCTTCAAGTGATGCTAGTGGAACTGCTACAGCAAGTTATTCAAGTAATAAATTAACTATTACTGGAGTTGCAGCAGGAAATACTATTATTAGACTTGAAGTAAGTAAAACTGGAGAGGCTACTTCTTATAGAACAATAGCAGTAACAGTAGATTAATATATATATAAAGAAAGAAGGAGAAATAAAAAATGAAAGAATTTAGTAAGGAAACTATGGATATAAGGGGAGTTGAATATACATTATTTCTAAATAGAGAAGGTATTATCGCTCTAGAGAAATTCACAAGAGAAGAAAAGCAAAAAAGCGACGAAATTCGTAAAATGTATCAAGATATAGAAGATGGTAAGGTAATCGAAATAAACGACGAAACTGACCCATTTGAAGGTCTAGAAAACGTAGATGTAGATAAGATTTACGATTTACAAGATAAAATATACGAAAAGTTATTTTGGATTTTATTAAGAACAGAACATAAACTACCTTTTAGTGAAGCAAAAGAACTTTACAAAAAGGCAAAAGAAGAATATGGGCATCAAGTAATTGAGTTATGCGACCAAATGATAGAAGATGCAAATATTGATAAAGTAAGTGTTAATAGCGAAGATAATAAAAACTTAAAAAAACTAGAAGCACTAAGACCAACGAAATAGAAAATAATGATGGCTCACAATATAATAGTCTTACTGAATATTATTTCAATGAGTTATTTCCAAGTGCTATTATGTTCGGTATGTCAAGTACAGACTTTTGGGAGAACGACCCCCAATTGTATTGGGCATATCGAACTTTTTATTTAAAGAAAAATGAGATGGATGTTGAATTAACTCAATATAATGCGTGGCTTAATGGAAATATGCAAAATATGGGTACAAGTATTGCAATTGCACAAACAATAGGAGGCAATAAACAAATTCAATATCCTTCTTACAACGAAATATTTTCTAATAAAGAGAAAGAAAAAGAAAATTTATCTCCTGAAGAAGAATTTAATTATTGGGCTAGGAGGTAGAAAGGAGAAAATATTAATATTATGGCAAAAAATGGAGTATCAACAAAATTAAAATTAGATACAAAAGAAGTAGAACAAGGGCTAGATAGAGCAAAAAGCAAATCAAAAGAATTGGCTAGTGTTTTAGATAAATTAGATAAAACCTTAAATACTATCGATAAATCTTTTAAAAGCCAAAACGAAGGCATAACGAAGGCTATTACTAGTATGTCTAAATTGTCAGAAGCAACAAAAAAAGCAGAAAAATCGCAAGAAACGATGAATAAGGAACTTAAAGAGAATGGCGAGAATTTAGAAAAAACTAGCAAAAAAGGTAAAGAAGCAGGTACATCTTTAAGTGGTGCTTTTGGAGAAGCAAGTGCAGCAATAGGGGCAGTAGTAGGAACTATAAAATTGGTTGCAAATGGAATAAATAAAGTCATAGGATTTATAGGTAACTTAGTTAATACATTAAAACCATTAATAGAAAAACAAGCAGAGTATATAGAAGATTTAAACTTCTTAGATAACGCTTATGGTAAAGCCAATAGTAGTGGTAAAGAACTACTAGAGACTTTAAATCAAATGGTTGGATATGACCCTTCAACGTTAGTTAAAAATGTTGCAGTATTTAGACAAATGGGTAATGCTATGGAAATACCTACAGAACAAGCAGATATGTTAGCAGAGAACCTAACAAAACTAAGTGTAGATGTTAAATCCATAACAGGTCAAGGTCTAGAAAAAGTTGCAAGTAAGTTCCAAAGTGCAATGGCAGGTAATATAAGGGCTGTTAGAGCGTATGGTGTAGATGTAACACAAGCAGCACTTCAACAAACAGCATTAAATCTAGGTATTGAAGATAGTGTAAAGAATATGTCAAGAGCAGAAAAATCTATCTTAATTTATTTAACGATGGAAAGGCAATTAAGTACTGCAAATGGAGACTTGTCAAGAACTGTAAACTCAGTTGCTAACCAATGGGAAATATTCCAAAATCAAATAAATCAATTAGGAAGATTAATAGGTGGGTTCTTTATACCAATACTATCTAGAATAATACCAGTGTTAAATGGAATAATAATGGCTTTAAACACTATCATATCTTTAGTAATGTCATTCTTTGGAATAGACGCAGAAAGCCTTTCTCAACAATTTGGTACAGCAAGTGTAGAAATAGACGATATATCAGATGGTTTTGATAATATGGCAACAAGTGCTGGTAAAGCAGGTAAGGCAGCAAAAGAGGCACAAAAGAGTTTAAGAGGTTTCGATAAATTAAACAATATAACAACTCCAACATCTTCAAGTGGTGGTGGAGGTGGAGGAAGTGCTTCTGGAGGTATAGGAGGAATAAATCCTAAACTATTAGATGCACTTAAAGGCTATAACCTTCATTTAGAAGAAATGAGCAATTGGGCAACTAAGATAAGAGACAAAATAATGGGTTGGCTTGGATTTACTAAGTTAGTCGATGAAGATGGTAAATTAATAGGATGGAGATTTGAAGGAATTAACAATATATTTAATAACATCTATAAAGTAATAAACAAGATATTTAATAGAATTAAACAAAACCCAGTACTAAACTTTATCAAATCTATACAAACTATAATTGTGCCTTTTTATGGGTTCTTATATTCAATGTTTACAAACGAAGATATATTTGGTTCTTTAAAGAAAATATTTGAAAGTGTATATAACATTGTCGCTCCTTTAGTTGAAACTATAACAAAAGATTTAGGTGGGGCGTTCCAATGGCTTCAAGATAATGTATTAAAGCCAATAAGCGACTTTATAGACGATATATTTGCTTCAATATTAAGAGATACATTAATACCTATATTCGATAAAATATCTAAAGATATACTTCCTAAGGTTGTTAAAGTTTTCGACCAATTATGGAACAAAGCACTAAAACCAATTGTAGGATTTATAGGCGACATTTTAAGCCCAGCAATAGAAACATTAACAAGTGTATTAAGTTTTTTATGGAAGAATGTATTACAACCAATAGTTAATTTTATTATGAGTTATGTATTAAAGAGCGTAGAAAACGTTTGGACATTCTTAGCAGATTACTTAATTCCAATTATCACTACATTAATAGGCGTTATTAAAGATTTATGGGATACCAAATTAAAACCTATTTATAATTTCTTAAAAGATGTATTCTTGGCTATAATAGAAACAATAACTAAGAATATTAAGACAATGATAGATGATATAAAGAAAAAGTTTAGTGGAATACTTGACTTTATAACAAAAGTATTTAAAGGTGATTGGGAAGGTGCATTTAAAGACATTAAAAAAGTGTTTGACGAAAAATTCTCTCCAATTAAAGGAATACTTGAAAATATTGAAAAAGGATTTAACAAAGTAAAAGATGCTGCTAAAAAGGTAAAAGATGTATTTAGTGGAGTAGGAAGTGCTGCTAGTACTGGTTTAAGTGTAGTTAAAGGTTTACTAGGTCTTAAATACACAGGAGGATTATACGAAGGTGGTACTTGGAAACCAATGCACGCTTATGCTGGAGGAGGTTTCCCATCACACGGAGAATTATTTATGGCAAGAGAAACATCAGGACCAGAACTAGTAGGTAAAATAGGAAGTTCTACAGCAGTAATGAACAATCAACAAATACTAGACCAAATGACAATAGCAGTAGCAAGAGGAATGTCAGCAAACAAGCAAGATACAAATGTAAATATAATAGCAAAAGGCGATACACAAGGTCTATTAGACTTCATTCAATTTGAACAAATTAGGAACAATAGACAATTTGGTTTATAATATTAAATAGAAAGAGGAGAACATATATATGGAGATATTAGATTACAATAAATATGAAAACTATATAAGAGTAGGGAGTTCACCAAGTAATTTACAAGACTTCCCTACTCCCTCATCTATTGGGTGTACTTTACACGACCTTGACAAAGATGCCTTTACAGATTTACAAGGTTATACGCATAGGAATAGAATAAGACACGATGTATACGATATTACTCTAGGATATAACGTATTAAGCGATAACGATAGAGCCTTTATATTAAATGCACTAGACCCTGCGTGGGTGTATGTAGAACTAATAGATAAGAAAACTTTACAAAAGAGCGTACATAAAATGTATGCTAGCGATAAACAATTTGATACATTTAGAATAATTAAGGATGACGATAATAATTGGCATACAATAGAGCAAGCGTTTTCAGTTTCTCTAGTAGAAGAATAGAGGTGGTTGTATGGCATATAATGTAAGCGACGAATTTAGAACACAATGCTATTCTGGGGAGGCAATATATTCTTGTAGATTGTTAATTAACGATGTACAAGTACCTATCGAGCAAATTGCAAAGATAGAAATTAATTCGCCAATTATAGATAACACAAATCAAAGCAATAGTTTATTTTATATAGGTTCATTTATATCTCAATCTATTACGATAAAATTTAAAAATTTAGATGGATTAGATATAAAAGGTGGAAATAATGTAGATTTATACATAAGTCAATATGTCGACGATGATTGGGAAGAAGTACCAATAGGGAAGTACTTAATAGATGATTTAAAAGAGAATTATCAGCAAACTTGCGAGATAACTTGTTTAGACTATGCTATTAAGTTTTCTTCTAATTGCGACTATTTAGAAGCATTAGGAGAAGATGGAAAAATAGAAATAGACGAATTATTAGAGTGGATATGCGACCATTACGAAGTAGAATTAGGGAATTATCCTAATACAAATGGAAATGTTGAAATATCTACATACGATAATACGTTAAGTGGAAAATACTATATTAGTTGTATAGCAGAAATAAAGGGTTGTAACGCAAAAATGGATAGGGATGGTAGTCTTACACTAGTTCCCCTAAAATCTTCGCCTATCGTCACTGTAGATGCCTTAAAGAGTGCGTCTTGGGAATTAGGTGAGAAATACGAGATAGAAAAGGTTGTTTATTTCGATGCAATACGAAATTTTACGTTTGGTGGAGGTAAACATAACTTAAAATATGGAAATAATAACTTAACTTATAATAGTGGTGGAACAACATATAATTTAGTATATGAAGTAGGAGAAGATAACGAGTATAATACTCTTTATATTAGACAAGACAATCCATTTATTGTAGACGAGAATGTAGTAGAAAATATATATAATGTAGTATATGGATTTGAAGCATACAATTTAAAATGTAAAAATCTAGGAGATATAAGCCTAGATGCGTGGGATATAATAAATTACACTTTAGGAGACAAAACATATCCTACATTAAACAACAATAAAATAACTTACGAAATTACAATTATGTCAGAAGTAGAAGTTAAAATTTCTACAACGCAAAAAGAAGTTACAACAAACGTAGTAGGAGGAACTCAAGAACAAAAAATAAGAAAATTAGGAACAGAAATTAACAATATAGATGGAACAATAACTTTATTAACACAAACAACGCTTCCTGATATGGATAGAAGAATAAACCTTACTATGACAGAAGAAGACATAAGAACTCTTGTTTCTACTACACAACAAACAATAGAAGGAGAAATATCAACTCAAGCAAGTGCAACATTAAGTGAAGCAGGATTGCTTGTAAATAATTTAAAGTCAGAAATAGATAACGATGGTGTAACAAAGGTGTCAAATTCCTTAGTAACAATAGATGTAAAAGGAATAAAGACAGAAAAAGATGGGGAAACATTCTCTACTCAAATTACAAATAAATCTTTTGAAGTTTACGATGGAGATACAGAGTTATCCTTTATGGGATATGATGGGCAATTGGGAAAAACAATTGCAAGAATAAAAGAACTTGAAACAGAAAAGATTACAATGGGTTATCATAGAGCAGAACCTATGGAAAGCGAAAATAGAACTGGATGGTTCTATGTAGGAGGTGGTAATTAATGCCAACGTTAACAACTTCTTGGCAAGATTTATCAAGTGCTAATTGGAATGGAATATCTAATGCAGGGGTAAAACTACAAGGTAAATATTCAACGCAAAGTAAAGAAAACAATACAACACAAACACAATTTAGAGTTGTAACAACAGGTAGTACAAATTGGAGAACTCAAAATGGTCGTGCTAACTTTAAAGGAGAATACAGCGATAGTGCTAGTCTTGTAACATATCCTAATTATGTAACTGCTGGCTCTACTATTTTAAGCATAGATAAAACAATATCGCATAATGAAGATGGAACTAAATCTATAAGTTTAGGTGCAGAGGGATATATAAAAATAAGTGGAAGTACACCTACTTTCTCAATTAATAATGCAAGTATAACTTTACCTACAATAGATAGATACCCAATTATAACAAACGTATCAGACTTTGACGACGAAGGAAATCCAATTGTTACATATTCAACTGCATTAGGCTTTGAAGGTGCAACAGTAGAAGTAGGAATATTCGATAGCGAAGGTAATACAAATTATGTTTCGTATAGGCAAGTTAATGTATCTAATGGAAGTTATACATTTAGTTTAACAACGAGCGAAAGAAATACATTAAGAAATGCAACTCCTAATAGTAATAAACTAAATGTAATGTTTAAATTAAGGACTACAACAACAGATAGTGTGGAATACCTCTCAACACTTAACAAAGAAATGTCAATTGTAAATGCAAATCCTACTGCAACTTATACAACAACAGAACAAGATGCAAAAGTTGTAACTCTATTAGGTGGAGCAAGTACAAGTTATGTTGTAAAATATGCTAGTGATTTAAAATTTGATGTAACTACTAGTGCGTTAAAAGGTGCTAGTATAAAGTCAGTTACTATAAACAATCAAGCATTAACGTTGTCTAGTGGTACATATTCTATAACATTAAACGATATAACAACAAATACATTTGAATTAGTAGTAACAGATACAAGAGAAAATACATATACTACTACTATTACAAAAACATTAATAGATTATGTAAATGTTAAAATTAATACTTGGAACTTCAAAAGAGAAACAATGACATCTTCTAATTTAGTAGTAAGTGCAGACATAACTTGCTTTAATGGAAGTTTTAACAATACACAAAACGTGCCTACAATAAAGTATAGTACAGATAATTCAAATTGGACTACTATTCCATCTTCAAGTTATACATTTCAAGATAATAAAATTACTTTATCAAGCGTAACAATAACTACAAGTGTTGCATATACAACAACAGGAACCTTATATTTAAAAGTAGAAGACCTATTAACAACGAGCAATGAAAATAAACCTATTCTTAAAGGTGTGCCAACATTCGAAGCAGGTAAAGATTTATTCCAAGTAAATGGAAATTTAATCGTAGCTGATAAAGATAGAAATAACGAGGCAAATGTATTAGAAGAAATAGAAAATGCAAAATTACAAATATATTCAACAAGTGAAACTATAATAGGAACTTGGATAAATAATTCTACTCTATATAGAAAAGTAATACATACAGGACAAATAAGTTCTGCATCATTAACAATAGCACATAGTATAAGCAATTTAAGTTTTGTAACTAATATTTATGGTATAGCAATAGCAGGAAGCGATTATCATACATTACCTAGAATTAGTTATGCAGGAACTGATAGACAAATAGGACTAAAATGTGATGCAACTAATATCTATGTAGATGTTGGAAATAATGCAAACTTTGATGATAGTTATGTAATAATAGAATATACAAAATCAAATTAAAATTTTACAAAATTAAACATTTAAAATATAATAAAATTAAATAAAAGGAGAGTGATTTTAATATGGATGATTTAACTTTAACAAGTGGAACAAATATAACATTAACAAAAAGTGGAACAAACGTAAGTGTAAATTGCCCTAATTTGGGTACACTTGCTAACTTAGAAACAACAACTAAAACAGATGTGGTAAGTGCAATTAACGAAATAAATACAAATATAGGAGACATAGGTGCCGCTCTCGACGATTTAAATGGAGAGGTGGTTAATTAATGTCTATTGCAAATAAAATATCCTATTTAGGAGAAACAAAAAAAGAAATAAGGGATGGTCTAAATAGACTAGGTGGAAACATATCTACAAGCGATACATTTAGAAGTTATGCAACAAAAATTAACGATATATACGATAGTATGCCTAAAGTAGAAGAAACAAGTGTAGAGAGTGCAACATTAGAAGGAACAATAAAAGGAGGTTTACAAATTGACCCTAAGGGTAATACAAGCCAATATACTACAACAGGAAAGAATACACTAGAATATACATTAAATTCTTTAAAAGGGCATAATACAAGTGGAACTTGGAATAACAATGTTTATTCTTTAAATAATTTAACTTTTACAATAAATGATGATTTAACAATAAAAGTTAATGGAACTGCAAATGCACAAACAATTTTTAGAATTGCAAAAAACCCTACT
>Ga0310690_10004691_pt1 | contig 19171 bp, 16 predicted proteins | sample AusTroGonzalo_MG_2_FD_207661 | JGI IMG/M metagenome (GOLD analysis project Ga0310690, IMG submission 207661) | Bovine rumen microbial communities from tropical cattle in Woodstock, Queensland, Australia - Gonzalo_04 (v2) (version 2) | ecosystem: Host-associated > Mammals > Digestive system >...
CATCAAAGTGTCCGACCTCGGCGACATGACCAAGGCCGAGACCATCGTGCCCAAGTCGGTGGTGTCCAGCGCCTCCAACACGGGCTTCAGCATCTATGGCAACTACATCTACTACGTCAGCCCCTCTGCCGAGGAAGATCGTGCAGGCACCGTCCTCAAGGACAACTTGCAATTTATGCGCACCGACCTGAACGGCCAAAACACCCAAGTGATTTTGGAAATCGAGAACGGCACCAGCACCCAATACAAGTACACCTCCAAGGGTCTCACGTACGTCAAGGACGGCAACTTGTATTTCAAGTCCACCGAGAAAAAGAGTTTCAAAAAGGACAAGGACGGCGATTTGATTGCCGAGGAAGTGACCGTGTTCATGCCCACCAACAAGACCTATAAGGGCGAGGGCACCACGGACGACGTGGTCTTCTACACCAAGTCCAACGAGGGCACCTACGACTACACCCAATCCGTGTACGCCTACGTGCCGGGCGGCGAGGCCAAGGCCATCATCACCAAGGACACCTACACCGCAGGTGTAGACGCCTCCATCGCCTACAAGTCCCAGTACAGCTTCTCCTTCTTGAGCGCCGCGACCGAAGCGAACGGCGATTTGACCTTGGTCTACACCAAAGCCTACTATGCGAGCACGGGTAGCTCCAGCACCACCGCGGGCACCTTTATGTATCGCTTCGACAGCTCCTTCGCGTTCGACCCCGCCAAAGAGGTGCAACTGTCCCAAACCGCTTTGAGCAGCGTGACGGCCATCGGCTATGCAGAGGGCGTGCTGAGCACCTCCTCCACCATGACGGCCTATCGCTATGACGCGGCCCAAGGCAAGGCGGCGTTGCCCGAGACCTTTGAGGACGACAACGGCTCCATCTCTTCCTCCGCCTCTATCGTGGCGGCCGAGGGTGGCTACGTCTACTACGTGACGAGCAACCAACTGTACGCCTACAAGTTGGACCAGTCCTCCTACGTCAACGTGTTGGGCAAATCCGCGCTCATCTCCACCTCTTTCATCAACCCCGAGTTTATCACCATCGAGGGCAAACTCAACGTGTTCTTCTTCAACAAAGACGACAACTATCTCTATCGTTTCGTCTTCGAGGACTTGAAAGACGGCAAGAACGTCGAGCAAACCTTGTTCGGCGTCAAGAAAGCCGAGGACGTCAAGGACGAGGACAAGTAATCCGACAATAGCACCAACAAAGAACGGCCTGTCTACGACAAGCCGTTCTTTTTATATCCGTCCGTTTTTTTACTTCCTATCTTTCTTTTTCTCGCGCGCACGCACGCGCGCACATTAACATCACGCGCGCGCGAGATTAGGCGATGCCCTCGATAAGCAGTTTGTCGGCGACCAAGGCGATAAACTCGCCGTTGGTGGGCTTCTCATTGGCGTTGTAGACCTTGATGCCGAAGATGTGGTTGACGTTCTCTATCTTGCCCTTGTTCCAAGCCACCTCGATGGCGTGGCGGATGGCGCGCTCCACCTTGGAGGGGGAGGTGCCGAAGCGGGCGGCCACGGCGGGATAGAGGCGCTTGGTGATGCTGTTGATGACGTCGGGGCTCTCGATGGTCAACTTGACCGCCTCCCTAAGGTAGTGGTAGCCCTTGATGTGGGCGGGAATGCCCACGGTGATAAAGATGTTGCTGAGTTTCTCGTCGAGGGTACGGTTCAATCGAGCGCGATAGGCCTGTCCCACCGCCTCGGTTTGGTCCGCGGCCACCTGCACGGTGTCGACCAAGCGTTGGGTGAGCGCCTTGACGGACAGGGGCTTGGTCATATAGTAGCGCGCGCCCAAAGACAGCGCTCGGCCGATGAACTCGTCCCCTACGGGGAGGGATACGGCGATGGTCTTGACGGATATCTTCTTGTCGGCGAGGGTGTTCAGTACGTCCAAGCCGTCAAAGGCGGGCATGACCATGTCCAATACCATGGCGTCGTAGTGCTCCTTCTCGCACTCGCGAATGGCCGATAGCCCATCGTACACCGCGGTGACCGCGAAGAGGTCGGTATCCGCGAGCTTTTGTTTGAGTTCGTCGCAATAGGCGACGTTGTCGTCTACCACCAATACTTTTGCCTTTTTCATATTGCCTCCCATGCGGGTTTGCGCCTCTTCGTAAGGGGGCGGCAGGGGCGCCCCCTTAGCGGGTGGAGAGGGACAAACAACGCTTGCTTGATGTCGGATTCATTATAGCAAAAGTCACGGTTTTGTGACTGAATTCGCGCTCGGCTTATTATGTCGAAGGGTGCCGAAAGGGCGTTAAACGGGGCGAATGGCCGCGAATCCCTTCGTCCGCGTCGGGAAAAGAGGGGAGATAGGCTTTTATTTGTAAAAAAAGTGGCGGAAAGCCCATATTTTTTTGAAAAAGTAGTTTACAAATACCATATATATCCATATAATAAACACAACTTGACACAAGGAGTGATTCGGATATGGCGAAATACAAGAAATGCCCGCGTTGCGAATTGAACTATATATTGGAGTCGGAAGACTACTGCTCGGTCTGCAAAGATGAGTTGCAGGGCATCGTGGTCAACGACATGGACTATGACGAGACCTTTGAGCGTATCTGCCCGCGTTGCGGCATCAACCCCATCACCGAAGACCAAGAATACTGCGACGCTTGCCGCGCGGATATGGAGTCTTTGAGCGTGGACACCGAGGCCGAGGAGGAAGATTGGCAAAAGAGCGCCAAGGAGACCGAGGTGGCCTTCCCCGAGCTGGACGACGAGGACGAGAACGAAGACCTCGACCCCGCTTTGGTGTTGGAAGACCCCGACATCTTGGCCGAGTTGGAGTCCGAGAGCGAGGCCGACGCCGAGCTGGACAAAGAAGAAGAGGAGTTCGAGGACGAGGACGACTTCGACGACTTCGACGACTTTGATGATTTGGACGACTTCGACGAGGATGAAGAAGACGACGAAGACATCGATGACGATGACGACAACGCGTAAGATGTTGCCTTTGGCAACTCGATGTGCGGCATAGCCGCTCGATGTGTTCGCCAAGGCGAACGTTATGGATATTATTACAAAGGCGGCTTGGGAGATGAGTTATCATCAAACAGGTCGCCTCTGTTTATGAACGCGTAAGCGTAGTATGAGCGAAGTTTGACATCACCCGCGGTGGGAGCGAAACATAGTCTACGAGGCACGAGGAGATATAGGCGCTTCGCGCTCGATAGGCAAGGCAAAGCCTTGCATTGTGGATGAAAAATAAACATAATAGAAAGCAGTGCCCCTCTAATAGTACGGACACTGCTTTTATTAATCCACAACGTTTGCCAAAGGCAAACACATCGAGCGCGGAGCGCACATCGAGCGTTGCAACGCAACGCCTATCGAGTGCGTAGCACACATCGAGTATGGCAGAGCCATACACAGTGCGGAGCGCACATCGAAAATCGCAGAGCGATTTATTTCGAGCCGCTCTGCGGCACTACAGTCTGGCCACGCCCGAGTCTCTCGCGGCTTGGGCAACCGCCTCGGCAACCGCTTTGCCAACACGGGGGTCGAAAGCCGCGGGAATGATATAGTCGGCGGAGAGTTCGTCGTCCGAGATAAGCCCCGCCAAGGCCTTGGCAGCGGCCAATTTCATAGCCTCGTTGATGTCCGACGCACGCACGTCGAAGGTGCCGCGGAACACGCCGGGGAAGGCCAACACGTTGTTGATTTGGTTGGGATAGTCCGAGCGGCCCGTCGCCACCACTTTGGCGCCGCCCGCTTTGGCGTCCTCGGGGAAAATCTCGGGGGTGGGATTGGCGCACGCGAATACGATGGCGTCTTTGTTCATGGTCTTGACCATGTCGGTGGTGACCATGTTGGGCGCGCTGACGCCGATGAAGACGTCGGCACCCACCAGCATATCGGCTAAAGAGCCCGCCTTGCGCTCGAGATTGGTGACCTCGGCCATCTCTTCCTTAATCCAGTTCATGCCTTTCTCACGCCCCTTGTAGATGGCGCCCGAGCGGTCGCAGAGGGTGACGTTCTTAAAGCCGGCAGAGAGGAGCAAGCGGCAGATGCTGATGGCCGCAGCGCCCGCGCCGTTGATGACCACCTTGACCTCTTCTTTGGTCTTTTTGACCACTTTGAGGGCGTTGGTGAGGCCCGCTAGCGTGATGATGGCCGTGCCGTGCTGGTCGTCGTGGAAGATGGGGATATCGCACTTCTCTTTGAGTTTGCGCTCTATCTCGAAGCAACGGGGAGCGGAGATGTCCTCCAAGTTGACGCCGCCAAAGGAGCCGCTCAACAGATAGATGGTGTTGACGATGGTGTCCACGTCCTTGCTCTTGATGCACAGAGGGAAGGCGTCCACGTCGCCGAAGGACTTGAACAACACGCATTTGCCCTCCATGACGGGCATACCGGCCTCGGGGCCGATGTCGCCCAAGCCCAAGACCGCGGTGCCGTCCGTGATGACGGCGCATAAGTTGTGGCGGCGCGTGAGCTCGTAGCTCAGGTCGGGGTTCTTCTGAATCTCCAAGCAGGGCTGCGCCACGCCGGGGGTGTAGGCCAAGGACAGGTCCTCTTTGGTGGCCACGGGCACGGTGGCGGTGACTTCGATTTTGCCCTTCCATTGGGCATGCTTTTTGAGTGATTCTTGTGCGTAATCCATATAAAGTCTCCTTATGAAGTTATTTTTTGTCCGTTTTACGGTTGTATAGCAAATCGAATTCGCCCGCCGCGGGCACGCCTGCGTCGATGAAGTGCCCGATGGGCGCGCCGCCCGCGGGGCGAGAACCCTCGGCATTGTCCAGCAAGGAATAGGCGTTGCCGTCCCCTACGATGAGGCAGTCGAGCAGCGCTATCTCCAATGGGACCAAGGTAGCCTTGATATAGTCGTAGGAGCGAATATCCTCCTCGGACGGCGTGACGTCGCCCGACGGGTGGTTGTGCGCGATAATCACGCCCGTGGCCCTCAAGAGCAACAACTCCTTGACCAAATTGCGCATATCCAAGTTGACGGCGTCCGCTCGAGAGGAGCGGAACTGGATGGTGCTTATTAGCCCGCCCTTGGCATCCAAGGCCAGTGCGGCCACGCATTCGACGGGCTGATGGCCAATCAATTCGTTGAGATAGACGGCCGCGTCGGCGGGGTTGAGATAGCTCTGCTGCTTGGCTTTGCTCGTCTTGTATTGCACCACCAAAGCGGGCATCTGCGTGAGGAACAGAGCGGCGTTGGCGGTCATGCCGTCCGTCTCCAGTAGGGCGTTGTAATCGGCGTCAAACACAGACGACAGCGAACCGAAGCGCGCGATGAGCGCGTGCGCTATGTCGTTGGTGTTGCGGCGCGGGATAAAGGGGAACAACAGGTATTCGAGTATCTCGTGCGGCTCTAAGCGGGACAGTCCGTCTTTGCGTATCTTCTCCCGCAGGCGTTCGCGGTGTCCTTCGTGCGGGTGGTTCATCAGTCGTCCTCTATCGGCTTTTTGTCGCTATAGGAGAAGTCGGTATACAGACTGTCGTTAACGGTCGAGGCGTCTTTTTGACGGGGACGGTGCATGGTCTGCTCGGTGCGAATGTCGTAGGCGGGCACTTCCTCTACGTGCGCCATCTCCACCTCCACGGTAGGCGCGTCGTCGATATCGTCCGCGTCGGCATAGATGACGTCGTCCTCTTCGGCCTCTACCGCCTCCTCTTGGGGCTCCTCGGCGTCGAGAATGGACCTAAGGGGGGCTTCCTCCTTCGCCTCGATGGGCGCGGGCTGTTCGACGGGTACGACGACGGTCTCCTCCGCCTCTGCGGGCTCGGGTTGAATAGACACGGGCTCTGCGGGAGCGGGCTCGACAGGCTTGGACTCGAGGGCGGGCCTTATAGCCGTGCGTTGCTCGCGCTGTAAGGTGCGCGCGCGGGCCTCTTGGGGCGTCACGGCGGCGCGGGGCGTGCCCTCCTCCTCGGCGGGCAAAATGCTCATTCGGTTCATGCGCACCTCTTGGTCGGCCTTGGCGAGGATTTGTTTCTCATCCACGTTGCGGGGGGTGACTGCGGGTGCTTGACCGTTTTCGGTCTCGGTGGCGGTCGATTGCACGTGCAGTTTGCGCTCGAGGTCGTTCATAGACTTGCCGAAGGTCTGCATCATCACGCGCGCGCCCGTCATCAGGGCTACCAACAGGCCAAACCCCATGAAGACGGTCAACAATACGCCCATCGCGTTGGGTTGGAAGACGCCCGCCACCGTGTACAACACGATTTTGGCGCCCGCCAAATCACCCGCGATAAAGAGGCAAATGTACAGTACGCCCAAGGCTAAGGTGTTGCCGAGCATGGCCGCACAGCGCACCTTGTTGAGGGGCGAGGGATAGGAGAAGCCAAAGCACGCCAACACGAGAGCGGGTAAAAACAAAGCAAACCCCACGGCGACGCCACCGGTGGCGCGCCAAAACGCCGAGGTGCACATCGCCGCTATCGCCGCAAGGGCGGAGGCGATGGCTACCAAATAGAAGCTAAGGGTTTCTTTGTTATAGGTATGGTCCATGGTTTAGTCGATACTTGCCCGATAGGTGCAGTAAATGCCGGCGAAGGCGGACACGTTGGCCGCCATCCACTTGCAAGAATCTTGATTCTTGCCGATGGTATTGTGCGTGGCGTTCTCGAAGAGTTTATCCTCGTGCACAATGCCCGTCTCGTCCAATTTGGTCGAGATGGATTGATAGATGGTGATGGGAATGAAGTCGTCGAATTCGCACTCGAAGAGCGCCTCGGCAACGGGGATATCGTCGTGCTGCAACGCATAGCAGATGATGGTCGGCACGCTGTTTGCATTGAGGAACGTGAAGGGCTGCAACTGCTCGATGGCCGCCAAGGCGTGTTGATAGCCCGCCTCGGTCGAGATGTCAACGGGCTCCTCCTCGCCCAAGATGCTAGCCAAAGGCCCCGAAAGGTCCTCAAGGAGCGGCGTGACCAAATCCAACAAATCCTGCACGTCCTCTTGGGGCGCGTCCTCGAGATTGCCCGTGAGCATATCCAATAGGCGCAGGTAGTTCTCGTCCAACAACTTGACGGGGCCCACCAAGTCCATCAAATAGGCGATGGGAATGGGGGAAGAGCCGGCGTTCTTGTATGCGTAGAGGCTACTGAGATGCCCGCCCGCCGAATAGCCGCCGATGCCGATGTTGGCGGCGGTGAGGCCCAACGAGGGCAGGTAGCTGTCCCTAAGGAAAGTCAAGCAAGCGGTGATATCCGCCTGTTGGTCGTTGACGGACACGTGCGTCTCGTTTTTGAGCACGATGTCCAATATCTTCATAATACCCAGTGACTCCCATTGGTACACGCCTAAGGGCGTGGATTCCATTTGGTTGAGGCCGAACCACAGAGCGTACTCCATGCTGACGACCACCATGCCCGTAGAGGCGATGTAGGGCATCAGGGAGAGTTGCTCCTCTTTGCGGCTACCCGCCACCCAACCGCCGCCGTGCAGATAGAGGAACACGGGGGTCTCGGGGTCGAGCTTTTCTTTGGCGGTAGGCATATAGACGTCTATATAGCGGTAATAACTACCCTCGTCATAACTGATGTCTTGATATACGTAAATCAACTTGTCCCCGCCTTCGGCGTGGGCGACGATGTACATATCCGCGTCTCCCTCACGCGCTTGCACCAAAGCGTCCTCTTCGGTACCTTTGGCAAAGGTGTAGTCTGCGAGCATCTCGGTCTTGGCCGTCACCGCCTTGTCGGCATTGTCTTGCGCCGTGGGTTGCGCGGCGTTTTGCGCTTGCTCTTGATTGGAGGGGGTCTTGTCGCACGCGGTAAGGGCCAACAGGCAAGCAATCGCAGCGATGACCGTTAAAATCAAAAACCAATTCTTTTTCATACAAACCTACCTTTGGAAAACGTTGAAGATGGCCGTCTCTTCGATACGGCGCAGCACGGAATAGTCGATATAGGCGTGCTGGTCATACACGCACTCGTGCGCGAAAGACTGCACGCTGTCCATGGCCCAGTGCACCTTCTCGAATAGGGCCGAATCCTCATAGCCGGCCTTGCGCAAGGCCTCCGCCATGCGACGGGTGACCTCCTCCTCGAGCGCCATGAACTTGTCGCCCACGGCTTTGTCCGTAGAGGACAGCGCGTGCAAGGTCTCGTGCATGGCGGCATTCTCGCGGTGCACCGCCACCGCGGCGTCCAACACCTGCGGAATGATGAGCGCGAAGTCAAGGGGGGCCACGAAATGGTCCAAGACGGCGAAGATAGGCGCGAACGCTTGCTCGATGTAGATGTCCAAGACGTCTACCAAGATATCGCGCTTGTCGTGGAAATAACCGTAGACAATGCCCGTGGACACGCCCGCTTGCTTAGCGATTTCGGCGGTGTTGGTATTGTAGTAACCTTTTTGCGCAAAGAGCTCATAGCCCGCACGAATAATGCGGTTTTTGGTCTCGATGGCGCGCTGTTGTTTGGGGGTGCGAATGGTCTCCATATCCTATCGGGGTGCCCCTATGGGGCTTGGTTGCCGCTCGGGTTTGGTCGGGAGCGGTCGGTTTGTATTTGATTATAACCAAACTTAGTATTTATTATATAACTTTTCGACGGACTTGTAAATACCCAAAACGCCCGTTTCTGCGGCCTAAACGCACGCGCGGGGCGCCCTATGCGCTCTGCGTATGCAAAAAGATACCCCACGTAGGTGGGGTATTGCGTACAATGGCGCCGAGTTGGCGCATTAGTATTTTTTGGCGATACGTCGCTTTAATGGGGTTGAGCGGTTGGGAAACCATTGCCTAAAAGGGGCCAAACGGAAGGGGGAGCAGCGCTATTTTGCGCACAGCATCACGGCCAGTATGCCCTCGCGGTGCGCGATGGTCACCTCGCCCGCAGCGCCGTTACTGACGCCCAAAGGGTACTTGTTGTCGAGGGTGGCGTTGTCGAGGGTGTACTGCGCCCCCTCGATGCACACGTCGGTGACAACGTCCGACAGAGCGAAAACGGAAAGGGCCACGTCAGCCGCGACCATTAGCCGCAAAGTACCGCCCCCGAGCACGTAGACCGTGGTATCCTCGCCCATAAGCACTACGCGCGCGCCCTTAGATGCGGCGTCTGCGGCCGATTGCAGATTGGCGAGGGTATGGTCGAGCCGTCCGCCCAAGGCATAGGCAACGCAGATATCTCTAAAGCCGTGCTCCACCGCGTAACGCAAGGCATAGCCCGTGTCCGTATCGTCCTTGCGTACGGGCAAACGCACCACGGGGATATCCCGCGGCAAGTCGCCCGAGTACGAATCGAAGTCCCCGATGATAATATCGGGGCAAACGGCACGCGCCTTGGCATAGGCATACCCTCTGTCGCAAGCAATGACAAAGTCGGCCTCGGGGAGGCCGACGTCAAGAGGCGCCGCGGAAGGTGCGCCGGATAGGATTAGGCAAGAGCCATAGGGATTCATCAGCGTATTTTCTGTGGATTGGCGGGCCAAATGGTATCAAATAGCCGCATACGTACCCCCTATATTTGCGTCAAGGCGCGTTTTAGTCGCCCTCGGACAACAGACATAGGGGCTCCAAGAGCGGCACCATCTCGTCCGAGGCCAATTCGTTGAGCACGGTGAGCGCATATTCGGCGACGTCCTCCTCGTGCAGTATTGCGACGGTATGGACCACGCGGAGATAGCGTTTGGCGGCGTCTATGTAGGCGACGAAATAGGGATTGTTCTCGTTGAAGTTGTTAATCATGCGCAAGGTCTGCTCGTTAATCTCGAGGTGGTCGAAAGTAAAGCCGAAGAGCGCGGTGCGATTGTCGTAAATCTCGAAGCGCGCGATGATGTTGTCGTCGTACATCTTGAGGTTGGAGTTAAACACGGCGACGAGGCGATGCTCCTCGGTCGTGTACTCGACATTGTTGACATTCAGGTCCTTAAACAAGCGTTTGAGGCTCTTCAACGCCTTCTTGATATCGGTGATTTGCTCCTTTTGCTTCATATTGATATCCCCCTTTGGCTTGTTGCCCGATGGTTTATTTCCCGAATAGCCCTTTCTTGGCGGGACGCACCGACTTGAGACAGTCGAGGCAGTAACGCACGAAGTCGTTATTCTTGGGACGCAGCTTGTCAATCACGGTCTCGGCCTGCTTGACGCCCTGTTTCTCTTGACTGCTGACAAAGGAGGCCAGCACGTCGCGCACCTCGGCGGACTCGGCGGTGGCCGCCATCCTGAACTCCTCGGTTTGGGCATACTGCACGATGTCGTTGCCGATAGACAATACCTCGCGCAAAGCCGCCATACGGCGCTCGGTTTGGTCGATTTTCTCTTGTTTCTTGGCGGCGCGCCCCTTGAGCAAGGCCTCGTCGGGCACTTCGCCCACGGGCACCTCGAAGGGCTCCTGCCTCAAGTCGTAGATGTTGCGCAAGGCCAACCCGCCCGTCTTGAGGTAGTTAATCATACTCTGCAAGAAGCAGATGGACACGCCCATCTTCTCGGCACCGGTCACCTCGGCGTTGAGGTAGTTGGACATGGCCACGCGCATGGCTTTGTCCTTGGGTAGCACCTCGATATGCGTGATACATTGCGCGGTATCGCCCGCTATCATGCCCTCTTTGACGGCGAGATAGTCCTCGACGACCTGCATTCTGTCCGTACATGCGGCGGGATGCTCCTCGACGTAGCGCACCAGTATTTCGGCGCCGCCCACGCGGTCGGGATGGCGGAAGATATCCCATACCGAATTGCCAATCATAGGCCGTAGCACGCTATCCAAAAAGCCCACGCCGAAGCCGTAAGCCGCCGAATTGTTGGCGGCGGTGAGGCCCTCCATCAAGACGTCCTCCAGTTGCATGGCCGCGTAGACGTCCATACGCACGGGATGTTGGGCGTTGGCCTCGCCCAGCGTGGCCAACAGTTTGTTGGCGGCCGCGTCGTCCAAGAAGGAGAAGGTCTGCCAAATGCGCAAAATCTGCTGAATGCGCCAAGCCACCTCGCCTTGCGAAATGATGTCGCAATACTCGGGGAAAATCTTGCGGGTGGACCAAGTGCTCATAATCATGCCCACCGCGACGTTGTAGACAAACCCCGTCATCTGAGGTAGCATCAATATCATGGGGTGCTCTTTGCGGCGTTGCTCGGCCTCAATCTCCCGACACAACTCCTGCGCCACGCGGTTGCGCAACTCCACCTTTTCGGAGGGGATGTGTTGGTCGATAAACGTGGCGAACGTCAGGGACAATTCGTCGCCCTCGGGCAAATTCTCCAAGAGGGTGTCGTAGACCATATCCTTGGCGGTCTTGCCCAGCCGCTTGTAGTGGTTGCGCAGAAAGTCCAGTATCTGCTCGGTCACCGCGCGGGTGCGGATGGCCAGTAGCACGCGCTCCACGATGACGTCCCTTGTTTCCTGCGGCTCGGAGGCGAAGTTCTCGTTGAAGAACTCCAATATCTGCGGTTGCAAAAAGCCACCGTAGAACACCCGCAGCAAGTCGAGGTTGATTTGCTTTTTGGTCTCGGCGTCCTCGCCCTTATAGCCCGCCTTGATGAAGGCGAACAACTTGTCGCGCATGATGTCCGTGTGGATTAGGTCGAGCATGACCTTCATAATCACGTGGCGGGTGCCCACTATCTCGGTGGCGTAGATTTTGCCCAATTTGGCGAACACGGTCTTGGGAATGGCCGTATGGGTGGCGGGGTAGCGCTCCAGCACCTTGCACGCGTTGATACGGTACTCGTCGGTCAAGGCGGGGCGCGCCTTCTCGTAGATGAGGAAGAAGTCGGTCACTTTGTCGTCGTTGGGCAAAATGGCGTCCACGTCGTACATACCCGAGCTCGCGCGGAACAAGAAGACCAAGTCGGCAAGGGCCTTGAGGTTCATCGCGCCCAACGAGGGCACGGTGGACACCGCGTGGTGGGTGGCGATTAAGAACTCGCGCCTTAGGGCGTCATTGGCCAGCAAACTATAGAAAAACTCGACCATCTGTCCGTTGGCGGTGATATCCTCGTCCTTGATGCCGACCACGGTCTTGGACTTGAAGTCGAACGACGCGCCCTTACTTTGGGGCACGTGGGGCAGGGTCATGTTGAGCGCCTTCAACTTGATATTGTTGAAGCGATTGATGTCGGACAAGCGCGTGGCGAAGCTAAGCTCCTGCCGCACGTGGTAGGGCATAATCTGGAGCATGGCGTTGAGGAACCGCAACGACTCCAGCGAGGTGTCCTGCGCCGCCAACAGGAAAAACACGCTCTTCACCTTGCCGCACGCCGCGGCCAACATGGCGTAGATAAAGCGCTTGATGGTGGTGAGGTCGTAGCTTCTCAAAAGCCACTCGGTCCCCTCCCACTCTTTGGGGACGAAGTCGGCGTAGGGGTATTCCCTGAGCGGCTTGGCCTGCGGATTGGTCACGTCGAACTCGTCCAAGTCGTTTTTGAACATATCGGGGTTCAACAAGTCGTAGTTGGGCTGGGCCAAAATGGCGCGCATTTCCTGCGCCGTATACACCAAGTTGTGCACGAGGTAGGTACTGCGCTCGCCCGTATAATCCACGGGGATATAGGCGATGCTGCTCTGCACCATAATCCCGTCCTTGGTCACGAATTGGTAGTACCCGTTCTCCAGTTTTTGCGTCCGAAGCATAGCCGCCTCTTGTTGCGACGGCTTGTTTTCACAAAAGGGCGCGAGGTCCTTTTCGACGAACTCTCTGTCCAAATCCGCCGAGCACGCAAACGTATCGAAGCTGTCGCTACGATTGTACATACTCATCTTGGCGGGTACGCGGCTATATAGTTGCTGAGATGCCATACGGTCCTCCTATCGCTACTCGGCGTTCAAACTCATCAGCTCCTGCAAGCTGGTCACTCCCTTGAAGACCAACGCCTGACAGGACTGCCACAGACGTATCATGCCGTTCTTGACGGCCATATCGCGCAATACGTCGAGGTTCTTGCTACGCGCGACCTCGTTCTTCATATTCTCGTTCATGAAGAGTATCTCGTGGATGGCGATACGTCCCTTATACCCCGTGTTGTTGCAGAACTGGCAACCCACCGGGCGGAATATACTGATGGGCTCGGATACGCCCAAAATTTCCATCTCTTTGGCGTTGGTCTTACCGCGCTTTTTGCAGGCGGGGCAAAGCCTCTTGACCAGACGCTGGGCAATCACGCCCGCCAAAGCGTCGGCCACCAAATAGTCGGCCACGCCCATGTCCTCCAGACGCGTGATGGCGCCGGGGGCGTCGTTGGTGTGCAACGTAGAAAACACCAAGTGGCCCGTGATAGCGGCACGCACGGCGATTTCGGCGGTCTCTTCGTCACGGATTTCACCTATCATGATGATGTCGGGGTCCTGACGTAGGATGGCACGCAGTGCCGCCGCGAAGGTCATGTTGGCCTTGCTGTTGACCTGCGTTTGGTTGATACCCGACATGGTGTACTCGACGGGGTCCTCTACCGTGATGATGTTGACGGTGGGGTCGTTGACCTCTTTGAGGAAGGAGTACAGCGTGGTGGACTTACCGCAGCCCGTAGGCCCCGTCAGCAATATGATGCCGTGGGGGCGCATGAGCATCTTGTCGATGACCAAGTTCTCGGCGTCGGTGAATCCCAAGTCGGTGCGGGTGAAGTGGAAGGACGTCTTGTCCAAGATACGGATAACGAACTTCTCGCCGTGCACGGTAGGCATACTGGACACACGGAAGTCGTACTCTTTGCCGCCCACTATCAGGTTGATACGGCCGTCCTGCGGGATACGGCGCTCGGCGATATTGAGCCCCGACAGTATCTTCAGACGGGCGCAGATGGCCGAATAGGACTCGATGGGAAATTCGGCGCGCTCCTGCAAGTCGCCGTCGATACGGTAGCGCACTCTGACGCGCTTTTCAAAAGGCTCTATATGGATATCGCTCGCGCGGTAGGGAATGGCCTCTTTGATGATACTGTCCACCAGTCTCACGGCGGGGTTGTTGATGACGTCGTTCTCCTTAAAGACGTCGCCGCCGCCCCTGTCGGCGAAGAGTTGGTCGTCCTTCTCGGCGTTCAAGTCCGACAAGGCCGCCGTGGTGGTGATGACGGCCGAGGCGGCGTCGATATAGCGGTCTATCTGCGATGGCGGCGTCAACACATAGTCGACCTGCCCCGTGTAGCAGATGGACATGGCGGCCATGGTGGCGCAATCGACGGGTCGGCCGATGGCGACCAACAGAATGCCGTCGTTGTTGATGCTGATGGGCACCATCTTGTGCGCTTTCATAAACTCGAATCCGAACTGGCCGAAAATCTCCTTGTCGATGTCCAACATCTCCAGCTCGACCGCGGGCATATTGTAGTATTCGCTGAGCACGTCCAACTCGCCCGGCTCGGTGATATACTCCTTAGTCAGGAGGTAATCGCGGATGGAGGTCTTGACGCGCGCGGCGTCGACCAACACCTCGTCGGCCGTCTTGCGGTTGACTACCTTTTTGTAGACGTAATACTGCAAAATCTCATAGTTAATATTCATACTTACTCCTTACGCCAACGTGGTCATGATAGACAACATAGGCGAATAGATGGCGATGAACAGCGTGCCGACCACGCCGCCCATGATACCCAACAAGAGGGGCTGCAACTTGCTGGTGATACTCGAGATGGTGGTGCTGACCTGCTCGTCGAAGAAATTACACGAGCGCGTGAGCACCTCGTCCAAGGCGTTAGAGCGTTCGCCGACCGCGACCATCTGAATCAGCAAATCGGGGAACAATTTGTGCTTGTTGAAGGCTTTGGCGAGCGTCTCACCCTCGCGTACCTCGTCCACGGCCTTCTTAAACCGCGCCAGCTCGTCCTGGTTGCCCAAGACCACCTGTATGGTCTCCAGCGCGTCCATGACGTCCATACCCGAGCTGAGCAACAGACCGAAGCCACGGGCAAAGCGCGCGGTAATCTGCGCCATGGTAATCTTCTTGAAAAGGGGCGCCTGCAGCTTGAATTTGTCGAGGAACAAGCGGCCCTGCTTGGTCTTGCGTATCACCAAAAACAGTGCGACGAATACGCCCACGCCCAACAGCATCATCTTCCAGTTGGCCACGAAGAAGTCGGACAAATCCCACACAATCTTGGTGATGCCGGTGGGGGTGATGTCCAGCGAGCTCAACGAATCGCGGAAGGTGGGCACGATGAAGAGCATCATGGCGATGGTGATGGCCACCGTGATGCCCAGTAGCATGATGGGGTAGGCCATGGCGCTCTTGGCCTTTTTGCGCATATGCGCGTCGTTCTCGTAGTAGTCGGCGAGGCTGTTGAAAACCATCTCGAGCTTGCCGCTTATCTCGCCCACGTAAATCATGCTGCGGAAGAACTCGGGGAACACTTTCTTGTGCTTGTCCATGGCCTCGGATAGCATCACGCCGCCCTTGACGTCCTCGTAAATCATCTCGATGATGTCCTTGAAGAACTTGTCGTAGGACTGCGACTTGAGGTTGAGCAAGCACTCCAAGATGGAGGTACCCGAGTTAATCATGATGGCGAACTGACGACAGAAGGTGGTCAAGTCGCTGAGTTTCACCTTGCCGCTGCCCAAGGTGAAGAAACTGCTGGGACCCTTGCCGTGGTCCACGGTGTACGAAATCAAAAAGAGATTTTGCTTGGCTAACTCGGTAGCAAGCTCACGCTCGTTCTCGGCGATGAAGATACCGCGGAACTTCTCTTTATGCAGATTGACAGCGACGTACTTGTATTTGCGCATGATTTCGAAGTGGTTTGATGAACGTTCCGTTTAGAAATTGTTGTTGAGGTTGTACTGCGCGGCCACCAGACCACCGTACAGCTCGAGATGGCGCGCCACGAGGTCCTTTTCCTTGTCGAGGCCCAAAGACGCAAAGGTCACGCCGTTCTCTTCTTTCTCTTGGTTGACCATATCGTAGAGATGGTCAAAGCGGGGGGGCATATTGACGTATACCGTGTCTACGGCGCCCATCTCCCTAAGGCGCGGGTTGCCGCCGATGAACTCGAGCGTCCACTTGACGAACACGCGGAAGTTCTCCGCCTCGAAGCCTTCGGGCGTCTCGGGCAGGGGGCGTTGCATGAATTTGGGCAACACGCGGGGGGTCTTCTTGGGCAACGTCTTGATTTGCACGGTGCGTTGCACGGTGTTTTGGTCGTTGGAGAAGGATATCTCCGCGTCGAAGCTCTCGGCCTCAATGGGCTCGGCGCCCTCGGGGGTCTCGGCGTTCTCGGTATTGTCGCCGCCCATCATCGTCAGGGCCTTGGCCTTGGCCTTTTCTTTGGCGTTGATGACCGCGAGCTCGGCCACGGGATGGTCAAAGAGCATATTCTCGGCCACCACCTTGTTGTCGTGCAAGATGCCGAAGCCAAACGGGAGGTCGAAGCAGCCCACCGTCACGCCCTTGACGACGTAGGCCATGCGGGAGTAGCCCTCCTTGATGTCCAAAAGGACGAAGGTCGCGTTCTTGAGTTTGCTATTGAGAGCGATGGCGCCGTCCACGATGGCGTTGGACTCATAGGTCAACACGTTGGCGAACATATTGCTACCCGAGCAGCAGGTGTACAGCCCCTGCAACAACTTTTGACGAATCACCACCACGTTGATGGTGCTGTACTGCTTGTTGGAGGCGGACACGAACTTGTTGTAGCGCAGCTCGGCGAGGTTGCGGTAGCGGGCTTGAATGGCCACGCTGGTCAGGTTCTCGAGGCTCTTGCGGTTGACGCCCGGGATATTGACGCTGTCGGTCAGCACCAAGCTGTCGGGCACCAAGATGGTCACCTTGGCGGCTTTGCCCGCATAGGAGGGCTTGGACGCGCCGTAGTCACCCAAAAACTTGGTGAATTCTTGGTAGAACTCATCCGTGAAAGGTTTGGCCTTGAACTGCTTGCTGTCCATCTGGATGCTCCCCTTGTCGTTGCCGACGGCGGAGTAAAACCGCACGCTCTTGTCGTGCATTCTGATGGAAATCACCGTGGTAAATACTTGTGCCATATTTGCTCCTTGTGCGCTCTATTGCGCACTTGCGTTGCCGTGTGGCAACATATCGCGTCCGTATGGACATATCGCGTACCCCATAGGGGTATATATCGCGTCCGTATGGACATATCGCGCACGCCTTGGCGTGCATATCATTACGTCTGCGTGCTCCAGCACGCACCTTGTGCGCCTCGGGCGCGTTACACCCTTTCCGCGAAAGTGCCCGCACTTTCACGGAAGAAAAGGGGGCTGGATTGCCGACGAAGGAGGTGCGCGCCAAGCACCTACGGCTCGGGAATGGGGGTTTTTTCCCGCGATGCCGTGCTCGCAGAACACCGGGTCACACAGAAAAGGGTGCTTTTGAAAAACCCCCATTTGACAGTCGCTTGCGCTTTGTGTCAAATCAAGCCCCCTTTCCTCCCAAGAAATGGCAAGCCATTTCTTGGAAAGGGTGTAACCCCGCTTACGCTCTCAAGGAGCGTGTGCTGGCGCACACGCGTGGCGGTAGCCAATTCATGATGGCAAAGCCATCAATTCATTACTTTTCTCGCGCACGCGTTGCCGTGTGGCAACATATCGCGTCCGTAGGACATATCGCGTACCCCATAGGGGTATATATCGCGTCCGTAGGACCTATCGAGTACCCCGTAGGGGTACACATCGAGTGGCGTAGCCACACATCGAGTGCGAAGCACACATCGAGTATGGCGTAGCCATACACCTGTCACGGCTCCGTGCCCTCCTCCGGCGCGCTCTCGCCCGCCACGGACGAGTAGCCGTAGCTCCATCTGACGATTTTGGCCGCCTCGCCCACGCCCTCGACCTCTACGCACAGCACGGGGGTGCTGTTGCCCTCGTAGTAGACCAACAGGCGGTCGGTATCCTCGGCCACGTCCTCCTGCACCACGGGGGTGTACTTGCCCATATAGCGGTCGGCGTAGAAAGCGCCGCCCACGCGGTGCGCGCGGAAGAAGTCCTCTCCGATGCTGTCGACGGACACGCGCGAGGTAGCGGTCTCCACCGTGCGCTTGTTGAGCACGCCGGTCATTTGGGCCACCATCAAGAGGACCGTGCACATGGCGAAGATAATCAGCATGGTGGCGATGGCCATCTCCATCGCCAAACCCTTGCGGTTACGAAGATAGCGTCTCATCAGTAGTACCTCTCATAGCGCGGTATGGACAGCACCATTCTGTCCTTGCTGTCGCGCACGGTCGCCAAGAAGGTGGCGGACTTGGTGCCGTAGTACACCTTCATGCGCACCACGTAGCCCTCGCCCTCGAAGACGTAGATGGTGCCGTCCGTGGGCGTGACGTCCTTGTCAATCAGGTTGTACAAGAGCGCCTCGAAGTGGGCTTGATTGTCCGCGAACTTGAAGCATTCCATGCCCCGCTCTACGAGGTTAACGCCGTTGTTACGCTGGGTCATATTGCCGCTCACGGTGCTGAAGCGCATCACCAAGCTCATGGCGGTCACGCTGACGGTCACGATGATGGCCATAGCCACGATGACCTCGGCGAGACCCATGCCGCGACGGTTGACGAGGCGTCGCTTGCTCATGGCGCACCTCCTTCACTGCGGGCGCAGACCACGATGTCGTAGGTGCCCAAGTTGTCCGCTTTGCCCACGCCGATGTCGGGCAATTCGTAGGTGAGGTGCAGGCTGATGAGCTGCTGACGCTTGGCGTTGGTGTACACGTCGAAGCGCAGAGCCTTAACGTAATCAACGGGGCAGTAGCCGTCCGCGCCCGCCGGGCGCTGATACTCCAATTCGCCCTCGCCGTTGTAGCTGAAGGTGTAGCGACGGGTGGCGTCCTCTGCATTGACGGCGGTGAGCAGATTGCGTTCGGCGCCCTCCACCACGAAGTAGTAGTCGGTGGTATCGTACGCCGAGATGAAGTATCGCAAGAATTGCTCGGTGAGGCGCTCGGTCTTGGTCAGGTTGTAGCGGTTGGTGCCCCACTTGCTCCAGGCATGATATAGCGACGTGAAAGACACCACCATCATCACCATGATACCCATCACGGCTATGACGACGACCATTTCGGCGAGGGTAAACCCTCGTTTGGAATGTAGTGCTTTACGTGCTTTCATCTTTCCTCTTGCACGCGCTCACTCGCGCGTGCTCGCGTTGCCGTAGGCAACATATCGCGTCCGTATGGACATATCGCGTACCCCATTGGGGTATATATCGCGTGGCGTAGCCACATATCGCGCACGCCTTGGCGTGCATATCATTACGTCTGCGTGCTCCAGCACGCACCTTGTGCGCCTCGGGCGCGTTACACCCTTTCCGCGAAAGTGC
>Ga0310690_10004692_pt1 | contig 19169 bp, 9 predicted proteins | sample AusTroGonzalo_MG_2_FD_207661 | JGI IMG/M metagenome (GOLD analysis project Ga0310690, IMG submission 207661) | Bovine rumen microbial communities from tropical cattle in Woodstock, Queensland, Australia - Gonzalo_04 (v2) (version 2) | ecosystem: Host-associated > Mammals > Digestive system >...
CAACACGTATATCTCCGACTTCCTGGGGTCGCGAAGTGTCAACCTGTCATTCAACGGACATGGCGGCAAGTCACACCGACTGCGTACGTCTAACACCAAACTCTCGCGGTTTGATGAGGGCGAGTTGCACGAGAAGACGCACGGAGCAATATTCACCGGTTACCTGATGTCGAACATGCACGCCGACCCCGAAGTGTATCTGGAGCAACTCTTCTACGAAGGCGATATAATCGAATACGCCGTAGCATCAACCGGTGTACCGGCGACTTACCGACTGATGTCGGAAGACAAGATATTCTCCCAGACAAGGCAGATCAGCGGTCAGGGTGCAGAGGTTATATGGTTCTCTATCCCTCGTCAGGGACATTACCGTCTGTCGTGCTTGGACGACAAACTGGTTGTGGCGCGTATCATCCGCTATCCTGCTGAGTGGGGAGACCTCTATTTCACCGGTACGCTTCCTAAGAACTGCTACATGCTGATCTCCAACCGCGAGAACGGTGCACTGCATCGTTTGAACGTCGGTGAGCAGAATGTGCGTTTGCCCATGGGCTACACCTATAGTATGGTTCTCAAAGGTGATCCGACAAAGATGCTCGTCACCGCCGATTCTGTTAACTTCCAACAGTCTGGGCAGACATATGACATCAAGACGCGCAATATCGACCTCAATGAGTTCCGCGGCAAGATCATTGGGCTGCCGGAAAGCGAACTGCAGAAACTCAGTTTTGAACTTACACCTAAGTATCCCACTACGTTCCACGCGTTCTATGAGTTACACGGCAACCGTTACACGATCTACACCGAGCCGAACAACCAGTACAAGATACGCCCGCGCGGCGTGAACGACTATGAGATGGATACCATAGCCGCCATCACGAACCTCAACCAACTGGTGTTCACCAAACGGCCTGTCTATCCAGTGACTATTCAGTCGCAGATTGACCTAAGCGGTGCCACGTTGCAGTTCACTAACGTCAAAGAATCCGGCTATGTCTATACCTTCAGCGGCACAGACGATATATCCCTGCGTTCTGGTTCGTACTCGATAGCCGTGCTCGGTCTGGATAGTTTCCGCCTACAGCGCACCTCGCTGCTCAATATCCGTCGCGATCCTGTCACCAAGCGTCTGGATTTCCGCCGCGAGCTTAGTGCCAACGACTCATTGCCTTACACTGAAACCCTGTACGTAGGCGCACAACGCCGCTACACTACTATCCGCCAAGCGCTGCGCGCTGTCAGTAAAATGCGCCGCACACGCGATCAGCACGTGACAATCGCCATCGACCCGGGGCAGTACGATGAGATGCTACGCATCACCGAGCCGAACATCTCCCTTGTGAACGCCGCAGATGTACCATCCGTGAAGATCAGCAACGGCGGTCTGGATATCCATCCGCAGGCAGTACGTATAACAGGTTACTACGGTGGTGAGTACAGCTACTATTCGATGACCGAGCACTATACGCAATCCGCGCGCGCGTTGCGCATAAATAAGGAAAACAAAAAACTCGCCGTACAGAACACCGGCGGACGGGAATTATACTATAATGCCACAGTGGTTATCTCCGCAGAAGATGTGACGCTTGAGAATCTGATCATAGAGAATGCTTTTAACCGTTACATAACGCGTCTGGAAGCACGTGATCAGATCGTACCACAGTACCCAGAAACGCCACGTCGCCCGATTGCATATCAATCCACAGAGGTGCAGAAGCCCAAATACCGCCGTCCGGCAGCAGCTCTGGCGGTTGCCGGGATGGGTGACCGCGTGCAACTTATCGGCTGTAGGCTCATAGGCGTGGAGAATACTCTGTACGGCGATGCCGGTTGCCGATTGTACATGCTATACTGCCATATCATGGGTAGTCATAACATCATCTCCGGCGGTATGACACTAACCTGCTACCGTTCGGATATAGAGGTTTTCCCGACAGACAAATCCTCGTATCTTGCAGCAGCGCGCACGCAAGTCGGTTTGCGCGGATTCCTGTTCGATCAGTGTTTTATCCGCTCGGCTGAGCCGCAGACTGAGATGGTCAGCGAGCATTATGCCGAAGCCTGTCATCTGGTTATTCCGACCGACCATTATGGTGAGGTTGTATTCGTTGATACGAAGTTCGACCTCGCGCTGGAAGCTATGGCCTACGATCCGGCTTTAGCGTTTGTACCCGATGATCCTGTGTTTAACACGTTCAGCCTTTCGCCCTACGCCTACACGCGTGGCACAGACGGCTGGAATCCCAGCAAGTCCCCCGACCGCGAACTGGATCTGGGCATCGTGAACCTAAAGTTAGGTATGCATATTGAGCCGAACGCTTTAGTGATGCACCACATTGCGCAGCCGACAACGATGCGCGTCATCACGCCTGACGGATCGTCGTTCATAGACCAGCTGCTCACCGGTACACAGACGTTCAATATGCCTCACGGCGTATATTGGCTGATCTTTGAGAATAACATCGGCAAGCAATCCGTCAAGATTGAGGTTCCCGATGAGCCCAAGAAGAAATAACCTCTCCTGCATAGCATGACGATTGATGAACTCAGACAACGGCTCACTGACGGTCACAGCGAGATAGCGGCTGTTGCCGAACAGTTGGCGCAACGCTCTGTCGGTCACATGCTGCTCACCGGCTTGCACGCCAGTGCACGTTCCGTCGTGCTATCCGCTCTGCGCGAGCAGGACAAAGTGCACGCCGTTCATCTCATCGTCTGCGACAACGCCGATGAGGCACAGTACCTCTACGCCGATATGCGTACGCTCGGTGGCGACAAAGCCGCAGCTACACTATTGTTCTTCCCCCACTCGCATCGCCGCCGTCAATCGACAGTAGATGAGTCGATGGCCATCCAGCGCACGCAGACACTGAGCGCGCTACTGCAACAGGATAAACGTCCGGCAATAGTCACCTACCCCGAGGCATTGAGCGAACTGTCGTGTCCACCGGATGTGATGCAGCAAAGCAGCCTGAGCCTGCACACAGGCGACGAGACAAGCATCAATACACTTACTACACGACTGCTCGACTTGGGATTTCAGCGAGTGGACTTCGTATATGAACCCGGGCAATTTGCTATCCGCGGAGGTATAGTGGATATATACAGTTACGCCTCCGAGTACCCCTTCCGTCTGGATTTCTTCGGCGACGAGATTGACTCCATTCGCACCTTTGATATCGAGACGCAACTCTCCGACAAACGTGTGGATGAGATTGCTATCGTGCGTACGGACGAATCGGAGAACATGGTTTCACTGGCTGCATACCTGCCGCCAAGCACGCTGTATATTGGCAATAATATACACCTCACTCCCCTGCACGCAGCCCTGCAAGACTCCGATCACGAGTGGTCGGATACCATAGAGATCGGCACGAAGTGCTCCTTTGATTCCTATTCGCGTATTGCTTTCGATACACTGCCACAGCCGTTGTTTCACAAGCAGTTCGAGATGCTCATGCAGGATATGAAGGAGAAGATCGCGTTAGGTTACACGATCTATATCCTCTCGGACTACAAAAAGCAGACCGACCGCTTGGCTGCTATCATGGCAGCTATCCCCACTTCGCAGGACGACAATCACCTGCCGGACGAACAGGCTGAACGCAAAGCGTTGTTCACTCCTGTTGACCACGCGCTGCACAGTGGATGGGTGGATCACACGCATAAGATTGCCTGCTACACCGATCACCAGATCTTCGAGCGTTACCACCGCGTCACGCTCACCTCGGACAACGCACGTCGCGGCAAGGCGGTAATGACCCTCAAGGAACTTAACCAACTGCAGGTAGGAGACTATGTCGTACACTCCGATCACGGCATAGGGCGCTTCGGCGGGTTGGTAACCACAGGTGTTAACGGCAAGCCGCAAGAGATGATCAAGCTCATCTACCGTGATGGTGATACGATATTCGTGAGCATCCATAACCTCCACCGAATAAGCAAATACAAGGGTAAGGAGGGTACTGCACCCACCGTCTCGCACATAGGCTCGGGAGCGTGGGAGCGGCTGAAAGAACGCACGAAGGACAAAGTCAAAGAGATTGCCCGTGATCTGATCCGTCTGTACGCCACGCGCAAGCAACAGCAGGGCGTAGCCTACTCACCCGACGGATATATGCAGCAGGAGTTGGAAGCGTCGTTCATCTACGAAGATACACCCGATCAGGCGAAAGCAACCCTCGACGTCAAGCACGATCTGGAGAGCCACCAGCCTATGGATCGTCTCATCTGCGGTGATGTAGGTTTCGGCAAGACGGAGATAGCAATGCGCGCTGCCTTCAAGGTCGCTACCGACGGCAAGCAGGTAGCCGTGCTCGTGCCGACAACCGTGCTGGCGCTACAGCACTACACGACGTTCACGGAGCGATTCCGGAACTTCCCCGTCAAGGTTGAATACCTGAGCCGCGCCAAGACACCCAAAGAAGTCAAAGAGATCCTGGAGCAACTCGCCAGCGGTCAGATCGACATACTCATCGGTACGCACAAACTCATCGGCAAGACCGTCAAGTGGCACGATCTTGGTCTACTCATCATCGATGAAGAGCAGAAGTTCGGTGTGGCAGTCAAAGAGCGGCTCAAGAGCCTCAGGACGAACATCGACGTGCTTACCCTCACCGCCACGCCTATTCCGCGTACCCTGCAGTTCTCGCTGCTCGGCGCACGCGATCTGAGCGTCATCACCACGCCGCCGCCGAATCGTTTTCCGGTCATCACCGAGACTATCACGTTGGATGACGAGGATATCATCAAGGAGGCTATCGACATCGAGATGGCACGCAACGGACAGGTGTTCGTGGTATGCAACCGCATTGAGATGCTCGAACGCATTGAGCACCGCCTGCACCGACTCTGCCCCGAAGCACGGATGGTTATCGCACACGGTCAAATGCCTGCCGAAGAGGTCGCACAACGGTTGGAGGACTTCATCAACTACGAATACGACATCCTCATCTCTACCACGATCATCGAGTCGGGTATCGATATACCGAACGTCAACACGATGTTCATCTTCTCGGCGCAGCACTACGGTCTGGCTGACCTGCATCAGCTGCGCGGACGTGTAGGCCGCAGCAACCGCAAGGCGTATTGCTACCTTATCACTCCCGAACGCGAACTGCTCACACCAGAGGCACGCAGAAGAATCGATGCTATCACTACGTTTGCCGAACTCGGATCGGGATTCCACCTCGCCATGCAGGATCTGGATATCCGCGGTGCAGGTAACATGCTCGGCGCCGAGCAGTCGGGATTCATCGCCGACCTTGGCTATGAGACTTACCAGCGCATATTGAACGAAGCTGTTGAGGAACTCAAGGAGGAGATGCATCTCACAACAGATGAGGATGACAACTCGGCTGACGGCCAAGAGCCAATGGCCAATGGCCAAAGTTCGGCTCGCCGCTGGGTAAGCGATGCGCAGTTTGAGTGCGACTTGCAGGTGAACTTCCCACCTGACTACATCGAGAACATCAGCGAACGCATCACGCTCTATCGCGAACTCGACTCCCTGCGCGACGAGCAAGAACTCCTCGCCTATGAGAAACGCCTCATTGACCGCTTCGGTGCTCTGCCCGAACAGGCAAAAGAACTGCTGAACGTCGTGCGCCTGCGCTGGCTGTGCTGCCGCTTGGGTATAGACAAGATCCTGCTCAAGGGCGAGCGGATGGCGCTCTATCTGCCGCAGAACAACGATGCGTACTACCAGAGTGAGACCTTTGCGCACCTCATCCAGTATGCCGTCAGCCGACCGCAACGTTGTATGTTCCACGACGAGCCGGTGCGCACCAAAGGTCTGACGGAAGCCGAGCTCAAAACGATACCCCACAAACGGTATATAACCATACAAAACGTCAAAACCATAGCCGGTGCCATCAAACTACTGAGCAAGATTGAGCACCCGGAAACACAAGAAGAAGTATGAAATTTATAGCCCTTATCCCCGCCCGCTACGCCTCTACCCGCTTGCCGGGCAAACCACTGGCGATGCTTGTCGGCAAGCCGGTTATCCAACATGTGTATGAGCACGTGGCGCAATGTACGGCGCTGAGCGATGTGCTTGTTGCTACCGACGACGAACGGATTCTCAACGCCGTACAAGCCTTTGGCGGCAAGGCACTGATGACGCGTGCCGACCATCGCTGCGGTACAGACCGCTGTCTGGAGGCAATGAACAGTTGGTTGAGCGAGCACCCAGAAGTAGATGCAAAGGACCTGGTGGTTGTGAATGTGCAAGGCGACGAACCCTTTGTACATCCCGAGCAGATTAGCGACCTCTGCCGCTGCTTTGAGCAGCCGGATACCGACATCGCGACGCTGGCGCGTCCTTATACGGCGGAAGATTCATTGGCTGACTTGCAGAATCCGAACACCCCGAAAGTGGTCTTTGGCAAAGATATGCGCGCTATCCTCTTCTCGCGCAGTGTGATCCCCTACCTGCGCAACGTGCCGCAGGAGCAATGGCTCACTCAGCACATATACTACCGCCATGTGGGCATGTACGCTTACCGTGCATCCGTGCTGCGCGCGATTGCGACCTTGCAACCGACACCTCTGGAGATAGCGGAGAGCCTGGAACAACTGCGGTGGTTAGAAAATGGCTACACCATCCGTGTAGCCATCACTCGTCACGCCACTATTGGCATTGACACGCCCGACGATCTGCGCAAAGCCGAGCAGTTTATCAGCTGTCAGTAATCAGACTTTCAGGAATTGCGCCCCTAAGGCTCTCGCCAGTTGACCGTCTGTATCCTCCCTGTCGCCAACGAACAACACTTGCCGCCAACTCAGGGCGGCATTGTTGATGGCTGCCCGGATAGCATCGCCCAGACGCGGATCAGGCTTGACGGTACCGACATCACCTGCTGCAAGGATAGCATCAAAATCCTCAGCATGCAGACCTAACGCTTGTAATTTTTCCTTTACTGCTTCGTAATCAGACAGGATGATAATCTTTATCTTGCGCTGCTTGCACTCATCGATCAAGTCTTGCAGCCATGACTGCGGATGATAATGCTCGCGGATGACAGCCACCATCGACGGCAAGTAGTTTTCCCTATACCACTTCTCCGTGAACCGCTGCCGGCTGATGGCTGAGGGCTGACCGCTGACCACTGCCCGCTGCCGTCTGCGCCAACGGCGCTCGGCTATCAACGACGGCAGATGCCTGCGCTGCTTGCGGATCATGTACCACGCCATACGCGGCTTGCTGTAGATCGTGCCGTCCATGTCCAGCACTACGACCTTGATATCGTTCGGTATAGGAATACGCATCGTCTGCTCTACTCTTCTTTCTTCGTGCGACGTTGGCGGCGCTGCTCGCGACGTTCTTCTATCCGCTGACGACGCTCGCCACGGCGCTTCTCACGAGCTGCACGATTCTGCTTGATACGCTCATCCCACTCGTTGGCTTTCTCCATAATCGCCTGACTGAGTTCGCCGGATTGCAACTTCTCGATGAACGCAAACTTACGACGACGGATCTCGTCTTGCATCAGCAGGTTGAACTTGAACTGGCCGTCACGGAAACCGTCTTTCAGGCAGGCAGTCTTGAAGCGCGCGTAAGCGTTCGACTGCAAGATATGCGCCTTCGGTTCGTGCAAGCGGAACGATGATCGCTTGGCTTCGTACTCGATGTTGATCTTCTGCAGCTGTTCGTCCACAACCTTGGCGAACGCATCAGCCTCTGCCTGACGGATATCCTCGTTGGCAAACTCGAAGTAGAAGTGGTACAAACTCTGCTCTACATCCGCAAAGCCCACGAAGAACTTCGTCTTGATCTTCGTCTTCTTCTCTGCCTCGTGCACAGCCTGTATGAACTGCGGCTCGTAGAGTTTCTCACCAGTCATCGATACGATGCCGTTGACCTTCGATATCATGTGTACGGTAGGGGTTTTGCGATAGAATCCGCCTACCTCCACCAGATCGTTCATGTTATAGCGGTACAAGCCTGAATAGGTCGTCACATAGGCGCAATAACGCTTGCCGAGCTCCAGTTCGTCAAGTTGCAGGAAGTGTTTGTTGGGTTTGTCGATTTCGTCTTCCGACACAAATTCGTAGTAATGGAAGTGCGGGAACAGTACGCTCTCGTTCGTATCATCCAGCGCAAAACCGAAGCGACACTCCGTGGCTATATAGCCGAGTTCCTGATAATAGGTCTGATCCCAGTTGAAGGCATCCATGTATTTGTCCATGTATATCTTCGTGTTGCCGCATTTCCATGTGGACAGATATTGCAGCCACGGCCAGTAGTCTTTCGGAAGCAATCGACCGTTCTTCTCCAGCAGTTGCTTGAGTTCCTGCGCCCGCTCGGGCTTGGAGTACACGTACGGCTTGAGTGTCTCGCGGATGTCGTCAGGTATATCGAACTTCTCGGACAAGGTGCCATGCGCTATATCCATGATCAGCTCCTCGGCGTGCTCATCTACCGTACGCATCAGTTCGAGGATCGTTGACGGGTTAGCCGTTGCCCACAGTGTGACATCACGGTGCTGGATAGCCAGACGCATCAACGCGTAGTTACGCGCACCGTAGTCGGGTATCGACATCACCGCCGCCGGAGCGACATAATGCTTCTTGATGATCGGCGGGATATCTCTGACCAACACGCCGCTCACGCTGCCGAACAGCGTGCCGTCGGGTGCATAGCCCTCAACCTCCTTGCCCACAATGGGGAATATATGCCCGCCGAAGATGCGGTTGCGGTGCTTGACGAAGTTCCACGTCCACACGTGCGACATTTTGCCATACACAGCTTTCAGATACTTATGCGTCATCGGCACCCACTTCGGCTCACTCGTCGTGCCCGAGGTGGTGGCATACATGTCAGGCTTGCCGGGGAAGAGAATATCCGTCTCGCCGTTCTTATGGCGCTCGATGTACGGCCGCAGCGTCTCAAAGCTCTCGTTCACCGGCACAAACTGCTGGTATAGCAGGAAGAAGTCCTCGGTGGTCGTGGCATGCAGTATCGTATCGAAATGATGCTCCTTGCCATACACTGTATCTTTCGCTAAGGAGAGGATATTGCGCAGCACGTTCTCCGACGAGTGACGCGGGTGACGGCTCTTGATCTTCAGTCGAAACGTCTGCGTGCCGCCTACGAGCCACAGCATCGCATTGATTAGCCAAGGATAAGGCAACGGCCTGCCTTCATTATCCTCATACACATGTTTTCTTGCCATAGGCTGTCTTGTGTTGCTTGATTACTTCGTTATGATAGTTACACTATAGATGTATATCGCGTCTTCTGAACAGTTCACTAAGATGGACGGGTTGCCGCTCGGCATCGTGTCCACAAAGTCAAACATCAGCTCGCGCAGTTCGGTATCACCGGACGGCGCTATATACTGCGACTGGTTGTATCCGTCAATCTCAATCATGACTGATCCTGCACCGGTTGTGCCACTGGTAGTGTACGTTACGATGACATTCGAGATGTTACTGTACGATATCGGACATTGTGCATTGGCGCCGGTGCTCTGTGTCGTACATTGTACACCCATGCCATTTATGAAGTCCGTGCCGTCCATGCCGGAGTACCAGTTGCCCTCATCTGCATCCCAATACTTCGTGAGGAAGGTGTAGGTCTGACTGCCCTCGTTACCGCCTGTCGGATCGCTACCGCCGGCATCGGCACTCTTCACCAGACGAACAGCAGCGCCTGAATAACGACGAATGCCGGTCTGCATGACACCGTCCGAGCTGAAGTGAAGATCATACGCATCGTCATCGTTGGCATAGGACGACGACCAGTAGAATCCGTCGGAACTGTCGTTGTATACCTCCGAGCCGTCACGTAATCCGGTTACGGGCAGGAACACTGCTCCGGCTGCTTCTATCTGACTCCACTCCGATAACGTATAGTTGTTCTGCGAATAGGCGTCGAAGCCGGGAGTGAATGTCAGGTCACCGGGCATACCGCTCCAATAATCAGGCAGGAAGATTACACCGCTCATGCCGTTGACGGTTGCAGCGCCGTACAAGTCTGACGCATTCGTACGCGAGATGAGCAGATAACTCCACTCATCGCTGCTCAGCGTGCGCCATACGCCTTCTACGCCGCCACCGTTCTCGATAATATTATTTCCCCAATCATTAAATACGGAATAATCGGTGCTAACCATGCTGGCTAAGGTCGGGTTGTAGGCCGTGCCCCAACCGAACAGATCGATCCAACCCTCGTAAGTCTCAGAGATATTGCTATTCGTATATCCGTACGCTTCGTATTGATTCTCTGCAAACTTCCACTTGTAGCCCGCGGGGTAGTACTGCAGGTTACCTCGAGCGAACTGCACTTGTACACCCTCGCCTACCGAGAAGTAGCCGGGTAGCGCACCATAGCTGTCAACTACATCATCGGTGCTACCACCGCTGTCACCCGAACCGCTACCGTCGGATATAGGCAGACTCATGCTCTCGTCGATATACTCCGGCGAGAGTTGTATTGAACCGCTGCTTTGGCTATCGGGCAGTTGGACAAAGAACGGCTCAAACGGCTGCAACTTGTACTCATCCAAGCCCGGCGTGTAGGTGCTGTAGCCTGTACCGTTCCAAACGGTGATCGGCGACTCGATACCTGCGGCAAGCAGACCGTTGATGTCATAGCCGGCATTATACGGGTTACCGATGAAGTTCCAGTTCGCATTCGACGGATGATCGGCAGTATAATGACGCAGCTCGATGTTAATATATTGGTAGTTCGAGTTCCCCTTGAGGTTGATGCTCAGGTTCGCGGTATCGCTAATCGAGCGGACAATATGTCCGATGGCCTTGTAGAAGGTGTTTACGAAATCAACCGACTTCCATCCCTTGTATCCTCCGGCACGCTGCTCGCCGTCATAGATAGCCCACTCCAGGTCGCTGTCGGCGGCTATGTCTTCATAGTTGATGCCGCCGAACTGCGGTAACATCACGAAGTGCCAGTTCTTATTCAGCGGGATGTTGACCGATCCTTCAGGTTGATATAGCTCATACAAGCCTTCGTTCCCCATATCGGGTGATCCACATAGGCCACATAAGCACTCTCGTAGCATATAGCATAGGCGCAGCCCTCGATGCCTGCAAATGTGTATTCATCGATGCCCGGAGGAGTCAGGTTATACACGAATATTTGTATCCCCGAACTGCCATTGGGGAGTATTCGCTGACCGAGAGAATCCACTGTCGATGCCAAATAGATGGTTTTGAGGTTTTCACAGTCGCCGAACAAGCCGTTGCTGCAGTAGGTTATGCCATCCTGGACGTAGGCAGTGTTGATCACGCTCGAGTATGAGCTCCACGGAGACATCGATTGTATCCAGTCCGGCAGAGCGCCCGCACCGGAGATAGTCAGTACTCCACTGTTGCGATCCAGCGACCATCTCATGTCGTCCTCTATCAGTCCCTCTACCACGTCTGCAGGCTCCGTGCCCGGGATAACTACCAGTTGCATCTGGCTCCAGTATGCATCGGCCAGGAATTCCTCCATCAGCGTGCCGCGCACGTTCGCCGTGATACTGGTCAGACGGTTCGGATTGAACGTGTTCTCTTGTGGCTTTGGCAGGTAGGTGGAGTAGCAGGTGATCGTTGTCAGGTTATCGAGTTCGTAGAACAGGTAACTGCCTAACGAGTAGTAATCGGCTCCGAAGTTCAGCTCCGTCACCAGCAGCCTGTGCTCGTACCATGGCACTGCTGTCGGATCGTCATAGCTGTCCAATGCTCCGCCGCCGGTGAAACGCATAACACCCGTGCTGTACAATGTCCAACTTTTTCCGCTCGGCGTCATGCCGCTGTCGATGATCGTCTCGCCGGTATCGCCTCCGGTACTGCCTCCGGTGTCATCCTTAACGGTGAATGTGATTTGATACGTATTCGTCATGCTTCCATCGGACGTCATGACGGTAATCTTCGCCATGCCGTTCGGCGAGTCTGCCTGCTGAACGTTCGTCATGCAGCTCTCGTCTTGCAGCAGATACGACACGTTCGGTGCAGTAACAGTTCCGGCTGGCAGTTCCACTTGGTATTCAAACCTGTTTGGATCAAATTCCTCAATCGGCGTGCCGTCAATGTATATAGCAGCCAGATACGCGTTCGCACCGCCTGTCGCACCGCCGTCGTTTGCTACGACCTGCATCTGCTGCCAGTAGCTCGCACTCTGGTAGTCAGCCATATACATCGATGGCACGTACAGGATGAGCGAACTCAACTTATTGCTGTTGAACGTATTAGTCACCAGCGTCGGAGGTACAGGTACATTCGTCGTGATTTGGGTCAGATTCGTACAGCTGTAGAATGCATACTTACCGATTGACTGAATCGAGCCGTTGAGCTCGATCGAGGTGATTATCTCGCGGTTCTGATACCACGGTACAGCACTTGAGGCGCTGTAATCGGGAATAGCATCGCTGCCGTCAAGCGTCAGTCTTCCGTCATCATACAGCGTCCAGGTGATCATACCTTCAATAGTGCCGGTGTTCACAATTCCTTGGGCCAAACCGGTGATGCTCATCATGAGCATCATTACCAGTAGATACATTGCACGTTTCATATCTTTGCGTTTTTTATTGTTTCTGTTTTTGCGATCTGCGCAGCCACCTGAGCAGCCATTCTTTTACGCTGCTGACAAGCCGCCATATTGCCGACGGCTGCGGGATATCCGTGAGCAGTATATCCTGTCCCTCGGCGTGGGTGCGCTGCTCGGGGAAAAGCAGCAGGGTACTATACTCGCCGAAGAACTCCTTCAACATCCGCGGCACCTGTTTGAACAACGGGTTATAACTCGGCGTCGAGTATCGCGCCTGAATGAGCACCAGCATGTCATCAGCCTTAATCTGCTTGGCTATCTGCAGTACGTCTTCCCAGCCTGTCATCTCGCGGTACGAGGCACGCAGATACTTTCCCTGACGTGCGCACAACGCTTGCAGCGGACGCTTGGCATCATCGTCGCAGTAGAACACTACCTTTGCACCTATCTGACTGCTCAGTCGGCGTATCTGACCGAAACACGAGATGAAGTCGCGCTCTTTCTCCGCGTGTTGCGGCACGGCTACCAGCAATCGGTTGATCGTGTTCAGCGGCTGATGCTCGTGGTAGATAACCACGGATTTCCCCGAACGCTCCACGAACTGCTCGGCGGCCTGCCAGTCAAAGGCTGTCACGAACTCCGGCTCCGGCAACTGGCTGAAGGTGGATATCATGCGTAGCGCTTCGTCGCGCTGCTCGCCGACCTGCATCACCAGCCACTGGTCTTCCGTGCGCTCGCTCTCCAGCCGGGCTTCCTCCTGAAGCGCAAGTTCCTTGGCTGCGTGTTCGGTAACAAACGATGCCGTGGTACACAGCACCAGGATCATCACGATCGTGCCGTTCAAGATCGTCACATCGAATAGTCCGACCTGGTAGCCTATCGTCACTATCGCCAGCGTGCCTGCCGCCGTGGCGTGCGTCAGACCGAACATCAGTTCTCTATCCAGCGACGAGAGCCGGAACGTACGCTGCGCCAGCCATGCTGCCAGCCACTTGCTCGCCAGCTTCGTACCGATCATCGCCAGCGCCATGATCGCTGTACCCCAGCCGGCTACCACCAGTCGCACGTCAATCATCATACCTACGCCCAGCAGGAACAACGGCACGAAGATCGTATTTCCTACGAAGTTGATCCTACCCATCAGCGGCGAGAGGTTAGGCACCCATTTGTTCAGCGCTACACCGCAGAGGAACGCACCGAGGATACCCTCCAGCCCTGCCCAGTTAGCCAGGCCGGCACTCCCCACCAGCATCAGCATCACCATCGCGAAACCTGCCGCGGTGGCTTGCTTGTGGTGGAAGAACCACTTGGCTATCATCGGGAACGCACCGAACGTCACCGCGCCCAGCAATGCGGTCTTGCCTGTCAGCGTCCACCAGTACTGCCAGCCGTCGCCGGCAAGCAGCTGGCTCTTCAGACCTGCCAGCACAAGCAGCGACAAGGTGATCGTTAGCATCGTAGCGCCCACGGTCATGTTCACCGCTGCCGACTGCTGCACACCGTAACGGTTGACGATAGGGTACGTCATCAGCGTGTGACTGCCGAACATCGCGCCCAGCAGCGCACTCGTCTGCCACGACAAGCCCATCACGCGCGCGACGAGTAGTCCCAGCACGAACGGGAAAAGGAACGTATATAAACCGAATATCACAGCCCCCAGCCTGTACTGACGGAAGTCATTCATGTCGATCTCTATACCGGCCTGCAACATGATATAGAGCATACCCATCTTACCCAACACATCTATCGTGTGGTTCGGGGCGATCAGTCCCAACCCGTGCTCACCGACCACGATGCCCACGATGATGAACCCCACGATGGCAGGCACGTGTATCACGCGGCACACCATCGGCACCAGCCAGATAATGGCCAGCACTAAGGCTAATATGGCATACGTATCGGTTATCATCTATCTGTCAACTATCAACTAATCAAACAGCGTCGGGCTGTCTTTGTCCAGACGTTTGAGTATTGCGCGTATCAGCGTCTGACGGATCATATCCGAACGGTTGCGGTACTTGTACCGCTCGCAGTAACGCGTGATCGTGCGTAGTTCGCTATCGTTGAGCAGCACCGTGATTGGGTGATTACGCGGCTGCCGCTTAAACTTTCCTGATGATGGATTCTTTTGTTTCATTCACTCTTCACAATCTACTGGTTTCGTGGTGTCCTGTTTAGCGACCTTCTCCACCCTTCTAGGGGGCCGGGGGGTGTCGCAAAACAGGAGCACCCGAAACCACGCTATCCTCTTCACTAAAACAGCACTCCCAGCGTTATCACTCCCATGACGGCTGTCCGTCCGCCTTCGTCGGTGAACGCCTGACCGGGCTCCACCTCTACCTGATGCGAGTACCGTGCAAACTGCTGCACCTCGGCTCCCACGCCCACGTGGAAAGCACCCGTGCGCGAGAAGTGGTATCTGTACGCCAGCGACAGACCGGCATTCACACCGCCTAACACTCCTCCAGTGCCTATACCGTAACCGATATTCGCACCTACCATCGGCACGTGCGTGCCCTCCGTCAGCGGCAGTTCCAGCGCAGCACTGATCGGGATGATCGACGGCTTGCGTTCACCCGCACCCATCAGCAGCAGACGGTATCCGACCTGCCCACCGAGGAAGATATGCTTGCCCGCCAGGTTATTCGCTCCCAGACGCGCATCTGCGCCTATCACGCCGCCTATCGAGCCGCCGCCCATACTGGCTACACCGCCCACGACACGCAGACCCAGCGATGTGCGCTTCACGTTCGATACCTTACGCGATACGACCTCTTCCTCGTGTTTCTCCGACGCCTCCTGGTCTATCACCTCGGTGATCTCCACCACATCCGACATCGGGAATTGGAACTTCGCTCCGTAACTGTCCTTCACAATCACCACATCTTCGTTGCGCAGCACGATCTCACCGACCACCACGCGACCCGAGTGAAACAGTACACGGTGCATCACCGCCTCCTCGCTGAAAGCAGCAAACGGCATAACGAAAAGCAGTAGTAATACCGCGCCATAACGGATAGATTTGTTCATGGTTAGCATATGCACATAATTTGACGCTACAAAGATACAAAAAAAATCCCGCATTTGCAAATTTCTGCGGGACTTTTTTTCAAAAAAGTATAATTTTATTAAATTATACCCTGTACTGGCATATCTGCTGTTAGATTACTCCCTGCTCCAACATAGCCGTGGCTACTTTCATGAAGCCTGCGATGTTCGCACCTTTGACATAGTCAATGGTGCCGTCTTTCTGCGTACCGAACTTCACGCACTGCTCATGGATCGACTGCATGATATGGTGCAGACGATCGTCCACCTCTTCGGCTTTCCAGCTCAGGTGCTCGGCGTTCTGGGTCATTTCCAGACCGGAGGTAGCCACGCCGCCGGCATTGACAGCCTTGCCCGGAGCGAACAGCACGCCGTTGTGCTGGAAGAAGTGGATAGCACCGGGTTGGCAACCCATATTACTTACCTCGCAGCAGCACCAGCATCCGTTGGCTTTCAGCTCCTTGGCATCGTCCTCGCTCAGCTCGTTCTGGAACGCGCACGGCAGAGCTATATCGCACTTGATCGACCAGGCTTTCTTGTCTGCGGTGAAGTGAACCTTACCGGGGAACTTCGTTGCCATATCCTCTACGCGGTTGCGGTTCGAGGCGCGCATAACGAGCATGTAATCAATCATCTCGTCGGTGATGCCGTCGGGAATCTCTACCACGCCGTCAGGACCGGAGATCGCTACAACCTTCGCGCCGAGTTGTTTGGCCTTCGTGGCTGCGCCCCAAGCTACGTTACCGAAGCCGGAGATGGCGATCTTCTTACCCTCGATCGACTTGCCTGCCGTGTGCAGCAGGTGCTGGGTGAAGTACAGTGCGCCGAAGCCCGTTGCCTCCGGACGCAGGATCGAGCCGCCCCACGTCATACCTTTGCCGGTCAGCACGCCGGTGTGGTACTCGCGGGCGAGCTTCTGGTACATGCCGTTCAGGAAGCCTATCTCACGACCGCCTACACCTACGTCACCTGCAGGGATATCCTGATCCGGACCGATACAACGCCACAGCTCAAGCATGAACGCCTGGCAGAATCGCATGATCTCGTCGTCGGACTTGCCTACGGGATCGAAGTCCGAACCGCCCTTCGCACCGCCCATAGGCAGCGTGGTCAGAGCGTTCTTGAATGTCTGCTCAAAGCCCAGGAACTTCAACATCGACGGTGTCACAGCACGGTGGAAACGCAGTCCGCCTTTGTACGGACCGATAGCCGCATTGAACTGCACGCGGTAACCGAGGTTCGTCTGCACCTTGCCCTCGTCGTCCACCCACGTCACGCGGAACGTGAAGATTCGGTCAGGCTCAACCATCCGCTCGATGATCTGCGCACGCTCAAATTCAGGATGCTGGTTGTAGGTCTCCTCGATCGACTCGAGAACTTCCTGTACAGCCTGTAAGTACTCGGCTTCACCCGGGTGCTTGGCAGCTAAACGCTGCATGATTTCACTTGTTTTCATGATGTGTGATTTGTTATTTGTTGTTTGTTATTTTTTTGAAGTATATATAGAATGTTGTCCCCTTCCTGGAGGTTTCAAAGGTGATTACGCCTTCCGAGCCGTCAACGATGTTCTTCGTGATAGCCAGTCCCAAGCCCATACCTGTGGATTTGGTGGTGAAGTTCGGCATGAAGATCTTGCTCTGTATATTCTCGGGGATCCCCGGTCCGTTGTCGGATATGCTGATCTCTATCCACTCGAAGCTTGCCGGCAGTTGCCGCTTGAGCATTGTTTCCTGATTAGCCTCTTTGAGGACGACGATTATATCCGAATCCTTATGTCCCTGCAGCGCTTGCAGCGCATTCTTGATGATGTTCGTGAACACGTGCGCCACCTGCTCGGCATCGGCGTAGGCCACCACCCCGCTCTCAGGACCGATATAACGGATCGGTATCGACGGATCGCTCATGCGCATCAGCGTGACTGCGGAGAACAGTTTCTCAGCTATATCCACCTCCGAGGGGTGTACCTCAGGCATCTTCGCGAAGTCTGAGAATGTCGTGGCTATACGTCCGAGGTCATCAAACTGCTCGAGCAGCAGCCGTGACGCATGGTCGAAGCGCTCGTCGAAGAACTCCGTGCCTTTGATGCGCTGCAGCTGTTGTACGCTGAGCTTCATCGGGGTCAGCGAGTTATTGATCTCGTGGGCTATCTGCCTTGCCATCGTCCGCCATGCGGACTCACGTTCGGACTGCGCGAGCTTCGTCGTGGACTGCTCGAGTTGCTTGACCATCAGGTTGTACTGACGGATCAGCTCGCCCAACTCGTCATTGGCGTCGTAGTGGATATAGTTGTCCTTGCCCAGTTGGAAACGGTGCATCGTATCCGCCATGCTGCGCATGTTACGCGTCAGGCGCTGCGTGACAATCACGGCGATGATGAACGCCAGTATCAGCAGGAACACGTACGGCGGCAGGAACCGGCCGATATACTCCGCCACCTCCTGTTCGACCTGCGCCGACGATACATAACACGGCACTCCGATATATCCTATCTGCAACTGGTTGCCGTTATAGAACGGCGTATAGACCGTCAGGTACGGCACTACGCCGATCTGCTCGTAGCACACCCTGTCCACGCTGTCCGTGAAGTACGGCTCGGGGGCGATGATCGGCGATATCAGTCCCGACTCCAGCAACTGTGGCACCGACGAACCGACGAGCCGACCGTGCATGTCATAGACGAGGATATCCGTCTCGTAGGTGTAACTCAGGTCTCTCAGGTCGGTATTCAAGCCGCGGGTGTTCAGCGCGGAGATACTCATGTCCCAGTAGTACAGATCCTCCAGCGCGGCTTGGATATAGCGGGCTTTGGCTTGCTGCTTGTCCTGCTGGCGCTCCTCGTAGCGCGTGCGTACGTACGACGTGCTCATAAAGAACACGTACACGAACCCTGCCAGCACCAGCGCCACCACCAGATACTGTATCTTCGTGTACATGCGCATGTTTCGCCAGCCGTGGCTGCGCCAGAGGTTATAGGTGAACGCGCCGGTGAAGATCAGCAATATCAGCAGCACGATACCGATGATCAGGTGCAGTCGCGACAAGCCCTGCTGCGGTTTGGCGAACAGCGAACCGTAGGAGAAACTGTCCGGCGACAATGCCGGCAACGGCTCTTCCTGCTCCATCTCCGGCGGGACAAGCGAGAACAGATACGACCCGTCCTCAGCCATCACCGGATAACAACCGTCATTCACACGCTGACGGCGGATCAGCCAGCGGTTGTCGGCATCGAACGGAGCGATGAAGTCATTAGGCAGACGCTCGCTGGACTGCGCAAACTGGAACTTGAGCGGGATGATCGTGCACACCGAGTAGGCGCCGCACCGCGTCCAGCGACCGATACCCACGGCGTTATCGAAGCGCCCTAACCACCAGTCGTCGTACTTGACGCGGTACAAGCCGTTGGCTACAAGCCAGTTGTGCGACCAGAACAGCAAGTCCTGACTGTCATATACATAGAATACGATATCCGGATGCGCGTGCGAGAGGGATAGCAGGGAGTCCTGCTGATGATGCTCCAGCAGAGGCGTCAACTCCGAGAGCAAGGTCATCACTTCCGATTGCTGCTGGTGGAGCGTGCGCTGAACATGTTTGCCGTCACGCGAAAGGCTGTGACATGCACTAA
>Ga0310690_10004693_pt1 | contig 19167 bp, 20 predicted proteins | sample AusTroGonzalo_MG_2_FD_207661 | JGI IMG/M metagenome (GOLD analysis project Ga0310690, IMG submission 207661) | Bovine rumen microbial communities from tropical cattle in Woodstock, Queensland, Australia - Gonzalo_04 (v2) (version 2) | ecosystem: Host-associated > Mammals > Digestive system >...
TGAACATCTCGTACCACTTGCTCCAGAATTGTGCGGGGGAACCGGTAGTGGCATAACTGCCGAAACTGTTGCCGATGGCTAACAGTAGCGCGCTATACACATAGAGGCTTCGGATGCCGTCTTCCTGCTGGTTCCGCAGGTGCTGCGAAATGGCCTGTTCCTCCGCCCCTTTGATGTCAGGACGTTTGCACTCGATGACCACCAATGGGATGCCGTTGACAAACAGCACGATGTCGGGGCGATAAGTGTCGTTGGAGCCCGCGCGGGTAACGGCAAACTCCTCCGTGACGTGAAACACGTTATTCTCAGGATGTTCCCAGTCGATATAGCGCATGGTGTAGCTCTTCTTGTCGCCGTCGATGCTCTGCTCGAAGGCTTTGCCGAGGGTGAGCATATTGTACACTAACTCGTTGGCGTTGAGGTAGCCGCCATCCATCGGCACGTTGCGCAGCGCGACTACGCCGTTTTCGATGTTCTGTTCCGAAAAGCGTGCTTCGCTGTGACTGCCGATGCGAATGGAGTTCAGCTTGCGCAGTTGCTGCCGAAGCACCTCCTCCAACAGCACGTTGGAGGTTTTTCCGTCGCGCATTTCCATCGCTTCTTCCGGAGATAGATATTGGTATCCCATTTTGGCCAGCAACTCCAGTGCCGGCCGCTGGCTGATGTCGTTTTCTTTGAAGGATATGAGGGTCATATTTTTGATGATTTATTTCTATGTTAGGGCGGACCTACGTGTCCGCCCGTTTATCGTGGTCGGGTGGGATCCGTTTCCGCGTAGCTGGTCCGAGTTCCACCGTTCGGGGTTAGTCTGGATATAGTTGCGGATGTTCTCGTATGCGTGATTATCTCGTATGATTCGTTCGAAGTAGTTGCGTTGCCATAACCGTTTGTCGAACGGTGGCCATCCCAGTTCTTTCACACCGCGGATATATTCGTTGGTGGTCATGGTTTTGAACCATTGCACCACTGTCGGGATGTTGATGGTAGCATCTTGTTTGGTGATATGCCAGATGCAATGGAAATGATTGGGCATGACCACCATTTCTCCACATTCTATGACGGGAAATTTACGACAGACTTCATTATACCATCGCTCGACCATTTTCCCTGCATCATTCAAACAAAGATTCCCATCATCAATATGTCCGAAGAAGTGCTTTCTGTTTTGCGCACACAAGGTTACAAAGTATGCCCCCTGCGACGAATAGTCGTAGCCTTTCAGCCGGATGCTGCGCCGATGGTGGATGGTAGGGACGTAGAGCATGGATTATCAGTTTTTATTACAAGATGTCATTTTTGATTTGGAAGATTCTATTGCTTGGTGTATTATCAAATCATCTTCGATTTTTAATAATGCCAACACGATTAATTTAAGATAGGTATAATATGCATATTTGTGCCTTCCTTCATCTTCTGGATTTGCCTGTGTTCCATGTACATACTTGTTTCTTAGGTCCAAGCCGTTTGTGAATTCGCTTTTGTTCAGATAATAGTTAAAAAAGTCTTGTTCAGGTTTTGAGAACAAAGTACTTTCAAGATAGATTATGTTTTCTTTTGCCATTTGCATCACTTCCTGCCTGAATCGTTGAGGATAGCTATAATATGAAGCGACTTCATTTACATTTAAGTCGTATAATATCAAGATCCTTGAAAGATTGGTGAATTGAATACAACCTTTTTTGTCAATATATATTTGATCCCTATCAAGAAGATATTGTAATAAGGACTTTTGATGCTCTTGATAACTTTTGTATTCAACATTCTCCTCATTGGCAAGCAAATCAAAGAAAGTTTTATAATTTTTTTTCTTGAAAGGCTCAACATACGACAGTAGTGTCTGATCTGAAAAGAATATCTTTGATATGTCCTTTATTTCGGCATTATTTTCATTTAGGTATAAATATTTATTATTATTCAAACTGGGTATATCCTTAATAGGTATTGGATGGGAAGATATTTGCATAAGGTCAAAATCAATACTTCCATCCTCAACAAATAGCTTGTATTGTTTCAAGATAGATTCTAATTCTGGGGCTAGCAATCTAACTTTCTCTAATAAGGTAGAGGCCGTCGAAATCATTAATCGAGAATTGCTTGCAAAACCGTATTTTTCAGGAAAAATCACAGTGAACACTTGATTTAAAGTTTTTTCCAATGAGACTCCCATTTTCTCAAGCTCATTAGAGTATCCTGCAATCTGCCCAAGAGAAATTTTCTCAAGAGTTCTGAATCTGAAACTGCTTTGATACTCATGGTGCGCATGTAGGCCAATATACCTTTCTAAGACTTCAAAATCACTGCTTTTACTGACAAAATCAACCCTAAATTGATGATCAACATATTCGAACAAATAGATGAAATTTTCGAACAAAGCATAAGGATTGTTATTTTGTTTGATAAAATCCAAACTGTAAGAATAGTTAAAGGTAGTTCCGTCGGAGATGTGTCCCTCTTTTATTGTGTCCATATTCTCTGGGAAACTAATAGCAAGTTTATAATTTATGCCATGATTTTCTGAAAAAAACTTTTCGGTATGAGTATCACATTGTTTTTGAGCCTTTAACCTTGTTTTATCGGATAATTTAAAGGTGCTATTGTTCCTGACATTGGGGATGATTTGAAGATAGTTTAGATTCGCTTGAGGAAAATCAATATATTTTAAAATGATATTTTCCTTATCTGTAATCGTTAGGCTTGAAGGGAGAAAAAAGGGAACCTTTTCTCTACCAACGATTTCGTACTTTGAAAGGATTATCTCGGCCGATTCCGGATGAGACAACATATAATTTTTTATTGTATTGCTGTAGTGGTCAACGATTCTTTTTTGAAGTAAAATTCTATGAAAAATGAGAGGGTCACTATCTAATATCCGGCGGAATACTTCATGGGAGATTTGTTTATAAATACTTTGGTTGTTTACTAATTCCCAAAATGAATCTTTATAGTCGAAGATGAGTTTGCCGTATTGTGATTCAACATTCGTGTCTGTTATTGTTGCCATAAAACGTCCGATAATATTTTCATATTCAACAACTTTTTGTTTGAATTCAACAATCTCTTCTTGTGTCCAATGTTTCAAGAACACCTCATTATCAATGTATTTTTTCAAATGGAGTAACTCAAAAATATCATTAATGTTGGCATACTCCGATTTGACGGCTGTGCGTAGAATTTTTTCGCCTTTTTGGAGCTCAAAGCCACAAGCCATATCATTTTTTGGGAAATACACCACTCTGTCTTGATTTCTCATTATCTCATCCTCCTTTAAACAACAGTATTAACACTCTCTTTTGCTTTTTCAGGCTCACTTTTTACCGTAAAACCATTAATCAGAGATTTTATGTTTATAACAAGACACATATCGTTGATTTTATTTCGCATTATTAATTACCCACTCAAAAAAAGCTTTTAACAATTTATCTTTGTCTTTTAAAGGAAGATTCTTTTTGCAGAAATCTACTTTTCTTGTGATACGTCCTTCTTTACTTCTTTGATAGGCAGTGAAATCAAACATGTTGTTTGCTTTTGGGATTATCTCATAAGTATATGAATAGTTTTTTCCATAGCCAATCAATTCAGATGTGTTCTCTGGATTGGTTGTCCAATAACCGGGGAAATATAGTTTTTCTATTGCATGCTTCATATCTATAGCAGAAGAATATCTTTTCTCAGGACAGACTTCTATGGCTTTGTTAATAATTGCAGCAAGTTTCTTAGGGACATATGGTTGATATTTTTTTGATGGGATCTTTCCTTTTAATTTGGCTTCATTAAAATTTACTGGGTCTTTTGAAAAATCACTTTTTATCTCGCCGATGCCATTTGCTAATCTATATGCGGTACAGCCTAATTGATAAATATCCGTCAACGCACTTATTTCTTTCGCTCCACTAATTGTTTCGGGTGCTCCGTGTATTTTATATACACTTTTGGGCTGAACAGGGTTGAGACCTGCAGAAAAACTTGAAATGCCATAGTCTGCAAGTACACCATTCCCATTGTTATCCAACAAAATATTACTCGGTTTTATATCATTATGAATGACGCCACCATTGTGAAGATACTCTAACCCAAGCAACACGTCTGTTAGAATTTTTAATAATTTTGGTAACGGCAAAAAATTGTGAGCGTTTAAGCAACTTCCCACAGTTCCATTCTTTTGGTATTCTTGTGCAATTAGAGTTACTATATTTCCGTCAGATGTACTTGCCACATCTGCATAAAAAATTTCAAGAAGATTCTTGTGGCTAACCTTTTTCCCATTTTTTGCTTCTTCTAATTTTTGGGCAACATTTCTGAAATCAGAAGGCAATATTTTTAAGGCAACTTCTTTGTCAATGGTTGTGTCCTTGGCCAACCACACCTCGCCAAAACTGCCATTTCCTAATCTTTTTTCAAGTTCAAATTTGTATATTTGATCCTTTTCTTTAAATGTCATCATATTTCAAATTCTTTGATAGCAGCCATTATTGCGTCAGCGAATTTGGCATCCCAATACTTTTGCGATTTACCCACGATAGCCTCCGCTTTGTCTAATACGTTTTTAGAATTAATACGTAGATTGTTATACACGTATGAATTAACAGGTATATTCTTCCTTATTGCTTCAAGAGTGCTAATACAATCCATAAACATAACTTTTTTCAACTTTGAATAACAATCTCTCATGTTCTCGTTATGCTTTATTGCTACACGTTCTATGTCTTCATTTGAATCCAAGATTCTATCAATTTCATCCTGATACCAAATGAGCAAGTGATTGTCATCTTGTCCTTTGGGCAAAGTGATTTTATTTTCACTATCTAAGTTCAAGCATTTCACTTCCCCGCTACTATTATCAAGTATGCAATACCTGAAACCCTCACTGTAATTTCTAATTCCTAAAACTTTCATTTTAATGTTTATTTTATTCTTTTCTTTCCCGTCAGCAGCACCTGCATCAGCCCCTTCTTCTGCTCCTGCAGGATCAACAGTTTTTGTTTTTGTATCTCGATTTCTTTGTCGCCTTGTAACAAGATTGCCGAAATGGCTTTTTGTTCTTCTATATTTGGATATGGTATTTTGACGAAACAGAAATCATCGTAACTGATTTGCTTGCCGTCTCTAATACCAATTACAGCAATCGCTAAATGTCCAATAAACTCCGCACTTTTGAAATAATAACGATAAAAGGTTTTGTCAATTTCTACAATAGGTTTAAGCACAGTATATGCAGGACTGACGATACCTCTGTGCTCGGAGTATTCAAGCCCTCCTTGGAAAGAACGAAGGCTTATGACGAAATCTCCGACTTCAACAAGTTTGAACGAATTAGTATCGCCTGTTGGCATAGTGACTCTGCCTTCTAATTGGTCACGAGGAATTACACCATGTTCTTGTGTGGCTGATAACAAAACTTCTGTGCCGTTTCCTTTTACAGAAATGCTTTTGAAGATTTCACCAGCTTTTATTCGTTCCCATTCCTCCCTAAACCCTTTCAATCGTTTCTTTCCCGTGAGCAGTTGTTGCATGAGGCCGTGTTTGCGCAAGGTGAGCTGCTCTATCAGGGCGGTCTGCTTGGCAATGGCGGTGTCCCAAAGGGAAAGAACAGAAACGATGCGTTGCTGTTCAGGAAGAGTAGGAACAGCGATTTTAAAGTTCGCTATTTCTTCTTGAGACATCGTTGGAATTGCCCCACCTACAACGATTTTATGAACATTCTTTTGAATGCAATCGCTATCAAAAAGGTAGCATAACCATTTATTATCACATTTTATATTATTAATAATAACAAACTGTGGGTTTATTGTGGCTTCCTGAGGAAGATTATCTACGAAAGCGACTTTGCCAAAAGAAGAACCCGTTTTGACCATAACAATATCACCATTACAAAGCATTATTTCGGGTGATTCATAGTATTTTTCCCATGTTATGCTTGTAACAGAATTAAATTGTAATTTGCCATCAACAATATTGGATGGACTTAAAGAGATAGCCCCATTTCCATCATTTACAATATCTTCAACGGTGTATCCTCTATAGCCAATTCGACCTTTAATTGTTGATACATCTTTTACTCTCTTCACTTCCCAGTCTTTGGGAATGATGCCAAGAGGCGAGGACTTGTAGCCGGAGGGAGTATTAATGTTGCTCATAACGATAATATTTGTGTGTATGTATTTCCTGTCTTATATTCATCATCCCATGTGTATGTTAATTTCAGAGTGGGCGGCGCATCCATAATAATCAAGAATCGTATATCAGCACAATCTTGAGGGTTCATTAATTCATAAGGCAATATTTTATCATATACTTCTATCTCTTGAATATCAAGGCCTTGTATGTTGATGTTCGTGGCTGTGGCTTTGCCCTTATTATAGATTTTCAAAACACGTTGACCTCTTACTTTTTTTATGATATTGCCACATACCAATGCTTTCTTTTTATCTTTCTCATCTTCTTTGAACTTAGCCAATTGGTAGTCGTTGATCATCTTCTCTTGTTTTTTGATTTTACGATCATGGATTATGTAAGTCGCCAGAGAGCCCAATAAAGCAAGGATAGATATAATTATCGAAGCAAGTCCCATACTATTTGATTTTTATGTGTTTATTTCCAGAAAATGCCTTTTTGATCATATCATGAATCTCATTTTTAACATCAGATGTTATTTCTTTCTTTTTCTGTTCAATAGATTCACGAATTTGTTTGTCGTTGTACTCAATGAGCTCATCGCGTCCGCCATGGTATTCCCTACCGCAATTTGTGCACTTTATATAAGAGCCATCCTCTTTTGATTCAAAACAATCTTCACGACCGCACACAATACATCGTAAGGATATGCTAAAATTGTAATTGTCTTTAAAATGCTTCATCTCTTATTAATATTAAACTGTTGAATGATGTGTTGGTGGATTAATTACTACTTGTTTTGAACATATCCACCTTTAGTTTCGATAAACTGATTAAGAAAATTTCCTATCACATTGACAATGTCTTCTTTGTCTTGTTCACTAAGAGACTCTGCATAAGATAGTTCTTTGTTGTATAACACTCTCTCTAGCCCAGACCAATTGATAAAAAACACTGTAGTTTTATAAAGAAATTGCTGAATTGTTAATTTGATTTGTAAGGTAAAATATGCTCTTATCGCACCAAAGTTTTTTGAGAAATGTACATTTGCAAAACAATTTTCTTCTTTGCTCGTAGCGTAATTCCCTTTGGAAGGTTCCCAATCAACAGAAGTAAATATAGAATAAAATTCGGATAATTCCTGATCGATATGATTTAACAGAGCGGAAAAATCTTCTGTTATTTTCTTTTTAATCTCTTTCGTTATTTCTGGTTTATTAAGCTGGTCGCGATACTTCACTTTGAGATTTTTCCTCCAGTCATTATCATCACTTATATTTTCACCTTTCGCCCCTTTGATGCTGATTTCCAATGCTCTTACCAAACATTTACTCAAGTATTCCACAAAAGGATTAATTTGTGACAACTCCGCATGAGCCCCATCTGAAGGAACAGGACCCGAGGCAACATCGCATTTGTTAAGAGCAGTAAGATAATTGTTCTTGTCTGCACTTTTCACAACAATCATAGGATATCCGTGACGATGCAAAATGTAGTTGACGATCAGTCGGGAGATTCTCCCATTGCCATCTTCAAACGGATGAATTCTGATGTAGCGATAATGGAATAATGATGCCAGCTCTATTGGGGTCATTATACCTTCTGTTTCTGCCTGATTATACCATTGGAGCAAGTCAGCCATCAAAGCTGGCGTTTCTTCGGGCGAGGCGTATTCAAAACGCTCTCCAGTGATTGTGATAACCGAATTTGGTCGAGTTTTGTATTGTCCGGCATGAACGAGATATGATTGGGTAGATCCATCCGGAAGTTGCTTTGATATAGTATAATCCTCTCGGAGCAATGTTTTGTGCAAAGTTCTGATAAAATGCTCTGTAAGAGGATGCTCTTTGTCCAATGCGGCTTCCATAACCATTTTCAATCCCACATTGGATGCCTTCATCTCTTCCAAATCTTTCATATTGGCTTCATCTACACTTTTCCCAAACTTCAACAACATTTCTGTTTGTCCGTATGTGAGTGTATTGCCCTCAATGTGGTTGGAATTATAGTTGAATTCCAGCATGAACTTTTGGTCCAGTCTCTGCTGGTACTCTTCTTTTACGGGTTGAAGAGATTTCCATTCTTTGAATAATGTTTCTATCGTATTCATAATGTCTATTTGTGCTTTTTTATTAACTCCTTTCCTTTTTTGTCACATACCAATAGCCGGAGGGGATATGTTGGTTTTCGTTCATAACATTTTTCATCATTCCTCTATCTCCTTCTTCTTTGAATCCAACATTTTCTGTTTCTTTTTCTCAACAGCCTTGATATTCTCCGCCGTTGGGAGGTTTTCGGGCATGGTGCCGCCGAGTTCCTTGATGGTTTGGCGAACCTTGGCGCCGACCTCAAAATGCGTCATGTTGGCCTCCTGTTTCCCTTTGATATTCTCCCGCTTCAACTTTTCTTCCGTCTGAGTGGCACGGAAGAGATTGGCTGCCAGTTCCGTGCTCCCCATGTGATCCAATATCTTCTGACTCTTCTTCAATCCCTTCTTGGCATGTATGTCTTTAGCCGTCATGCCGCCGTATAGTCCTTGATATCCATAGTTTTGAAAAATTGCGTAATCTCTTGGATCTATCACGCCGGCATCCTTTGCCGCACCTGCCAATAGGGAGTTGTGTGTCTGCAATTCCGCACGAAGAAACAATCGCTTTTCCTCCTCGGTGGAAAGTTCCTGATATTCCTTCATCTGCTGAACTTCCGCAATACGGGTCTGAATAGCGAAATAGGTCTGACCCTGCGCCACTATCTTCTTGCTAGGATCCGCATTTTGCACAATCAAATAACACGCATATCTTGATAATTTGACAGAATCTATCTGACGCTCAGCACCAGAACCTATCGTGACCATTTCGAGGATATCCTCGAAATGGTCTTCTATCCTCTGACCACTGTTTTCACAAGCTATTTTTGCTTTTTCAATTACAGGGAGGAAATGCCTGTATTCCGTGTATTCTAGAATCTTCCACAAACTGCGGGAAGTCCAATACTCGTTGCCATTCTCATCAATGTTCTTTATACTTTCAAATAAAGAAACAGTCTTTTTAGTTAATTTTGCACTCATAATTTATTGGTTTTTTAAATTGTTATAAAGTATTATCATTTCGAGGATATCCTCGAAATGGTCTGTTAATACCCCAACTCCTTCAAATACTCCTTCATCTTTCCCTGCACCTCCGCCAGCTCGGTTTCCAACTGCTCGATTTCCTTCTGCACGGCGGGGATGTCGATTTCAGCGTCCTCTTCGTATGTATCTACATAGCGCGGGATGTTGAGGTTGAAGTCGTTCTCGCGGATGTCGGCGGGCGTGGCTACGAAAGCATATTTCTCTTCCACCACACCGGGCTGCAACTGGCCGTCGGCAAATTTGCGGTATGTGCTCACTATATGCTCAATGTCCTGCTCCCGGAGCTTGTTCTGGTTCTTGCCGTTCTCATACTCGCGGCTGGCATCGATGAACAGCACGTTCTCCGAGCCACGGCCCTTGCGGAAGATGGCGATGGCGGCAGGAATTCCCGTACCGTAGAACAAGTTGGCCGGCAGACCGATAACCGCCTCCAATGTATGCTCGTTTTCCAAGATGTATTGGCGGATTTTACCTTCGCTACCTCCACGGAATAGCACGCCGTGAGGAATAATCACACCTACTTTTCCGGCGTTGTCGTCGGCCACTTCCAGCATGTGGCTGATGAAGGCCCAGTCGCCCTTGCTCTTGGGCGGGATGCCGCGCCAGAAACGGTTGTAGGGATCGCCGGCGGCCTCCTCCGCGCCCCATTTGTCGAGGCTGAAGGGCGGATTGGCCACCACCGTGTCGAACTTCATCAGCTTGTCGTTGTTCTTCAACTTCGGGTTGCGCAGCGTGTCGCCCCAACGGATGACGGCATTATCGAAGCCATGCAGAAACATGTTCATCATGGCCAACGCCCATGTGCTACCGTTAACCTCCTGTCCGTACAACGAGAAGTTGTTGTTACCCACCTCCTTACCAGCTTTGATCAGCAATGAACCCGAACCGCAGGTAACATCACAGATGCGAGCGCCCGGTTTGCTCTTGGTCAATTTGGCCAACAATGTGGAAACCTCAGCAGGGGTGAAAAAATCGCCAGCCTTCTTGCCGGCTTCGCCCGCGAAGGTGGACACCAAATACATATACGCATCCCCGATAATGTCGTTGTTTTCCAAATGCGACTCGTCCAAGTCCACCCCGCAGAAGTCTTGCAAGAGGTTGCGCAGACGGGCGTTTTTCTCTTTCGTTTCGCCCAAGTTGGCACTGTTGAAGCTGATATTGCGGAAGATGCTGCTGCCATCCTCGCTGCTCATCTTCTCGCGGTTGGCATCTTCAAGGTCGGCCAGCGCCTCGTCAATTAGCTCGCCGATGTTGGAGGCGTTTCGGTGATCGTAAAGATAGTCGAACGAACTCTTTTCGGGCACCACAAATCGTTCGTGACGCATGGCACGCTCGGCACGTTCACGGTCTCCTTCATATTTATCGAGGTAGTCGCTCAACTTGGACTTATACACATCACTGACATATTTCAGGAACAGCATCGTGAGGATGTAGTCCTTGTATTGGCTCGGGTCGATAACGCCGCGGAAAGTGTCGCAAGCTTTCCAAACGGTGCGGTTAATGTCTTCTTGGGTGATCTTTTTGGTTTCCATATTCTTTTCTTTAGTCATTATTCATTATAATATTTATCAGTTTTTGATTGGTGATTTGTGCACGCTTCTCGGCGATTGCACTCATGATATTCAGTTCTTTTTGCTGTAGTTTCGATAATTCCACTATTCTTGATTGCGTTTTTTCGTCAGGAACGGGAATTTCTATTTCCTCCAGTGTCGATTTATGAATTAGTGGCAGGTTGCTCCCGACTTGCGAAGCCCTAACGATTGTCTCTATTTGCGGGAGGTTCAGAAACCAGCAAAGATATTCGGGCTGCACCTGTTCTTGGTTTGGGCGAATCATATATAATGTAGTGGAAGGCACCGCCTGAATATCAAGGTTGAAGGTTTGGCAAAGGTACTTGGTGCCCTTTCCCGCAAACAGGATGTCCCCTTTTTGCAACAGGTATCGACTCAATTTCGGAATAAAATCCACTTTCAAGGTTGTTTTCTCCGATAGGGACGCCTGCAAATCGGAGACCTGTAAATAGGCGATCTCTCCCGAAGGAGAAGGCCTTAAATACACGCCTGACAATATTTTAGACACTTCTTTCAGTTTTAATTTATGCACCATCATTCAAATTAGTAGTTGATATTCTAAAACTTTGCAAGTATACAAAAAATATAAACACAAAACAATTATTTTGTAGTATAATTTCTACGAAATTTATTTTTAATATTTAAGGATATCATGAGTAAAAACATTTCCCCTATCACACTATGTTTCATTTTCTTTTTTTGTATCTTTGCGCTCAATTTGACGGATATGAAATACAAACGAATCCTTCTCAAACTCAGTGGCGAATCCCTGATGGGAAATGACGGCTACGGCATCCAATACCAGAATGTGCACCATTACGCCTCCGAAATCAAGTCGGCGGTGGATATGGGCGTGCAAGTGGGCGTTGTGATTGGCGGTGGCAACATCTTCCGGGGCGTGCAGGGTGCGTCCAAGGGCTTCGACCGCCGGCAGGGCGACCAGATGGGTATGCTGGCCACCATCATCAATGCCATGGCCATGCAGGCCGCACTGGAAGAGATGGGCGTGAAAGCCAAAGTGCTCACCGCATTTGCCATCGAAAGCATTGGCGAGCGCATCTCCTGGCGCAAAGCCGTGGAAGAACTTGAAAACGGCAGCGTGGCCATCTTCGGCGGCGGCACCGGCAACCCCTTCTTCACCACCGACTCCGGCGCCGCACTCCGGGCCGTGGAAATCGGAGCCGACCTGCTGCTCAAAGGCACCCGCGTGGACGGCGTCTATACCGCCGACCCCGAAAAGGACCCCTCCGCCACCAAATACTCCAACCTCTCCTTTGATGAGGCGTATGAGAAAAACCTCAAAATCATGGACATGACCGCGTTTACCCTCTGCAAAGAGAACCACATGCCCATCTACGTTTATGACGCCAACAAACCCGGAAATCTTTTGAAAGTGCTGAACGGCGAACCCATCGGCACCCTTTTACAATAAATCTGTTCACTATGGCTGAAGAAGAAATCACTGTCAATAATATCTCAACGGAAGAAGAAGCCTCTATGATCAACGCTTCCAAAAGCCGTGTCATTTTCAAAATCCATCTGACCGTGTTCGTGGTGGTCAATCTCATCATCTGGGCATTGTGGTTCACCCTGTTCAATGCGGTTGTGACGGACGCTTACATCAGCAGCGCAATTCTGAAGGCCTTCCTCTGCGTCACTTTGGTGTGGTTCCTCATCGTGCTCCTCCATTTCCTTATTGCTTATAGATGGAACAGGACACTGGTGGAAAAAGAATTGGCCAGAATCAGAAAACAACGCGCCAAACAATTGAAAGAAATCGAGAAAATCAAGGCTAAAATCGCCGAAGCTAAAAATAAACAACAAAACCCAACCGAATAATCATGTAAGGGCGAAAAATTTTTCGCCCCCTACCCTATAAACTTAATAATATGGATACACAAACCTGTTTGAAAAACACCAAAGACAGCATGAACAGTGCCGTCGCTTTTTTCGATAAATCGTTGCAAAAAATCCGTGCCGGCAAGGCCTCCCCGCAAATGCTGGAGGGTCTGAAGGTGGACTATTACGGCAACCCCACGCCCGTTGACCAAGTGGCCAACATCAACACCCCCGACGCACACCAGATCGTGATCCAACCGTGGGAACGCAACATGCTGCCCGTGATTGAGAAAGCCATCCTGGCTGCCAACATCGGCCTCACCCCGCAAAACAACGGCGAGTTCATCCGCCTGGTGGTCCCCACCCCGACCGAAGAGCGCCGCAAAGAGCTGGTGAAGAAAGCCAAACAGGAGGCTGAACAGACCAAAGTCTCCATCCGTAACATCCGCCGTAGCTCCAACGACGAGGCAAAGAAACTGAAAGATGACGGTGCTCCGGAGGACGAAATCAAGAAGCTGGAAACCGACATCCAAAAAGCCACCGACGAAGCCATCGCCAAGGTCGATAAGATTATGGAGGCCAAGGAGAAGGAGATTATGACAGTGTAAAAAAGATGAGAGATTAGAGATTAAAGATTAGAGAAATATCAGTTATCAACTTATAAACTTTAGAATTATGAATATTCCTGAAAATTTGAAGTATTCCAACGACCATGAGTGGTTGAGAATGGAAGGTGAATTCGCATACGTGGGCATCACCGCGTTTGCAGCCAATGAATTGGGTGACATCGTGTTCCTCGATATCACCACCGAAGGTGAGACTTTGGAGCAGAATGAAGTGTTCGGTACCATCGAGGCCGTGAAGACCGTTTCCGACCTTATGCTGCCCGTGGGTGGCGAAGTGGTGGAATTCAACACTGCTCTCGAAGGCAACCCCGCATTGGTGAACAGCGATCCTTACGGCGAAGGCTGGATCGTGAAAATCAAAGTCACCAACCCTGCCGAAGCCGACACCCTGCTGGATGCCGCTGCATATCAGGCATTGATTGGCTAAGCGATTACACCAATTTACTCGTTAAAAAAAAAGGAGCATCAATCGATGCTCCTTTTTTTATCTCACCGTTCCGCCGCAAAGCGGCGGAACCTCCATCGTTAACCGCGTAACCTCGCCCGCGGCGGAAACTCCAACACAACCGAATGATTATTTCGCCTCGACATTCTTGCCACAGTCGTTGACAATCATTTTGTACCACTCATCACGGTATCTCGGCTGGTCAGGGAACTCGCATTGCGGAATCTGCGTGTTCGTAACTTTAAACTTGCCATTTTCCTCTTTCTTGATGTTGCCATCATTGTACTTCACCAAGAGATAGATAAACAAATCGTCCCACTCTGCACACACGTCCTGAGCCGCTCTGACAGAGTATTGGTTGAGGGTCTTGCGTGCCTTGTCGGGGTTGCTGGCACACAAATCCTTCATCTGGGCGGACATGTTGTTAATGTCTTTCACAAACTTGCCTTCCCAATAGGCTTGTTTCTCATTCACATGCTTGATCATGTCGCAATAACGGGAATAGACAAAGTTGCTGACTTTGGTGAAGGTCCAATAGGCAGCTGTTTCAGAGTATTGCACCATGGAGCCATTGCCTTGGGCATACTGTTTGGGAATTTCGGTGATACCGCAGAACATGGGCACGTAGCAGGTGCTGGCTGCGTCGTCAACGCCAAACCAGAAGATACCGCCAAACCAGTTGGGCAGCCAATTACGGCATTGTGCCACGAAGGAGAAACCGGTTTGTTGGGTAGCCGTGGCACGTTCGTGGATGTAGCCTTTACCGTTGTATTCCCACGTCATCGGGCGCCAGCGGTACGGGCATTTGAACGGGCCAGCGCCAAGGTCGTTGGTCATGTCCATGGAAGTGCCCTCATAGTGATCGCGCATCATCTGCATCATGAACTGGGCATCAATCTTGTTCTTGTCGGCCGGTTTAATCCACAACGGAAAACGATGTTTCAGGTTGTCGCCACGGGCATAGTCTTCGTATTGAGCCACCTCTGCGGGGTTGCAATGGTTGAAAAACGCCCACACACGCGCATCGCAGAAACGGGCACCGTCAAAAGTGATGGGATTGTACGTGTCGCAGAAGCTGAACTCAGCATCGGGAGCAGCTTTCACATCTTTAGGATAAAGACCTTTCATTCTGGCAAAAGAGATGACATCGTATGAATAGACCGTTTCCACATCGGGCAGGAAAATCTTGTCAAGCTCCTTGCTGGTGATGGAAGTTTTGCCATCGCGCAACGGGAAAGTGGAAATACGAGATTGGTTAGCATGACCGCAAATGTAGCCATCGGGAATGCGACGTGCCACCCACACGGCACCGTTGCTCCAGCCTTTCACCACTTTGCCCTTGGCATCCAGCATCTTCTCGCCTTTGCCGATGAGGTCCATGACCCAAGCCTCGTTGGGATCCACGATGGAGAAGGACTCGCCCTCACTGGCATAGCCATACGTATCCATCAGCTCGGCAATCACTTTGATAGCTTCGCGGGCGTTCTTGGCGCGCTGCAAAGCAATGTAGATCAGGGAACCATAGTCAATCATGCCCTGGCCCTGCTCCAGCTGTTCAATTCCACCGTAGGTGGTTTCGCCAATGGCCAGCTGCCACTCGTTCATGTTGCCGATCACGGAATAGGTGTGGCGCACCTGCGGAATCTGTCCGAGCAGCTTGCCCGTATCCCACTCGATCACATCCATCATGGCACCTTCGGGATAGTCTTTGGCCGGATGATAGTAGAGCTCACCGTACAAGCAGTGAGAGTCGGCAGCGTAGGTCAGGAAACAGGAGCCGTCTTTGCTGGCACCCTTCGTCACGATGAAGTTGGTACAAGCCATGGTCGTGCCAAGCGTCAGCAGACCGATGAGCATGGTTAAGAGAAAAGATTTTTTCATAGACTTTGTATTTAATTAATGAACATTTTTTCAAAATCGGGTTGCAAATGTACAAATATTATTGTGTACATAACCGATGAAGAGATAAAAAATGTATCTTTGCGACCGATTTAATGGTGAAAGATTTCTTCGGAAATCTCGAGAGGGAAGCAGGTGTGAATCCTGCACAGTACCCGCTGCTGTAAGTTCAAACAACCCCGAAGAGCCAACATAAGTCACTGTCGTTTTCGATGGGAAGACTTCCGAGGGCGAACAAGTCAGAAAACCTGCCATCAGATCAAAAAACGTTGAAAGCTTCGGGAGATAGGCTTCTGCGAACAAGTGGATTTTTTCCATGATTGTTTTTAAGTTGTTGTCCCGGAGCCGTAAGCGACGGGCTTTTTTGTTTTACGACATATATCAACAATAATAACAACAAATAAATAATGCTTATGAAAAAACTTTTATTATTTGCCGCAATTCTTTGCACATTTATGAGCTTTGCTCAAGCTCAAGACGCCACTATCAACTCTAACCGAGTGAAATACTGGGTTGGTACAGGCAACAATGAGGCTATCATGATTATCAACTGGTGCGAACCCACCGAAACCGCTCTGGCTTGGGGTTTCAAATTCAGCGAAGACTCCATGCTGGTTTCCGACATGCTGGCCGCCATCTCTGCCGCGGATTCTCGCTTCAGCTTCAGCATTACCTCTTCGGGCTTTTTGACCGCTTTGGACTATACCGACGGAACCGTGACCTACCAGATTGCCGATGGTGATTATGTGATGTATAATGTAAACGGAGGTTTCGCAGATTATGCCAATTTACAATATTTTCATCCCGGCGATTATATCAAGCTCGGCGGACTGGATTGCGCTGATCTGGATGAAAACTGGGTGGCTACTTGGACCACATCTATCGAACCTGTTGAGATTCCTGGCGTTCCTGTAGCAGATGTCACTATCAGTGCTTCTGAAATCCAATACTGGGTTGGCACGGGTAGCAATGAGGTCCGTTTTATCGTGGATTGGAACAGTGCCTCCACCGCAACAGCATGGGGCTACCGTTTTGACGGTGAATCTGTGTTGGTTTCTACCATTTTGGACGACATCGCCACTGCCGATTCTCGCTTCAGCTATGAAGGCACCACAAGCTGGCTGGCTGATTTGAAATATTTCAATGGTACCGATACGCTTACGATTTCCCCGGATTATGTGACGTACAACGTCAATGGCAGCTTTGCAGATGCCGCAGACGCACAGGCAGTTCATGCTGGCGATTATGTTAAGTTTGGCGGTTGGCTCAGTGCCCAGAAAGGTGAATGCAGATGGATTGAAGATCCCGCTTTTGGCGACTATTGGGATTATGCATACGTTTGGACGAATCCTGTTGTCCCGGTTCCCAATCCTACTTCTGTAGCAAACTATGACAACCAGAAATTGAATGTTTACCCGAATCCTTGCACCGAAAGCATCCGCATCCAGACCAACATCAATGACGATGTGGTTTTGTATAACCTGCAAGGTGCAATGGTTATGAGCACCGTTGCTATGGATGAAGTTACCACGTTGAACGTGAACGAATTGCCTTCCGGCATCTACTTCGTCAAGAGTGGAAACAAAACCGCCAAGATTGTAAAGAAATAAACCCCCTATTTTTTACCACTCATTATATGAAAACCCCGCTCTGGATTTCCGGAGCGGGGTTTGATTTTTTTATCACATCACCTCCATTCCGCCGCTTTGCGGCGGAATCTCCAACGTTCACCTTTTCACCACCTTCACGGTCCTTACCGCGCCGTCTGTCAGGGTGACGCGCAAAACGTACACGCCTGAGGGGATGCCGGATGTGTTGACCGTGGTTGTTGGGGACGGTAGAGACGCACGGCCGTGCGTCTCTACGGCCACGTGCCGCCCGAACGCATCAAACATTTCAATTCGGGCGATTTCTCCGTCCGTCACCGACACGCGCAACACGTCATGCGCGGGGTTGGGATATATTGTTAAACTGTGTAATACCACGGGTGTTTTGACACTGGTCGGGAAGCCGCCATCGGCATGGAGAAAATGGGAATTATTATAATTATTATTGTTATTATTCACCATCCAGAATGTCGAGTCGCCTACAGATTGCACGTCCGTGATGCAACTCCGCAAAAAATGCTCATCTAAACGGCTCCAATGCTGCCCGAAATCCCGTGTCAGCAATATGCAGTTGTATGTACACATTAAATCATTCATGTCATTCCCGCTGGCCACGGCACAACCTATGCCTCCGGGCAAAAAGGACACGCGCATACGGTCATACGACAATGACCATAAGCAGCTGCTTTCAATAGCCCATGGCTCCAGCCAAGGAAGCGCCGTGGTGTCCACCGTGGCAAAACCGTCTGTTGTGCTGTACATCCTGCGACCTATGACACGACCCGCAAGCTTGTTGTCCATGGACAGACACCGTTCCGGTCCAATCCCGTAGAATGATGTTTGTTTCTCACCTTTCTCATATGGCGTTTCGTGATAGATCGGGAAGGTGTTCGCCAAAATCCAGGTTTCCGCCGAGTCGTCCGAATAATATATATTCATGTTTGACGAGGTCGCATATATCGCATATATCCAGCCTTCGACTATACTGAAATCCCACACAGTCATGGACGGGGCTGGCTTCGGAAGATAACTCCATGTTTCACCTCCGTCCAAGCTTCTCAACAAACTACCACCTGCCGTCCGTGCCATCAAGGTGTCCAGATTAAGCCATTGTATGTCAAGGAAATCATGCAGGCTATCTACCAGAATCCATGTGTTACCGCCATCTGTAGTCTTGAACAAGGCCGTCATCAGGTCTTCGGGCTGGTTCAAGACCTCGGGAAATCGGTTCCCAGACACCACAAAACCCTCATTTTCATCATAAAAACGGGTCAGAACAAGACTGTACCGGTTGGAGTCCGGGGCGCCCAGACCAACACAAAACCAGCTATGGCCGCCGTCTGTTGACTTGTACACCTTATCGCCCATACCGCATGAGTAGAAAATGTCCTGTGACGGGCATGAGATACTGACTGGTGAAAAGCCGTCAACATACACGGGTGAAAACTGCCCTCTCGCCACCCCGCCGCACATTAACAGCAGGGCGAGGAGTGCCGTGGTGAATAATGATCGTTTCATAATGTGTGTATTTTATTGGTTAAAATTTTCGTTGGGGCAAAGATAAGGAAAAAGGTGAAGTTGTACCACATGTTCCCCATATTTCCTAAAGGTTATTGTACGCCGGTTTGCCGGTGTAAAACAGCCCCGTGAAGGTGAACTGGAGGGTGGCGGTGTCGCGCTCAACCAACTGCGCGGGGATGTTGAGGTAAGCATTGTCCCCACCATCACCCGTGCTCAAAGAACGTGCCGGCATATTGAAAAAGTCAAGGCTCGTCAACCCGAACGTATCCGTGGTCGTGGCCGTGATGTCCGTGCCTACAGTATTTATACAAACGCTGGCAAAACTGCTGTATTCATAAGCTTTTTTTGTTTGCAAAATTAGAGGTTCCCTCTTAAAAATAAATCCTGTCAACCCCCGTTTATACTGTCAATATGACGA
>Ga0310690_10004695_pt1 | contig 19165 bp, 20 predicted proteins | sample AusTroGonzalo_MG_2_FD_207661 | JGI IMG/M metagenome (GOLD analysis project Ga0310690, IMG submission 207661) | Bovine rumen microbial communities from tropical cattle in Woodstock, Queensland, Australia - Gonzalo_04 (v2) (version 2) | ecosystem: Host-associated > Mammals > Digestive system >...
TTTTCTCCAGCCTGGCACAAAATAGATCCAGCGCCTCCCCTAAACGCCTGGGTTCCACCGGATTAAGAGTATCTGCCGATGTCACCTGGACGAATATCTTGTCCTTCAGCCCGATATCCCCGAAGGCCAGTTCATTACTTGTGGCACTGTGGGGCAGGAGCTTGACTATGTCCTCTTCCAGGCGAAGCTGCAACGCGAAAAACGCAAAGACCAGGGTGCTGAAAGCCAGCACCGCAGTCCTTGCGACGCGATGATTCTTGAAGAAAATGTAGATTGGCAGAAAGAGTCGGTGCATCAGAATTTATCCATCTCCTCGAAAATCTTCCCACGAACCTGATCGATAGTACCGGTTCCGTCGACTTCCACGTACTTACCTGCCTTGCGGTAGAACTCGATGAGAGGCTCCGTCTTGGCGTGGTAAGTCTTGATGCGGTTCTCAACCACTTCCGGCCTGGCATCGTCTGCGCGGCCCTCGATGGTTGCCCTGTGGGCAATCCTCTCATGGATAAGGGCGTCCGGAATCATGATGGAGACGCACGCTGTAACCTGATTGTTGCTCTTTGCCAGCATGGCATCCAGTGCCTCTGCCTGTGCGGTGGTGCGGGGAAAGCCGTCCAGAAGGAAGCCGTCCACGCCCTTGGTATTCTTGAATTTAGCCTCAATCATGCCTTCCACAACACTGTCAGGAACCAGGTTGCCGGCCTCTATCAGGGACTTGGCCTGCTTGCCCAGCTCCGTTCCTGCAGCGATTTCGCTGCGGAGGAGCTCACCCGTTGAAAGGTGGCACAGGTTGTAACGCTCAACCATCGCACCCGCCTGGGTGCCTTTTCCTGCACCGGGAGGGCCAAATAGTACGTAATATTTCATATGCTATTCGTCTAACACGTAAATATCTTTGCTGTTGCGGCCCAGTTCATCGTAATCAAGGCCAAAACCTACGATGAACTTGTTTGGAATGCGGAGTGCCACATAGTCCAGGACTACGGACTTCTTATAGACATCGGGCTTGAGAAGGAGGGTGCAGATGCGGACGTCAGCGGCACCAAGGCTGAAGAGCATTTTCTCCATAACCTCTATGGTGTTGCCGGTATCCACAATATCTTCCACCACGATGATGGAACGGCCCTCGATGCCTTTGAGGACGGTTTCACTCTTTACCACGCCGGTGGACTGGGTGCCTTCATAGGAAGAAAGCTTGGCAGCTTTGACAATGCAGGGGAAGTTAAGCCTTTTGAGAAGCTCTCCCATAAAAATCATTGCACCGTTCAGCGTACATAGCAGAATTGGCGCGTTATCTTCTGTTGTTCCCTCGAAATCGTGATTGATCTGATCTGCCAGGCCGTCGATGGCCATTTCTATTTCAGCATTGGAAATAAGCGGCTTGAAATGCCTGCCGTGAAGAGTAATCCTTTGTTCCATATCTGTGTGGGTTTTAATACACAACAAATATAGCAATAATCCCCCACAAATACAATTCCCCCACGCGTGATTTGCAACACCCTGCCACTCAGCTATTTACACAAGGTACCCAGGTACCAAGGTACCCGGGTACTCTGCATAAACGCCTAATTCATAGCAAGTTACAAATCACGCCCAGAACAGCGAGCCTGTTGACATTCCAAACATCACGGTTATCACGGCCAGGGCTACAAGCACCATGAGCCAGAGGACGAAAATCACCAGCCCAGGGCGCCAGGACGATGGCTTTTTGAGGTCGAATATCATCTGCACCCCGCCCCAGATAAGGCCGATAAGGGGAAGGACTACCGCCAGAACCACCAGTACAAAGATCCAGGGCGTGGCAAGAAGGTCCATATAGCCGGGAGCGGCAAGGGAGAGGTCGTTGAGCCAGCCCTGAATCTGGGAGCCGAACAGCGTTGTACCTCCAACACCCACGGCGGTAAGCGCGGCAAGTCCGGAGGATCCTGCAATAAGAAGCGCAAAGCCGATGACTACCAGGAAAACGCGCAGAAGGGTATTGAAACCATCGGACTTGACCACCTGCTCCGCCGCTGCACCCATTTCGCGGGCCCCGGTTTCAATGTTGCGGACGATGTCATCGGCAGTGCCGCCTTCGCCCTTCATGGCCCAACGCTCGCGGGCGGTCTTTGCTGCGGGCATTGCCAGCCAGAGTACGCCGTACACCCCGAAGCCGGTGAGATTCCAGACGCCGTGGGACGCGCCGCCAAAGAAAATGACCAGCGTGACGATACTGAAAACCAGCCTCCAGACGGCGACATCGCCCCCGAAATACGCAGCCAGGCCGCTGCAGACGCCACCCAGACGCTTGTTCTCCATGTCGCGGTACAGCTTTTTGCGAGGCTTTTCGCCGGCCTGCTCCGGACCCGGGTCCTCCTCCTCAATCTTTTCCGGCTTGCCCAGGATGTCAATCACGTACTGCACGTCGGCGGAACTGGCCACGCGGTCCTTGCCACAGCGCTCCAGGAGCAGTTCCGCGATCCTTTCCTCGATACCCTCCATTACCTCCTTGCCACCTGCGCGGCTCAGATAGTGGTTCTCCAGCTCGGCAATATACTGACCTATCTTTTCCGATGCATCCTTATCCAGCATGAAGGCATATCCTCCGATGCTCACTTTTTCTACCTGTTTCATTTCCTTAAAGTGTTAATGCTGTCAACCAATTCTTTCCATGCGGCGTCCATCTCTGCAAGCTGGGCGCGGCCTTTGTCCGTGATTACATAGTATTTGCGGGGCGGGCCCTGGGTGGACTCTTCCCACCGGTAGCTCAGCAGCCCCTGGTTCTTCTGCCTGATGAGAAGCGGGTACAGGGTGCCTTCCACAACCAGCATGTTGGCGGCCTTGAGCTCATCCAGAATGTTGGAGGCGTAGGCCTCACGCTGGCTCAGTATGGAGAGTATGCAATACTCCAAAACGCCCTTGCGCATCTGTGAGCGCACGTTCTCTGACGATGTATCCATAACTCTACTTCTTATAAGTGCCACTGTAATGACGCATGTTTTCAGCGGTTGCCCGGATGCCCCTCATTTCGCATTTTTCCGCTGGAGAAACAGCCTCCGGAATGGCAATCCACAGAATCAGGTAAATCCAGAATCCGGACAGGCCGGCAATCAGTGCCATAATCATGAGAACCCTTATCAGGGTAACATCAACATCAAAGTAGTATGACAGTCCGGAGCACACACCGCCGATGCGTTTGTCGTCCGGGTCACGATACAGCTTGCGGCGGGTATCCGCGCGCTCGGTCCCTGCAGTACTTGCAGTGTTTCCACTTTCTGCCGATCCGTCCGGCATACCCAGCGTTGAAGCAACCTGTTCCACAAGCGCCAGGTTTACCACGCGGCCGCTGTCTCCCACCTCGCGGAAAAACAGTTCCGCTATGCGTCCCTCAATCTCATCCATCACCTCCCCCTGCTGGGACAGCGGATCTGACAGCTTTGCACGAAAGTGCTCCAAATACTCTTCCAGGCGCCTCAGAGCGTCTTCATCAATAGTAAAACTGCGTCCTCCAAGAGAGACATTTGATACTTTTTTCATCTCACAAAATATTTGTTACCGCAAAGATATAAATTATTTTTGATACTTTGCAATACAAGGTACTAAAATTTTATAAATATTTTGTGGCGCGATTGTTAATTTGTTTATAATCAAGCGTTTACGCAAAGTACCCGGGTACATTGGTACCCGGGTACTCTTATTAAATAACTGATTATCAGTAGATTGCGAAACACGCAACAACACTCCCCTACCCGCCAATGAACTCTCTCAGCAGTGATGTGGCGGGGATTTCCTTGTCCGGGACGGGGACAAAGTAGTGGATGAATTTCAAAAGCCTGTGCGCCTCTGAGTATTCAGGACTATTCTGCGGCACGCTCCTCAAAATTGGCTCTGCGTGGTTCTTGAGAACGGCAAACTCAATGAGGTAGGCACTGTTGAACATGACGTCGGCTGTTTCCTGGAAAGGATATATCCACCGGCGCTCTGCTTTAAGGACATTCTGCCAGTTGCTGATAGACTCCCGGGCGGTGAAGGCGCCTTTATTATAATCGCGCACAATACGCCTCAGCAACCTGTTATCGGAGGTTGGAATCCAGTTGTGGTCGTCAAGCTGGGTGGAAGTCAGGGTATTGATAAAGATCCTGAACTTGGCGCTTTCCGGGACCTGGGCAGTGAGGGCCGGATTCAGGGCGTGAATACCTTCAATCAGCAGAATGCAGCCGTCGCATAAGCGAAGAGTCTTACCATTGTACTCCCTCAGACCTGTCACAAAATTATATTCCGGAACCGACACATCTTCCCCGGCAATCAACTTCATAATATCGCCCTCCATGAGGTTATGGTCCACGGTGTCAAAGTTGTCAAAGTCGTAGCTGCCATCCGGGAACTTGGGGGTGTCCACGCGGTTCACAAAATAATCGTCAGTGGAGATGCTCATGGGCTTTAAGCCGCAGGCCTTGAGCTGGATGGACAGCCTCTTGCAGAAGGTTGTTTTACCTGACGATGAAGGCCCGGTAATAAGCACCAGCCTCAAAGGATTCTCCGGCTGCCTGAAGCGGCGGTTAATCTCTTCCGCTATCTGGACGATCTTCTTTTCCTGCAGTGCCTCCGCTATCTGGATAAGCTCCGATGCCCTGCCGCCGATGAAGGCCTCGTTCACATCCCCCACCGTGGAAAGGCCCATGATAATGTTCCACTGAAGGGCCTCGTTGAACATTTCGTAGGTTTTGGGCTGGTCCACGAAATCAGCCACTTTGGAAGGGTCTGCCCTTTTGGGGAGGCGTAGGAGGATACCGTCGTGGTAAAGCATGAGGTCCCAGACCTGGAGGAAACCGGTAGAAGGCACCAGTTTGCCATAATAGTAGTCCGATGTTTCACCAAGGGTATAATAGTCCGTATATGCCTCGCCCGAGGTTTCCAGCAGGCGGACCTTGTCCTCGAAGCCGGCCTTGCGGAATTCCTTAATGGCCTTTTCCGTCTGGACATCGTAGCGATGGAAGGGCAGGTCCTTGGCCACAAGGTCCCGCATGTGTTCGCGGAGAAGGTCGATATCGGCCTCCGTAACCGCCGACTCATCCGCCTTGCGGAGGTGGCAGAAATAGCCATGGGAGATGGGATGCTCGATGTAGAGCTTGCAGCCGGGGAAAACGTCCGCCGCAGCCTTGTACATCAAAAAAGAAAGCGAGCGGCAGTACACTCTGAAGCCGCTCGGTTCCCTGACATCCATAAATTCGATGTCCTTATTCTGATATACCTTGAATTTGAGGCCCTGTGAGACATTGTTCACCTTTGCAGACACAATGGGATAAGGGCACGGGAATTCAAACTCTGAAAGCATCTGGAGGAGTGACGTTCCTTCCGGGAAACGCTTTGACTCCCTGGTGTTCTTGCAATATACCTGGACCATGGCGGTAAAATTTGCTCACAAAGTTAGCAAATGCGCGCTAAAATTGCAACAAGTCCAGTTGCTCTTTTACATATTTTTCCAGCGCGGAGGCGTTGTACTCGTCGGCCATGGCGGGGACGGCCATCATATTGCGGCGGACGTAGCTTTCATCAACCAGGACGATTCCGCCCAGAATGGCGGTTATCCAGTTGCCCTCAATGATTTGCCAGGCCGTAAAAACAACGGAGCCATAGGACGCCAGTGTAACCAGGGGCCATTTTTTGCTCTCCACATAAAGGTGGCCGGCGGGCGGATTCAGGGCCAGGAAGGCTGCCACAACCGGACTCTTCTTCCTGGGCTGGCTGGAGAGCGTCCAGAAGCCCTGGGACTCTCCTTCCTGCAAAACCGCATAGGCTCCGGAATAATCCCCGGAACCGCTACGGCAAAGGGCCTTCAAATAGGTAACCTCAGGCAGCAAACCGGAATCCAGGGCATAGAGGCGAAGACGGTCAAGGGCGTCAGCCGCATCGGCCCACCTCTGAAGGCCGATAAGGCACCGGGCTCGCGCAAGAAGAGCGGCGTTGGCATCATCGGCCCCGGCCCCCTCAAAGAGGACCCTCTCATACTCCACCGCCTGCATAGCCGGAGAAAGGGACTGCGCCCTGCCGGAAAAACTACCGGAAAAAGCTGTGCAGAGGGACAGTAAGATTATATATGACCAGTGCCTTAGTCTCATCGTTTACTTCCTGCTGATGTATGCTTACGGAAATCCAGCTTCCGTATATATTTCCTATATAAAAAACGGCGCAGAGGCTCCCGGCCACTATTGTGCGCCAATTGCCGATGCCGTTATGCTTCCACTGTTCTGCCGTAATGGCGGCAAGGGATCCCACGGTCAGGAACGATGCCACCCCCTGCCCGGTCTTCCCTGCATAGATTTTTCCCGCTCCGGGGACGATGGCAGATAACCCGGCCGCCAGCCAGGGGCTCCTGGACCTCTGACCTGCCAGGCTGGCCGATAATTCCGCCAGGGCCTTCTCACTCTCCGCCAGGCGGTAATCGGAATAAGTGAAAGCCATTTCGCTCTCCTTAAACATGGAGATGTTACCGGTGATAAGTGCAAGGCCGGCGCGCTGCAGGGCGGCCATCTCCGTATTGGAACCGTCGTAGCCCTTGAACGCCAGCAGCGCATCAAAAGGCCTGTCCAGTTGGATTTTGGCGACGTTTCCGTAGAAGAGGGCCGGCTCCTTGTATTCTCCCCCCGCCTGCCCCAGCCACTGGTCAGCCGCCTGAAACTGTCGGTCGTCAAAAAGAGAAAGACCGAGGAGGTAGTTCAGCTGGTCCGATGGCCGATAGTTCCCCTCCCCCAGCAGCGTGAGCGCATCGGTCACCAGGCCGCGTGAAAGGAGGTCCATAACGAAGTCTGCGTCCCCGTCCAGGGTGCGCACTGGGAGGGAGGCATCAAATGCAGCCGGCTCAAAAACGGACTCCTTGGGCGGGACGGGCTTGATGTACTGCCGTCCGGCGTGGCCCAGCTGGGAAGTGGAGGTTATGTAATCGGCAAGAGAAAAAATGCCACGCACCTTCTGGGCGTGGAGGGAAGTGCCTGACAGAAGCACCAGAAGCGCAATGGCTATGCGTCGCGTCATTTTTTCTTCTTGAGTGCGTCCATGGGATTGCCCGAAGGCTTGGCTCCGGCAGGGACCTGATAGTCAAACAGCGGGTCTGTGCCCTCCGTAGAAATGGAGGAATAAACCGAACGGACCACCACCGAATCCTTTTTCTCCTTGTTGAAGGTTACTTCCGTCACCCTTGACGGGAAAACAAAACGGGAGCCCCTTGAATACTGTGAAAGGTACAGCTTTGCAACAGTGTTGCCGGAGTGGTCCAGATAGCCCACGTAGATGGGCAGATAATCTTTCATTACAAGCTCCACCGTGGGCGGTGAATCCTGCTTTTTGGTTGTGTACGTGCGTTTGAGATAGCCGTCTGCGTCTATCTGGGAGCCCTGCAAGGTGTATCCCAACTGCAGGAGACCAAGATTGTCCTGACGGCCGGCAAGGAAAAGGTAGAGAAGCTCGCTCTCCGATGAATTTTCCTTGTCCATGCGCGTGTATACTTCATTTGAGGAGGGCACGTACATCTTTAGCTCCCCTTTGAGGTTGGTGATTGTGTAGAACTTCTTCGGGGTGTCAAAAACGGTCACCAAACGACCGTTTCCCTGACAGAAAACGCGCTTGGTGACCGTTGTGACTTTACCGTCTGCCACTGTTTTAACCTCTACGTCCGCACTGACCCGTCTTTGGGCAGCGGCGCTGAATGCGAGGACAATCAGCAGCAGCGATATAAAGCCCCTACGCAGCATTAAAGCCACATGAGGATGTTGGGGTTATCATAGTACTTGCCCAGGCCAGAGCCATCTACAAGGCCGATAATCTCAAAGATCAGGTCCAGAGTTACTACAATGCCGAAGCCGCCTGCGGTGAGCAGGTAAGGAATCCACATCCATGAAGTGGAGCCCATGTACATACGGTGAATGCCAGCCCAGCCAAGGAACCAGGTGAGGAGGATGGCGACGATGTCGTTGTTGCCCATTGCTACATAGGTTGCGCCCATGGGAACGGTGGTGGTGTCACCAAGGTTGAAGGCGTTGACCTCGATAGCATTCTCGATGGCGGCGTCGATAGCGGCGTCATTGGCCTCATAGTTTGCGGCGGAAGCCACGGCAGTGATTGCGAACATTGCAACCAGGGCGAGGAAGAATTTCTTCATAATGTTTTAGGTTTATAAGGTTAAACAGTTTTTCATCACGTTAAGGACAAAGATAGAAAAAAAAACTTACCTTTGTACACAAATTTTAAAAAAAAGTATAGAAATGGAAAAGGGTCCTATCTCACAATTCATCACCCATCACTACCGTCATTTCAACTCCGCAGCCCTTGTGGATGCTGCCAAGGCATACGAAGACCTTCTGGCAAAGGGCGGTAAGATGTTCCTCGCCATGGCCGGCGCAATGTCCACCGCCGAACTCGGTCTCTCCCTGGCTGCAATGATCCGCGAAGACAAGATTGCCTTTGTGTGCTGCAGCGCCAACAACCTGGAGGAAGACATCATGAACCTGGTGGCCCACAGCCACTATTACAGGGTTCCCGGTTACAGGGACCTCACCCCCCAGCAGGAACAGGAACTCCTTGACAACCACTACAACCGTGTAACAGACACCTGCATCCCCGAGGAAGAAGCTTTCCGCCGTCTGGAAAAACACCTCGTGGAGGTCTGGGACAAGGCCAAGGCAGAGGGCAAGAGGTATCTCCCTTACGAGTTCATATATCAGATGATCCGCAGCGGCGTCCTGGAGCAGTACTATGAAATCGACCCCAAGGACAGCTGGGTTGTGGCCGCATGTGAGAAGAACATCCCCATCATCTGCCCCGCCTGGGAAGACTGCACCACCGGCAACATCTTCACCGCACACGTCATCCGCGGCGAATATGACCCTCACATGGTCATCCAGGGCGTGGAAGTCATGATGTTCCTTGTGGACTGGTACAAGAAGAACGCTCCCGGAGTGGGCTTCTTCCAGATTGGCGGCGGCACCGCCGGAGACTTCCCCATCTGCTGCGTTCCCATGATGGAACAGGACCTTGGCTGGGAAGGCACTCCCCTGTGGGCCTATTTCTGCCAGATTTCAGACTCCACCACCAGCTACGGTTCCTATTCCGGAGCCGTCCCCAACGAAAAGATTACCTGGGGCAAGCTGGCACCGGACACGCCCAGATTCATTGTGGAAAGTGACGCAACCATCGTAGCACCGCTTATCTTCGCTTATGTCCTGGGCTGGTAAATCCGGCATAATCGGCAAAATCAGGAGCCTGCTGAAAAGAATAAAGCAGGCTCCTTCCGTTTCGGACCAGGCCGCCGTGGCCGCTGCCGTACAGCAGTGGCAGAAGTCGCGCGACTACCTCCTTCACGATTCCCATCCCTCCCGCTGCGCACAGAGTATGGGAATCACCCCGTCACAGCTTCACCAGTACTGCCTGCGTGAGCTTGGGATGGATTTCCGCACATGGCGCACCAGTCTCCGCATAGAGGAGGCAAAAAAAATGCTTCTGGCAGAGCCAAAAGCACATATATCACTTATCGCGCGCCGCGTAGGCATCAACGACCGCAGCAATTTCTCCCGCCTCTTCAAGGAGCACACAGGGTATCTCCCCTCCGACTGGCGGAAACTTCAGCACTGACCCCTCCTCCGTCATTCGCCGGCTTCCCTTCCCGTCATTCGCCGGCTTGACCGGCGAATCTAAATTTTTGCAAAAAAAATTTGCAGAATAAATTTTTGTTGCTACCTTTGCGGTGTACTATTGAACTAATACACTAACAAGGTTATGATAACAGTCAAAGATTTATCCTTCGCTTACGGCTCCAAAGTGGTGCTCAAGAACATCTCCATGGAGCTCAAGGGGGGCAACATTTACGGCCTTCTGGGAGAGAACGGCGTGGGCAAAACCACACTCCTCACCCTCCTCTGCGGGCTTAAGGCCCCGCAGCACGGCAGCATCGACACAGATGGCCGCAGCCCCTTCAACCGACAGCCTTCCCTTCTTGGGGAGCAGTTCTATCTTCCGGACGAGGTTGCCACCGCCCCTTCCAAGGCCTGCGACTTCGGCCGTGAAACCGGTTCCCTATGGCCGGCATACGACCACGCCAAATTCCTGCAGATCCTTTCCGAGTTCGAGGTAGAATCGGCCCAGAAGATGGACGCCATGAGCGCAGGCCAGCTCAAAAAGACCTGGATTGCCTTCGCGCTCGCGTGCAACGCGCTCTATTATTTTATGGACGAGCCCACCAACGGCCTGGACATCCCTTCCAAGGCTCAGTTCCGCAAGGCCATCACCAAGTACACGGCCGAGGAAAGCGTTGTGGTCATCTCCACCCATCAGGTGCGCGACCTGGAGAACATCATCGACCCTGTGATCATCCTTGATAAGGAGGAGGTTCTGATGAACGCTTCCCTGGAGGAGATAAGCGCCAAACTTTTCTTCGACTACGGAAACGTCATCAATCCTGACGCCCTCTATCTTGAGAAGACCCCCGGCGGCACCATCCAGGTGTACCCCAACGCCACCGGCGAAGAGTCCAAGGTCAACCTTGAGGCCCTTTTCAATGCAGTACACGCTCACAAAAACATCGTAAAATCCCTGGGAATATGAAAAACGAGATATTCAACGGCCAGCGTTTCTGTAACTGGTTCAAATACGATATAATCCAGATGTGGCGCACCCAGATGAAGACCGCCCTCTGGACAGGCCTTGCAGGACTGGTCTTTTACGCTATTGTAGTATTATTCAACCTTGTTGTGGAAAGGGAATGGAGTGGTCCCAGCCTGGATTCACGTGTTTTGGTATGCTTTATTGCCTTTACCGTGCTTGAGCTCAGGCAGACAAGGACTTATGGATTCCTTACCGACAAGGCAAAGGGTTCCGCCTGGCTTATGGCACCCGCATCCACGCTTGAAAAGTGGACCGGAATGCTTCTGATGACCTTGATTGTTTTCCCCGTGCTGTTCCTGGTGTCCTACCTGGGCGTTGACTGGCTTCTTTGCACCATCGACCACACCTGCGGGGAGTCCCTTATCCTTGGCGCCTCCAATGCCATTGCCGAGGTGAATACAGAACTTGCCACCCAGGGTGAATTCCTTGGCTGGGGCATTGTAATCTGGTTCCTGATTTCTTCTACCTTCCTGAATTTCGTATATTTCCTCCTTTGCGGAATATGCTTCAAGAAGAATAAGATCCTGTGGGGACTTGCCATAATCTTTGTGGTGAGCATGGCATCCTCGGCCCTCAGTGTTGTTATCTTCGGACATGGCGGCAACGTTGACGTCAACATAACCAACGTGGAGGATTTCAGGGCGATGATGGCCAATTTCTCAATCCTGATGACCGTTGTTACGGTAGCCCTGGCAGGCGGCGTGTTCTACAGGCTCAAAACCATAAAGCACTAGACTATGGACTTCCATTCGGATAAACCCATCTACCTCCAGATTGCCGATGTGATCTGCGAGGACGTCCTCTCCGGGAAGCTCCACGAGGAGGACCGCATCCCCTCCGTACGCGAGTACGGGGCCGATATCGGGGTGAACCCCAACACCGTCATGCGTGTGTACGAAAAGCTCACCGCCGACGAGATAATCTACAACAAGCGCGGCATCGGTTACTTCGTGTGCCCCGGCGCCCGCACCAAAATCCTTGAGGCCCACAAGGCCGAATTCCTTGAGAAGGACGTTCCTGCCATCAAACGCCGCATGGAACTTCTGGGACTTGATTCAAGCATATTCAATTAGTATGAAAAAGATAGCAGTTTTATTCGCATGCATGCTTGCAATGAGCTCATGCATCATCAGAGTGGGTGATAACTCCGGAAAGAGAGTAACTTGCAAAGGCCCCGTCATTACCAAGACTCTTGATCTGGGCGGCTTCGACGCCATTACCGTCAACGGCGGCGCAGACATAGAGCTTTTCCAGGGCGATGAGTGTGAAGTCAGCGTCAAGGCCAACCAGGACGTTTTCGACTACCTGGATTACGAGGTATCCGGCACCACCCTCATCATCAAGACCAAGGACAATATCGGTATCCGCGCAGAAGAGTACGACATTACCGTCACTCTTCCCGTCCTTAACGCAGTAACCGTAAACGGTGCCAGCGACATGGACATCAAGAACGGCTATGCTTCCGACAAGGCTCTTGAAATAGAGATCAACGGCGCTGGAGACATAGACATTACCGGCATTTCCGTCCCCTCACTGGCCGTTATACTCAACGGTGCAGGCGACATCGATGTCAATGACATGGATGTAGAAAGCCTCTCCGTGAGCATCAGCGGCGCAGGAGATGTTGACCTCTCCGGCAAGGCCGCCAGGGCCGAGTTCACCGTAGCCGGCGCAGGCGACATCGACGCACGTGGCCTTGACTGCACCGACGTCCAGACCCACAAAAGCGGCATCGCTTCCATCAAGCTGAAGTAACCGCAAATATAAGTATTTGATTATTAAATATTTACTACTTTACGCCCCGGCTAAAATGCCGGGGCGCAATTGCTTATGTTGCTGATAATTAAGAAGTTACGATTGCGTACTCTTTCTTAATATTCTCCGCCATCTCATGCGCAAGGCGCGCACGTGCTTCGCGCGAGTACCAGGCGATATGAGGGCTGAAGACAAGACGTTCCGGATGTTTCAAATGCATAAGGGGGTTGCTCAGAGGGAGCGGCTCCTTTACGTATACGTCCAGAGCGGCGCCGGCAATGATTCCATCGTCCAGGGCGCGGGCAAGGTCCTCCTCCACGGCAATACCCCCGCGGCCAGTGTTTATGATATAGGCCGATGGTTTCATCTTCTGCATTTCCCCGTAGCCGATAAGTCCGGCGGTGCGCTCGTTGTAAGGGGCGTGGATGGTGATGAAATCGGCCTCCCGCAGCAGCGTGTCCAGATCTACGCACGGATAGTCCTTGCAATGCCCGGTGCCGGAGGTGGAAAAGTAGATGACCTCCATCCCAAAGGCTTTGCCGATTGCAGCAACCTTCTGGCCGATAGCTCCCATCCCCACCACGCCAAGCGTCTTTCCGGCAATTTCAGTGAAGGGATGGCGGTAGTCCACGTGAACCACGTTCCGGCTGTAGGAGCCATCGTGCACGAAGCTATTATAATGAAACGCGCGCCCGGCAAGGTTCAGAATGTGCATCCAGGCGGTCTGGGCCACGGAATCCGTGGAGTAGCCGGCAACATTTCTCACCGCAACGCCCCTTTCCCGGCACAGATCAACGTTGATGTTGTTGATGCCGGTACCGGCTTCGCAGATGAGCTTCAGCTTTGGCGCGGCGTCCAGGAACGCCTTGTCCACAATAACCTTGTTCAGGAGTGCCACATCGGCATCCTTCACCCTTTCCCGGGCCTCCTCCGGCGTAGAACTGGCATAACTCACGAACTCTCCAAGAGCCACAATCTCATCCATAGGCGTATCGCCCATGGTTATGGCATCCAAAAATACTATTTTCATATAGTCATCGTCATTCGCCGGCTTGACCGGCGAATCTAGTTTTTACAAATATAAGAAAATTTGTATATTTACGCCTCGAAATGACCACAGTAGCCCAAACACTGGCCCTTATCGACGAAAAAGCGCCCTACTCCATGGTGGTGGAAGCCTCCGTGCGGGACTACTGCGTACTTGCGCTCAAGTTCCTGCGCGGGGAGGCGGACTTTGCCCGCTACTTTGAGAGCGCCTTGCCGGACCCCATGCCCGCCCTGGAAAAGGAGGCATCGGCCCGGAAATACGCCGGTGAGCGCTACTGTGCCCAGCTTTACGTTCCCGCGGAGGAAGCCCTCCTTGCCGATGCCATCGCGGACCTGGCCTTCGCCCAGGCCATGCGCCTTACCCTTGTGACGCCGTCCACTCCCCAGGCCGATGACCGTGAGCGTGCGGACGTATACATCGTGGCAGTATATACGCTGCTGGCCCTCAACCTCCACGGCCGCACGGACTTTGCCGTACTTTTCCTGGAGGCCTGGGCAAACTTTGTTGATTTTGCCAGCGCCCGCACAGTGCGCAGGCACTATGACCGCAGTTGGCACAGCCGCTACCAGTCCCTATTCTATCCTTTGGGCTAGTTTTGCGCAATCGTAACCAGCTAATAATCAGCATTATAAACAATCACGCCCCGGCTAAACTGCCGGGGCGTAAAGTAGCAAGTGATTAATAATCAATTATTTACAATTGCGCACTATTCTATGCCCCCAGGCGAACCTCTAGCCTCTTGCGGATTTCCTGAAGGAACTGAAGCGAAGTGAGGCCCTTGGGGGTGATGTTCTCCGAGAGGCTCACAAGGTCCTTGGTCTCAAGGCCTTCGTTCAGCGTGTCAAAGCAGGCAGCCTCAAGCTGGTTTGCGTAGTTGACAAGCTCGGGAAGGTTGTCCATCTCTCCCCTCTTGCGGAAAGCGCCGCTCCAGGCAAAGATTGTTGCCATGGGGTTGGTGGAGGTTTCTTCTCCCTTCAGATACTTGTAGTAGTGGCGGGTAACGGTGCCGTGGGCGGCCTCGTACTCGTACTTGCCGTCCGGGCTCACCAGGACGGAGGTCATCATGGCCAGGGAACCGAATGCGGTGGAGACCATGTCGGACATCACGTCGCCGTCGTAGTTCTTGCAGGCCCAGATGAAACCGCCCTCGCTGCGCATTACGCGGGCAACCGCATCGTCAATGAGAGTGTAGAAATACTCGATGCCGGCGGCTTCGAACTGCTCCTTGTACTCGGCCTCGTAGATTTCCTCGAAGATGGCCTTGAAGCGGCCGTCGTACTTCTTGGAGATGGTGTCCTTGGTGGCGAACCACAGGTTTTCCTTCACGTCCAGGGCGTATTTGAAGCAGGAGTGGGCAAAGCTGCGGATGCTGGCATCGGTGTTGTGCATGCCCTCGATTACGCCGGGGCCGGAGAACTCGTGGATGACTTCTTCAATGCGCTCACCGGAGACTCCTTCAAAGACCAGCTTTGCCACGCCGGGCTCGTGGGTCTGGATTTCAACGTCGCGATAGACGTCGCCATAGGCATGACGGGCGATGGTGATGGGCTTTTTCCAGAACTTCACCGCGGGGTGGATGCTGGGGATGGTGATGGGTGTGCGGAACACGGTGCCGTCCAGCATTGCGCGGATGGTGCCGTTAGGGCTCTTCCACATCTGATGGAGGTTGTACTCGCTCATGCGCTGCACGTTGGGAGTAATGGTCGCGCATTTAACTGCAACGCCGTACTTCTTTGTAGCGTTTGCAGAGTCGATGGTCACCTGGTCCGATGTCTTGTCGCGGTAAGGCAGGCCCAGGTCATAGTACTCGGTCTTGAGGTCCACAAACGGAAGGATAAGTTCATCCTTGATCATTTTCCAGAGAACTCTGGTCATTTCGTCGCCGTCCATTTCCACCAGCGGCGTGGTCATTTTGATCTTTTTCATAATTAAATCATTCCAGAAAACATAACTTCATAAAACCTCGGACTTCGTCCTCGTCCCTCCCATAAATGGGCCCCTCCCACTCATATGCCGTGGGCGGCATAGTTTTATGAAATTATGTTTTCTTCCATTTTTATTTATTGTTTTTATAATAATTCATAAGACAGCCATCGGCAAGTATCTGGCGTTCGGTGTCGCCAAGGCCGGCGAAATGCAGGACGATGGGGATGCAGCGGCCGTCTCGGGTAATTACCTTGGCGTCAATTGCTTCCGCACCGGAGAGGATGGCCTGGCGGATGCCGGGGACGGCAACGTAGTCGCCGGGGTTGTAGTCGAACGGAGTGTCCGGGTCGATGGTGAACGGGACGATGCCCCAGTTTATGCAGTTGCTGCGGTAGCGCTTGGTGGCGTACTCGTAGCAGATGTTGGCGTCGCCGCCAAGGACCTTCTGGCAACTGGCAGCCTGCTCGCGGGCGCTGCCGTCACCGGGCTTGCGGGCAAACACGCAGGAGCCGAAGGATGTGGTCTCTGCGGGGGTGCCGGCCACGGTGAGGGCTTTCTGAAGATCCTCGGTGAGGATGCCGGCGCGACGGTTCCTGTCGTCCTCCTGGATGCGCTTGCTGCGTCCTACGTACTCGGGCACGCGGCGGCTCAGGGCGAATTCGCTGAGTTTCAGCGGGTTGGAGCGGTAGCTGGAGGTTTCACCGGAGGGGATGAGCTCGTCCGTGGTAGTCACGGGATCCTGGATCACAGCGGCCAGCTCCAGGAGCATGTTCTCCTGCATGGCGGGCATCACCGGCCAGTCCTTGATGTTGGGGCCGTAGCGGAGGGGTTCATCGGCCTGCGCCTTGCCAAAACCGTTGTAGACGCGTTTTTCGTAGATGCGGCCGTCGAAGCTGTAGCTCTTGTGGTCGTCCTTGTAGTCGATGTCCGTTGCCGCGGTGATGACGCCGCCGTTGGCTGCGGTTGCCGCTATGCTGCGGGCGTCCATGAGGGCCACCATCGAAATCTGGCCCTGACCGGGCTTGGAGCCCTCTCTGTTGGGGAAATTACGGGTGGTGTGGCGGATGCTGAAGCCGTTGTTGGAGGGCACATCGCCTGCACCGAAGCAGGGGCCGCAGAAGGCAGGTTTGATAACCACGCCGGCCTCCAGAAGTTCCTCAGCAATATGGTTGCGCGTTGTGGCCAGGTACACAGGCGTGCTCTGGGGGTAGGCGCTCATGGTGAAGTAATCGTTGCCGATGGACTTGCCCCTGAGGATGGTAGCGGCCTCGGAGAGGTTGTCGTACGTGCCACCGGAGCAGCCGGCGATGATGCCCTGATCGGCATAGACCTTACCGTCTTTTATCTTGGAAAGGAGGTCAGGGTGGACTTTGTCGCCGAAGCGCTTGACGGTGTCTTCCTCGATTGCCTTGAGGACCTTTTCGGGGTTGGCCTGGAGTTCGTGGATTGTAACCGCGTTGGACGGGTGATACGGGAGGGCGATCATGCTCTCCTGCTTGTCCAGGTCGATGGTGATCATGGAGTCGTAGTAGGCGACTTTTCCTGGCTGGAGGGGCTTGTAGGCTTCCGGGCGACCATGCATCTTGAAGTACTCCTGCACTTTTTCATCCGTTACCCAAATGCTTGAGAGACAGGTGGTTTCCGTGGTCATAACGTCGATGCCGTTGCGGAAGTCCACGGGCAGATTTGCCACGCCGGGGCCGGCGAATTCCAGCACCTTGTTCTTCACGAAGCCGCTCTCGAAGGTGGCTTTCACAAGGCTTATGGCCACATCGTGCGGGCCGATGCCCCTCTTGGGCTTGCCTTCCAGCCAGACTAAGACTACCTCGGGGGCCTTGATGTCCCAGGTGTTCTCCAGGAGCTGCTTTACAAGCTCGCCGCCGCCTTCGCCGACGCCCATGTTGCCCAGAGAGCCGTATCTTGTATGGGAGTCGGAGCCCAGGATCATGTTGCCGCATGCCGTGAGGGCTTCACGTGCATACTGGTGAATAACCGCCTGGTTTGCAGGGACATAGATACCGCCGTATTTCTTTGCTGCGGACAGTCCAAAAACATGGTCATCCTCATTGATTGTTCCGCCCACTGCACACAGTGAGTTGTGGCAGTTAGTCATCGCATACGGCAGCGGGAACTTGGTGAGTCCTGATGCGCGCGCCGTCTGGATGATACCAACATAAGTAATGTCATGCGACACCATTGCATCAAAACGGATATGCATAAGTCCGTCATTAGCCGACTTGCCCACTCCGTCATTCCCGACCTGATCGGGAATCTCATGCTTCCGGAGAATCTGATACGCAATCGTATTCTCCCTTGCCGCATCCTTTGACATCGCGTTCTCCGCCGCAATCGTCTTTCCATCAAGGAGATAAACTCCTTCCTGTTTAAGTGTTATCATATAATTGAATCAAAAAATATCGTCAATGCAACCATATCTGCTGCTCCGCCAGGGGAAATGCCTTCTGCTTCAAACCGTTTGCATAATTCCATCAGGCACTCGTCATTCGCCGGCACCGACCGGCGAATCTGATCTTTAACTTGTTCAGCCCTCTCCTTCCCTACTCTTTTAATAATGCACGTATCGTCCAGAGTGGACATGACATGCAGTAGCAGTGCTTGTACGGCGAAGTGGGAATATCCCCTTTCTTCCCCCTTTGCTCCCCTATAGAACGGCAACCAATCCTCAAACAGTTGCTGATAACCAGTTAGGGCAATGCGTTTAGCTCCTATGGGCGTGTTTTGCAAGTTATTGTCAATCAATTGTTTAGCCTGGGTACCCAGGTACCCGGGTACCCGGGCACTTTCGATAACTAGCTGAGTATCAATAAGTTGGCAATTGCGTCCTACAACATTGATTGCCAATCCAAGGGCGAAGATTGCGCCGCGGTGGGTGTTTATGCCGCCCGTGGCAGCCAGCATGGCGTTTTCAGCATCAATGCCAAGCTGTTTGAGCTCCTCAGGAGTGGTGGCCATGGCCATGCGCGGGAAAAAAGGCCGGATTGCGGCAATACCCTTGAGCATCGTGCCGTAATCCATGTCCTTATGAGCTCCGTTGGAATCCGGACACACAAGTCCAGGCTTCATGGGAGTGTCAAGTTCCATCCTGAGCGCACGCTCTGCCAGTGCAGCCAGCAAATACGGCCAAGTTGTGTCCGGGCACATTACTGCAGCAGCCTTGTAGTTTCCTTCCGCCAGAGCCTTGCGCACCTTAGAGGCGTAAACTGCATATTCGCCGGTCAGGGCAGGCAAATGATGAGAAGTCATGCCCGCTGTTGACAAGCGTTCGATTTCCACAAACTCAACCCCATGCTTAGGAAGCACCTCAGCCATCAGGCTGTTATACTTAGCAGTAAGCGGATCATTGGGTTCAGAACCAGCAAAGCGAACTGTTGCGCCAAGAGCAGGGGCTATATGTCTGCAGAACAAGTCCAGATCCAGCCGCATCTGTGTTTCAGAAGCGTCCGTGATATCTTTCAGGAAATACGTAGGGAAAGTGGCCGCAGAAATGCTGTAGTCGCTGCCTTTCAAGACAACAGCATCTGCTTGCGCTGGCGTCGAGGACGAAGCGGAAAATTGGTTTTTGGGGCGGTGTCCCAAAAAATAATTTTCCGCTGAGGATGAGGCAGATGCCGCCTGTATCATAGCAAGACGCTCAGTGTACGGGAACATTGAAACGTCTTCCTTTACAGGTATCACAAACAACTGGTCTACCTGTTCCAGAGCCTTGTCAATCAAGTACTTGTGCCCCAGCGTAAAAGGATTGGCGTTCATGACAATAATGCCAACCTTGTACGCGGGCGTTGA
>Ga0310690_10004697_pt1 | contig 19157 bp, 23 predicted proteins | sample AusTroGonzalo_MG_2_FD_207661 | JGI IMG/M metagenome (GOLD analysis project Ga0310690, IMG submission 207661) | Bovine rumen microbial communities from tropical cattle in Woodstock, Queensland, Australia - Gonzalo_04 (v2) (version 2) | ecosystem: Host-associated > Mammals > Digestive system >...
TGACCAATAATGTTATCTAAGAAGTCTTCGGTTTCTTTATCCTTATTATATAAACCGCACTCTTCCATTAAATCTTCGGTAGATAATACATTCAAAGGCTCAACTACATGTAAAAAATTATATATCTGTTTATGCTGACGTTTACTATCATACATAAAATTCGGTATTGCGTCATAATCGCCTATGTTATTTATTTTGTTGAACACCCAATAGACATTACCATCTATGTATTTTTTCTCGATAGGTCTAACCCATACGTATTCTGTCATACCAAATCTATTATTTTTAACTTGTACCCAAATATCTTCTCCGGCGAATTGGTCTAATTCTGTTGCAAAACGATCATCAGTATTAGGATCAAACTCTTTCGCATATATTTTCATGTCAGCAAAACCTCGTTACACATAGATTCAATCTCATCAGTAGTCAGAATACTTAAAGGTTCTACTACTTTCCAACCACTACGAGCATAATTAGCGTGATAAACCCCCAACATGCGATCAAGTATATACGCCGCATACTTGGCACTTCGTTCTTTTAAAATAAGTTTATTGAAGAGATCACCATTAAATACATGATATGAAATCTGTTCTCCGTCATAATCAAGAATATTTACATAATGACAATCTTTGCCGTTACCATAAACGTCCATCAATACCCAAACATCGGTGCCGATGAATTGTTCTAATCGCGGGTCGATCTTAGATTGTGCTGTGTAGTAAATCTTCATTCTTCAACTCCTACTAATCCAAGAAGTTCTTCCGTAGTTATAAATGTAAGCGGTTCTACCGGGACAAATCTAAGTCTATCGTAGGGTAATGTAATAATGTCATCTATGTGTTCCATAACTTCATCTACAATATAAGGGTCATAATCTATGTCCTCAGATATTTCCCAAAATGGTTTATGAAATTCATCACCGGATAATATGCGGTAGGTAATAAGATCACCGTCACGCTTTATTAAATTCATATAGGAATCTATTACGCCGATATCGCGCTCTGAAGGAAATGTCATCAGTACCCACAGATCAGTTCCAAGAAACTGATCTAATCTTTTGTCATATTTAGGTTCTGAGCTGTAATCAATCATCATTCATCATCCTCCGGAATATCAGGGTCAAACATATCGTCATCTGTCATTAAAGACAATGGTTCAACCACATGAATAAAATCTAATTCCACAATTCCGACAAGAGATTCTGATATAATAGCTCTGTCGCGCTCATAAAAGATACTATCACTGTATAAATAATGTATCTCATAAAAAGAACCTTGTATCCCGTTAAACTGTACCCACAACGGTTCGCTACAGCCATTAACAACTTTATGCCAAGTACCGTCATTCCAACGGGCGTTTAGTCGATCTATCCAACACTTAACCCAATAACCGGTGCCGACAAACTGATCTATAATCTCTTTTGTTCGGAGAGTATCTTGTAAGTGTTCGTCAGGTTCTACTGTATGTGCATAAATCTTCATTAGAAGTCCTCACCGAATAATTCGTATACAAGATCATCAGTGGATATATAATCAAGAGGTTCTACTAATGAAATTTCATCTTCTTCGATAAATAAGCAACGAATACGATCATTTAGATATTCTTTAAATCCATTAGCGTCATATATTTCGCGGGCGATCATATCAGGAGAAATCAATTTACAATCGTAACCATGAATTATATTCGCAGATGTACCATCGGAAGAATAGGCGTTTTCCCTAATGATCTTGACGTACATCGGATAAGGATTAAATCTATAAGAATCAAGTCTTACAAGTACCCACAGGTCTTTCCCCACAAACCAATCAAGATCAATGACGTCATCTTGTGACGCATATATTTTTTTATCATAAATCTGAGTATTGGCAACCATAGGTGCAATATGATACGCCCGCATGGTATCCCTACCCTTCGAATAAAAATAATCGTATAACCGCTTCTTTATATCTTTCGGTGTATTAGGGTTATGATATATACCTGATCTAACTATGTCATCTTTAGACTGTACGAGTTCGGAAAGTACATCAGACGGAGTGCTTGGGTTATACGCAACCATACGTATGTCACTCAGACGTGGACTTTTTGCAAACTCACGCAACATCTCCGGTGATGTTTTCGGATTACTCTCAGGAAATATATCTTCTACTTTTGCTTTGATATAAAGTTTCACGGAATATACCTCTTATACTCACAATTCTGTGATTATAAAAGGTTATACTGAGGCTCCAAGATGATATGAACCGCCGGTCAGACCTAATACAAGCCAATTTGACGGAGAACTATCGAGCGTAGTAAGCGCTACTACCTCACCCTCGGTAGGAGTATGTGCCAACAGTAACGATGGATACCACGGAAGGTCACTATCAGGCGTATAATTTCTCGCGGTCTTACCCTGATAATCTTCAATACGATATGCGCCGTGTATGTTAGGTATCCTTACCTGAATCTGTAAAGTACCATCACCGGTGTATTTATATCCTTTTACATAACCATAAACTATCATACTCGTTACCGCCTTATACTAAATACTGCCCATAATTTGTAATGTTTACAACAGGTTGCCCGTTCCAATTACCAAGAGCAATAGAATCAACGTCATTATTATCAAGATCATCAACAATAACCTTACCGTTCGCATCAGTTTTAACACGCTCCCACTCTATTACTTTTATTTTACCGTAATTGCTTCCGCCACCACGTTCTATATGACCCCACTCAGATCCGGCGTCATCACCTTTAGCGTCAGCGATAATTGCGGCAAACTGTTCGCCATTAGCCAATGTTACTACTATAATATCACCTTCGGTTCCATATTTCGGAGAAACCGCGACGCAATAATAACCACCTATCAACGCAATACTGTTCTCATAAGGAAAACCATAATATGCCCAAACGTCAGCCAACTTACGCTGTACGCTAGAACCACCCCAACCGTGATACCAATAGGAGTAACTTGTAAAATCCCCATTTACGCCGGTCTGATCTACGTAACTCGGTATATCAACAGAATATTTGGCTGTAAGTAAATTACCGGCTTCGTCACGTATATTATCAACGCTACCGACAAGAGATGTCTTTGTAATAATCAGTTTGTTATAAATATCAACCGCGTATTTCTTAGCGTCAGCGATAGCCGTATCACCAAAATAATCATTATAGCCACGAACGAACAATGTAGTAGCCTGTTCTGTGCCTAAGACGCTTAACGAAGTTGATTTGATTATCCTGACTAAATCAGCATAATCTTTATTTAACTCATCTACAAGATAATCAAGCTGTCCTGAAAGATTAGTATTCCAACCATAACCACCTAATCGAGCCTCTACAAGTTGTGCTTTTTCATTATTCCAAGCGGCAACACCGCGTAACCTATATGCAACACCATTTATGGTAGTAATCAGTTGGTTATAATCAGGCATTATGTTAGAGAATCTTTTAAGGCTCCCGGCGATAGCTGAAGCACATGAAGCACTAAACCCCATATCCAAGAAGAAATCTACCGCGATCTTGGTATTACCGGATAACTGAGAAGTATCTACTGTAATCTTGTAATTAGAAAATGGAGACATCAGATCATAAATGTCACCTAAAAGCGAGGTATAGTTAATAATAGATATATTGATGTTAGATGACGTATTTGACAATTTGTAACTGTTATCAAGATAACCTACCTGTCGTATAGTCATATCGTGACGGTCATTCCTATTTTGATATAGCGGACCTTTGACCCCATTTATTCCGGCTTGGGCTAAATACTCGTTAATGTTATCACCAACAGCAGACCAATCCGGTCTACAATAGCCATTGATAGTACCATAATCCAATGAATATACATTCTGTCGGCAAGCGTTACCTGAATTACCTTCAATAGTATGAACACCGGCGTCATCTACGTATTCAACTATACCAATGTGTCCGGCGTGTTTGTAACTCGAATATTGTTCCGGCGGACTACCTACAAAAGTAATCAAATCTCCGGGTATAGGTGTCACCGCGGTTCCGGTATGATAAGGTCCGTCTATCCACTCCGCACCCAAATAATCTACGCTAGTAGAAGTAAGTCCACCAACGCCTTCGCTTACAGAAATAAGTACCCAATCAATATCAGCCTTTATTGCACAAACAGATACAAATATGGCGCACCATGCCGAGCCTCTACCACCGCCGAAAGTAGCAAACATCTCAGCCCCGCGAGGATCAGTAAAATCATTATTACCGCTCTCTTCCATACCTATGAAATACCTAGCGGCATTAAGGAAGGCGTCTAAATGTGGTGCCAATGAAGCCATTAGTCAGGAACCTCAAACATCTCAGGTTGTAATAATTCATTATCAACAGTATTAACATCTTTCGGCTCTATCAACCAAAGATAAAACCGGTCTTGAAAAGAAGTCCAAGAAATATTAGATAATTGCGACTTATCAAGATACAGCCCGCACTTCTCTTTAAGTCCCCACTTCAAGATATATTTATAATATATTTCTATTATACTATCATTCAACGCTACCGAATTATTTGTTTTAAGACACAGCCATAAACCCAATCTTGGCGGATAGTGTGAAACGATGTAATACAGAGCCTTACACTCTGCGTCAGCTTCGATCTCATTTCTTGCTCGGATATTCACATACAACATATATGACATACCGGCGCTATTGCATTGTTGCACCTGATTATCTAAATACGGGTTTATATAAGTACGTTTATTATGTGCGCCGTCGTATAACTCCCCACCAAAGAAAGCCATAGCACTGATACGCGCTTCTTTAATTTTGTCGTAGTCAAGTGTTGGATTAGTTTGCGGAGCTATAGTAGCAACAAAGGGAGTCATCGCCTCGGCGTTAATATTTACAGTACCCGCCCCGGCTACCGATGATGTACGTGCGTCAAATGTCGTAGTGGTAGTGGTGTCAATAACACAACAGTCTAATTGTCCCCAAGAATCCCACTTGGCATTATCTATACTAGAAGTAACAACACCAAAATCATGTCCCCTTGCCTCTACTACTTCGTCAGTATGCACTTGCCCGTTAATATCAGTAAACGTACCAACATAAATACCGACGTGTACCTTAACACCGGAATAATTAGAATAAAATACAATTGTCCCCGGAATATATGGGAAATCACTCATAGTATCTGATCGCGTAGTGCAATCAGCATAAAATATAGATTGCTGATTATTAAGCGGATTAGGTAATGTAGGCTCGGCACCAACACTTTCACAAGTCAAAGCACCGGCAATAAGCCCGGCGCAATCATGAACTTTGACGTTCAACTGATCCATGTAGTTGCTATACATAGCCAAGCTGTATTCGCCTAACTGTGCTTGTATCGCGGGAGAAACAACATTTCGAAACAACTCAGGCGTGGAAATTTGCCCGCTAGTAGCAAACCAATAGGGCTTACCTATCTGACAGATAGCATATTCACACAACCAACTGTTTCTCAATACATCACGCTCAGGCATTTACTATTACCTCAGATAATGGTATCTGCCCTGATAATACAGGAGTAGGGTCATGCTTGTATAGCTGTTTGGTAGACACTCGAACAGGAAACTTCGATTTAGTAGCGGTGCAATACTCAAACTTCATTAAATTTTTATACGCATACCCAATAGGTGTATTCTCCGAAATTTCCGTACCCACAACTACTTTAACCGCACTGAGATAACAATATCTAACCCATTGTTGGGAATTTACCCAAACAGTAACACACCAAGCGGAAGTATTTGGATCGCGTTCTACTGATAATACAGTACCCTTACATATACTATAAACCGCCTGTGTCTTTATAAAACATCCGGCGGTTGCTTGATTCTTACCACTATAGCCCTGATCTATTACAGATTCGTTATCAGACAGCTTTCGTCCAACAAGCATAGACAATACACTATTATTCATATTGATAACATTTCCTTAAATGTCGGGAAAATTTCACCGAAGTCAACAACACCACCAACTACATTATTGGTCGGGGTGTATGCGTATGCGGAATCCGTTACTGATATACTCTCAGATATAGCAACTTCATTTGCGGAACTCATAGCCAACCTCTGTACCTTTAACGTAGTAGTAAATGTATTAGAGATATTATGGGTTACAGAAGTTACATGATATATGCCTGTGACCGGTGATATACTATTTCCGGAAACAACAAGCAGAGAGATTGGCTGTGCCAAAGCAAATTGTTTTACAGAGCCGGCAAGCTCAATAGTAAAATCTCCGGTAAACTGAGAAGCCAAGGCATTGACATCATTAACGATATTAGCCGTCTGATACACGTCTGCCAATGTCGCTGACCAACTGTTTACAATGCTGTTAGCTTGAACAATGGTATTACCGCTACCATCAACGGCAAAGCCTAAATCGGAATAGTCAATATTAGTCATGTTATAAGCAACACCGTTATAACTGCCGCTTAACGACAATATGTTAGTATTAGCCGTACCATACTCTAATGTATCTCCCATATGCGTAGAGATCAGACCGGCATTACTCTTGTAATGTATAGTACCCATTTGTGTCATCGTAGGCTCATCTACCCAAAAGGAGAAAGTAGAACACTGCAACGCAGAATCTACAATACTTCTTGTCAAGAAGTCATCTATTGGTGTAACCGTAGCATTATTCAATACACAACTGAGCAATTTATATTTCCACTTTAAACCACCGGCTTCGCGATTTTGACTATAAGACTTTGACAACTTAACCAATCCCGGAAAATCATTATAGTTATCATCAGCACTGTAGCTACCTCTGATATAGGATACGATACTTGTATCCATAGCACCATGATTTACAAGAGTTTCGGCGTCATTGTGATCTATGTCAAGATTGTAATAGTCGTCTACTTTAAGTGCTTTAAGTAATCCTTCTACTACTGCGGACGGCTTAACTATTCCGCAAAGTGCCGGTATATGATATACAGGTAAAGCGCATTGAAAACCAATACTTGCATAACCGGTAACAGTATAAGTCATAGAAAGACCGGAAGTTGACGATTTAAAACTGATGAAAAAACCCTGATATGAGATGTGTTCACCAACAGTACCGTCAAGGTTCATCCAACCAAACATGAAAGACACAGGAACTCTCTGTGCCGTTTGATATTTATGAGAATCTTGGGAAGCACTGTAAAGTAATGCTTCGAAAGCGGCGATGTTAGACATTTTACGTTCATCACCAACGACAGTTACCTTTAACTCCCAAGAAGTAAACGAATGTATCTCAGCGTTAGACAATGACAGTGAACAAAACGGACTTGGGATTTTTAAACCATAGTCCGCCAAATCAACACCTGCGAGCGAAAAAGCGCAAAAGGGCTGTCTAATCATTATTCCTCACCTAGATTCAATTTAGTCTTTGCTGTAGGAGCTAATATTTCTCCGGTATTAAGCAACGCGGTAACGCCCCTGCTTGGATATTTAAGTTTTTGTCCTTCCATTACAGTATAGCCGTCTTTGATGTTATTGAAATAAGCAAGAACCCAACTGTACGTAGCTGAGCCTAATACGTCATTTGCGATCAAGTCCAATCTGTTGATTTCATTTACTTCAACTTCATGATACTTAACTTCCGTATGTGTAACAAAAGCATTAGGCGTTTCCAATGCTTCGAAACGATCATCGGTATCTGTTAGATGAACTACCTGACGCAAATTCCGGTATCGCGAAATATGATTGAACTCTTTACAAGTAGAATAAACTATTCCGTAATGCTCGATAGTCTTATATGGCGCTGTTAAATCTCTACCGTAATTCATTGTATTAACCTCTTATATCTGACTGCCGTATAATTCAATGGCTCGGGCGAAATTTCTGTGATACTGATTGACAGTGTGCAACACAGATAGAACCCGTCAAGACCTATTGGCCCGCTCCATTCTACTTTACAGTCAGTCATTATTCCTGTAATAAGGTTTTGTCCGTGAACGTACATACTGACTAATGCGGTATGTACCAACGCTCCGTCATAATGAGGATAGCAATTTGCCTGACAGCCACGAATAAGATTATTAGCCATACCGTCACGATGGTCGCCTGTCCACATATCTCTGTGAAACTCAAAGGTAAAATTGATCTCTCTCGGACCTGATGACTTATATACTTTCCACGGCTCATATTGATACAACATTTCCGGCATTTCTTCATAATTAGCTGTTACGTCATAGCTGATTTCTTTCGGATAAACCGGGAAATATAATATCTCATCACTCATGGAAGAATATAAAAATACTTCTTTCCACGGGAATTTAAACTCCTGATACAGTTGTGTTTCAAACGGATTATCACTATCGGTTACGTATGCACCGCCGTAATAAGTAGCGTCATAATTTGAAAAGATCGTAGAATCTATCGTATGCGGATACGGACCTATTGGGCTGAGTAATGAAGTCCTACACTTATTATGAATATTCTGATCTATCGGGATACCATTACCCAAGATACCTACAGCAGAGGGTAATTCAACATCTTCCGGTATCTTAATAGCGTCCGGAAAACAGTCCATTACGGAAAGTGCCATCCACGCAAAATCATCACCAAGCGCCGCTTTTTCATAAATATCAGAATCCCCAACAAACTTATTAAGTATATCTAATTTAGTCTGATAACTTACAGGGTCTTCAATCTGACCTAAACTCTCAACACGTGCGTAAAACTGTTCCCCGATGTTATAAGCTCGTTCCAAACCGTTAGCATTAAGAATCGCGTCAATATTTTGCTCACCAACGATGTTAATGAGTTGCCATAAAGTCATATCGCGAGTAATCGTTAGATATTGCACGTTAATTCTCCATTCTCAAACTCTTGATTACGTGAGGTTCGCCAAATACCGTAGGCGGTCTGTATTTAGTTACGTTACTACCTGACATAGCCACGGTATAAAGTTCTGTTGACGAAATATAGTTAGAACTTATTTTATAACATTCGATACAGGCTTCTTTGGTAAATATGTTTTCGAGATTATCACAGCCTAATAATTCCAAAGTATCTTCTATGTCAAGATATTCTGATTGCTGATAAACTACCTCGCCTAACATATAAGTATAAATCCAATTCGGTACTGTATAAGATTCTTCGTCTGAGGTTCCCTGATGTTTAAGGTATGCCGAAATATAACTTTGAATACTTGTTTTAAGATCGGAATAAGCATGTGTAAGACTGATTCTTGTTTCTTGTATAGTGCCGTCAGGATTAACCTTGGTTTTAATGTAATAGTCATCAACGGTAAACGGATTAGGATAATACATATCGAAAAACCGCACATTGGGGTCTATGAGATTACTTTTAAATCCATCGCCTACATCTATAAACGCATTGAACATTTCCTCATCAGAAATTAAATGATAAGGATAGTTCTTCTTGATGTAACCAAGTCCGACATATTTAATTTTAATTATGTCATGTATCAACATTAAACTGTTGTTCCTCCATAGAAGATATGGAAAGCACCCGGACGCCAACCGTCCCAACCGTCCCAATTTTCATCAATGTTGGTATAAGAAGCGTCAACCAAGGACGTACTTGAATTGAATACGATAGAACCCTTACCCATACCGGAACTGATGTTATATACACCTGATCTTGCGCTAACCATAGTTTCTGTAGTAATCCACTTTGTACGCGTATTATCTAAATATGCGGTATTGAATGTACCGGTGATCTGCAAAGCATTATCTACGCAAGCGATAGGATAGTTCAATGCGGAACCCTGTGGAAGCACAAAGTCACCGCCAACAATATTACGTGTAGTAGCGTCAATAGGCGTAGCCTGTGTTGTATTATTTGCAACATATAAACTACAACCGACAATAATTCCGCTGTTGCTCATCGTGATACTACGTAAAGCATACTGATAATGGGTATCACCATCAATGTTCTCGCTCCAAAATGCAATTTCTTCCGGAACCATCTGCACGTCAGGCTGTGCAATCTCCATACCGTTAACAACAATATCAGGATCGTTGACGTTAAATCGTGCATACCAAAGTGTCAGGTTTTCGAAGCCGGTAAAATCTGTATACGCCGGGAACAACTCAGCACGTTGATCGTTGAAGTCGCAAGTCCTGATATAGTTAATAACCTCAGCGTCATAATACAGACAACTCTTGAAGATGTTGATGATAGGCCCGTTACCATTACCCAATGTAGTGATGGAACTATCAATCCTTACTTTTTCACAGTTAGATATATTGATAATGATTTTAGAATAATCAGCAGTTGTATCATCAACAAGGAAGTGGAGATATACACCGGTATCAAATCGGGAATCAATATTATAAATGTTAAGTACGCCACGACTATCATCTTCGTTAAGTTTCGGAAGCGTGATAGCGACATTTATCATAGATGGACTTGATGTTAACTGTGTAACAAACGGGAAGGCTACTCTCGTATTTACACGATCATCAAGATAAGCCTGTATCTGCGAAAGCGTGGAATTTTGTGGAACCTTATAATCATCGCCCAACTGATATGCCAAAGTACCGGAACGGAGTAATTCATAGTCAACAAGGCGAAGATGTCCGGTGCTATCGAGATATACGTAGCCGGAATCTGTAACATCTGTGGATACATTATAGAAACCACCGCGCATACTTTCTGTTGCCAATGGAACACCGCCGGTAAGCAATAATGCACTAGACCATGTGTTAGGTCCGGTAGACGCTACTTTGTAATAATAAGGCGTACCTACGGTATCATCTATGTTGTAATAATCGAGTTCAAAATAATCATCTGTAGTTCCGATGAATGTTGTGTAATTAAACCTTTCAAGAATATCAGCGGAATCAGGATACTCAGGTGTAGGCGGACCGGAATGACCGTCATCTTCACCTTCCCAAAGACCTGAAGCCGTACCCAACTTAATACCTGTAGGCTTTGTTGTACTATTGAATGAAACAGAAGTAATACCACCGGGAAGAATGACATACATTGTGGACGGCGCTGTACCTTCAACATAAGAACTACCATATACAGTATAGTCCTCACGAACTAAGATATAGTCACCAACATTATAGCCACTCGGATCGATTGATGTCAGATACTCAGTTTTATTCTGTTCGGTAAGAGAATCAATATACTTGATCTGTTTACCGTTGGTAAATTGCTTATAGGTATTAAGTGAATTTTCTACTAATTTAAGATGTTGTATAAGCGTAGCGTCAGCAACACCGGCGGACTCTCTATCATAATTTGCAATCGGTAATTGATATTCCTTATCCTGAATATATACTCTATCACCGTTATCGTTAAGAACAACGCCGTCTATCTGCTTATGCGGTACGTATAAACTTACACCGCCAAAGAGGTTACGTCCGAACTTAGCTTCCTGTAATGTAGGCTCTACCGTAGTTCTTCGGTGCCCCGGATCAGCGTCCCAAACCATAAGGCTTCCGGTAGATTCACACCACTTCTTAGACTTACCTGAGAATGTATATAACATATCACCTACGAGAGTATCAGTAGTGATGTACTTACTTTCAAGAATAGAATCGAAATCAGCAATTCTTTCGGAAGGAATATATCTTGTAGAATTGGGGTTCTGAGAAATACTTGACTCAGCGATAACGCCATTTACATAAGTAAAATCAGCCAATTTAAGATCAGCAACAACCTTATCTCTATTACTTTCTTCGGGATAGTCGTCAGGAGTCTTGAAGTCAGATGTGTTAGCAATAACAATCTGCACACCGATATACATATTATCAGTATTCTCTACGAGCATTGAACCCGCCATTGTACTTTCGGTACTAAAATAGGACTTGATACCTACCGAAAGATTACCATAAAGCGGTGCCTGAGCGTTCTGCTGTAACTCCGCATTGATTACGTTCAAATCCAACGTGATCGGTGCCAAGGATTCAACGTAGTGTCCGTTGATTACAGCTCTGCCCGGAGCAATTTGAAGTATGGAAGATGACGCGGAAGCCCCGGAATCAGGATCAAGATAAAGGCTAACCTTGAAATCATTCAAGCTATGCACAAAAGAGGGACCCTGTGCATATTCGATAGCCGGATTAGTCGCTACCATTTCTCTTGATTTCAAATTGAACTCAGTAACTAACTGCCCACCCTGAGATGAATTTACCAAAGGGAAGATATTTGTTGACGCTACCGGAAAAGTTATAAAGTGTGCGTAATTTGTTGCCATATAAATTATTCCTCCATACCTTTATACAAGGTATATTTATTATTTAGTTATCATGCCCATGCCTAATGCGCTTAATGAATCCCCAAGACCGAACCCACCGATAGAACTATTATTCTGTTGCATAATTGCTTCCAAGATTATGATTATCTTACCCAACAAAACATTTGCCTGTAACTGCGGATCGAGTTCTTTCAACTGTTCTTCACTAAACGCGTTCATAGCATTAGCAAGAGCCAACAAGGTTTCGTTCTTCTTATCTTCTTCGGCGTTTTGTAAATCAGCCCAAGCCGCCGCCAAAGTGACAGTATCCTGATATGTACTCTTACTCGTAATATAGCTTAACCAATCTTCCAAGCACTGTTGGAAGGGGCTTTGAATAAACGCGGTATTGATGTGAGATTCAATCTGTTCTAATACGCTTATTACAGTATAGTTAGAATCATCACCAAGTTTCCGGCTGAGTTCTTCTATACCACTGATTACCGTGTGGTCGGATCTATCACCAAGACGTTGTTGAATCTCAACCAAAGAAGCGTTCAAGTCGTTAACACGCAAATCAAACTTACCGCTATCACCAAAGAACGGTAGCCACATAGCTGTTTGGAATATACCGGTAGAACCTGAAGCATAATCCCAATAACCGCGATTTTCTTCGATGAACTGTTGAATGTTCTCTTTACGCTGTTCTTCGGCTTGTCCTGCGATACCACTACGATGAGCTTCGAACTGACCCCTAAGTGCTTCTTCTGTAACATTAAAGTCGCGTAATGCGGCTTCGGCATCAGCGATACCATAGATAGAATTTGCTGTTTCCCAATACTGAGAATACATCATACCGGCTTCTGCGGCGGCTTGTGCGCTATCTATAAACGCCTGTACCTGCTCCATTGAAGCCACAAAATCTTCGGCAGTAGCACTTGTTATTAACGGACTACCAACGGTAGTACCGCCCATGTATGCACCCAATAAATCACTCTTACCTACGCCAAAACCGGAATAAGATGATCTTGCGCCACTAACAAGATTGCGATAGTTACTCGTTTCCGAAGTAAGCCCAAGATCAGCCCAACTAATGACGTCCATACCGCCTACGGCGTCTACTCCGGTATTCCATTGAGATGCAGTTATAGGGACACCTAAGTTACTCAGATTCGTAGCCATACCATTACCGGTTAATCCTTTTACTACGGTAGGTGCTAGAAGTCCAATCCCTCCGGTTAAGGCACCGGCAGTAGCCGTTAATGTTAACTCAGCACCCAAAGTATCCCAAAATGAACTATATTTAGGATTATAATTCGAACCACCAAAGAACGCAGTCAAATAACTCTTATCAGTTAAATTTAATGGTGCACCCGTGGTATTTGTAAGATTACTAAATACTGTAGCATTACCTCCGCCAACTCTACCCGCTTCAAGAATTGCGGCAATATCTTCGGTAATGTCTTTTCGTTCCTCATTAGTTGCTATCACTCTTGCAATACCGTCGGCAACATAACCTAACGGGTTCAAAAAACTAAGAATATTAGCAACAGTATGGCGTAAGCCTTCCAAGTAGGATAAAGCGGCACCTTGTAGGTTAACAGCATATTCGGTTTCGGCTAATTCATTAGCAATCTGTTCTTCCCACATATGCTCTTGAATCATTCTGCCGTATTCATTGTCAATTACATAAGCAAGACCATTTTCAAGAATGTCATTATTGATCTCCTGATAGCGTAACTGATCTTTAGTTAATGTAGATTCACCCGTTTGGAATAATGCCAAGTTTTCTTCAAGTGAAGCCTGATTAACTTGCATATCGGCAATCTTGTCAGCAAGTTGATTGAAGTCAACCCTTGCTAACGCTTGCATATCTACGCCGAATACAGATGAAAGTCCTTCTGCGACTTCCATGTAGTTCGTCGGAGACATCTTTTGCATATTACCGAGATTACGGAAGATTTGTTCAAAGACGCCTTGCGGGTCAGTTGCCATTTGACGTAAGAACTCTGTATTACCCGCATTGATACCGGCAAGTGACCTTAATGCAACAATAGATGTTTCATTACCGCCGATTGCGGCGTTTACTACGTTTTGAACTAACCCCTGAGCGAGATCAGGTGCAACCGCACCAATAACACCGGAAACGGCTGTTAACGTACCTGAAATATCAGATACATTATGAGTTCTTGCGGTCTGTGCAATATCTACGGCGTTCTTAAATAATGACGCGGCGTCTTTTAGTCCGGTAGTAAAACCGCCGGTAAGTGTTCTACTTGAATACAGTAAGTTACTTGCAAACTCCTGTAATTGCAGATTAGCATATTCTATTGCTTGGGCTTGTGATAAGCCGGAGTTCATAGCGTCACTTGCTAATTGAGCATATGTAGCCGCATAAGAAGTAAAATCTTCTGTAGGAATTACAGCGGATAACCAAGTGGACTGATATGCAAAAGCTTCTGCAACAGCCCCACTAAGTCCGGTTTCAAGAATCTGATTAAGGTTCTTAATAACATCTGTAGCAGGAATAGTATTACCGAAACCGTCAGCCGTTAATTGTTTTGCTACAGATTCATACAGAGCATAGACATTCTCTTTAGTGTATCCCTGAGTTAAAGAAATATTCTTTAAGGTTTCGTCCCAAGTAGATTCCCACTCTTTAGCTGCGTCGATAAGGATATTAAATGGCTCCTTAGCCAACATCTCCATATCTTTCTTAACACGTTCCTGAGCGTTAGCCAAACGCTTCTTACGCATATCTTCATCGCGGTTAAAAGCGGCAGTCCAAGATTTAAGGAAATTGCCAATACCTTCCAATACAGGCTTCATTAAAGCGATAAACACAGCAAGAGCAATACCGACAGGTGCTATACCCTCAACACCCTTAGCCAAACCCTTCAACTCAGCACTAGAAAGACTACCGTTAGCGATACCGGCTCCTGTACCGCCTCCGCCACCGGCACCAAGGGCACCGGCACCACCACTAGTAAACTGACCAAATACACGCTTTAAAGCATTAAACGCGGCTCTTTGATCTCCGTCGTTAAGGTTAAATACGCTTTTAAGTAGCTTACCGCCAAGTTTCTGTATCTGAGAACAAAATGCTTTACCTAATTTAGAATCGGCTAATCCCTTACCAAAATATCTACCCAACATATTAGGTAGTTTATTAAGTTCAAAGCCGAACTCTTTGGTAAACTGAGATAATGCGCCTTGAATACCTTTACGGAAATCTCCACCGGCAACAGCATTTAATAATTCTTCCTTGATACCGTTCTCGAAATCATCAAGAATGTTACCACTTGAACGATAACCCCTATTTCTTGGATTAGTACGATTGAACGTCCAATCGTGACCTTGGGAATACTGTGATTGCGAAGTACGCGGAGCGCGGGAAAGTCCCTGTAAACCATTCGGGCTGTTACGAATAGAATCAGCAAGGTAATAAATCGCGTCAATTTCCGGATTTCCTGTACTACGACGTGAATAAAACGGTAACGGACTCTCACTACCATTCAAACTACCTTGATTATTCTGATTCTCAGACATAGCCTTTACTACTTCCCTTTATTTAATTGCTTCTGCCGTTCTTGCATTTCCTTGTCAAACTGTTCTACGTATTTAGTTCTGATGAATATTGGTTGTTGCATTATCCAATCAGCACTTATAGCACCTTCTGACGCCCTTGTTATATAAACTGTTTCCTCAATAATTCTTTCATACCGTTGTTGGCGCATTTGGTGAAAGGTTTTCATTTCTCCGTTCACTTTCACCAACTCCATCTGCGGGTTTACTAAGTCCTTCGACATTTCGATCTGTTTTCCACGCCCGGAGATTTCCCAAGGTCGGGCGAAAAAATCGGTCATCAACGAGTGCTACATATGCCGCGTCTTTGCTATGGCACTTAGGGCACACCGTTTTGCCTCCTGCTCTTAAACCATAATCGGTTAACTCATTAGCGCGAGTCTTTAATACAAAGAAATCGGCTGATGATAATTTATTCTGAATAGTAAACTTGACCTGTGGAGAAGCAAGTTTGTCATTACCACTGATAGATGAAACCATGTAGCAAAGACGAGCAAATGCCATATTGGTATCACCATTACCATCAACAAAAAGAGGGTCTTTAGCGGCGTTCATCATCTCTTGGATCGTAGGAAGATGAAGTGTGATGTCTCCGTCAAAATCGATGAACTCATCACGCGTGATCTTAATTGAATTAGTAAAACCTGCGGGGAGTTCCTTTACGTCAACAGTACGTAAATCTACCTGATATTCACCGCGAGAAATCTGATCGCAGTCAGGACAATAAATAGCGTTTGTAGTGTAATACGGACCATAATTCAAGATACGTAAACATCTACAAATCCACTGAAAGTCGATTTCAAGTAAATTACGGAAATTACATTTTTCCTCGATAGCTACGGGGAAAATCTTATCAAGCATTGTTGCTTGAAAGTCCTCAGCGCCGACATAATCAAGTTCCGTTGCTGTAGGAATTGCCTTTAAGGTCAATACATCGGGAATATCCTTATACAGACCTTTGCCCAAGAGTTGAATCTTTTCTGAAATAGCCATTTAGTTTCCTCCTAAAAAGTGTTTAGTTGATTGGTATTTCAATTCTTATTTAGTTGTTCTATGCCGGTCACAAAAGTCTTAATGACAAGCATCCGTTACTATTATATAAAAGGTTATTTAAAGAAAATAGGGAGCCTTTTGTCACCCCCTATTCGTCGTTATCGTCCTTATTTATGTATATCGCTACCCCCATACAGAAGCCAAACAGCACCCCGAAGATAAACCCGGTAATAGTACCAAGTAATGTAGCCGTTGTCATAGATCATGCCTTTCTTCTATTGTCAGCACGTCACAGTCAATTCCCTGCTGTTCCAAAATATACATTTTGATAGCCATAGCAATTACGCGGGAATATGCGTCTTCTCCGATGATCGAGGACAATATCTTCCACTGATTTGCGTCTATCTTATCTATTGCGTCAAATTGAACTAACATCTCTTTGCAAAGTTTCCGATAGTCCTTCTTTGAATCGCAGTCCTTATACTTTTCGGTAAATATGTCTTTATATGTTGTTCCCATAAGTCAACTACCCTTTGTCATTTTATCCCAATTGCAACCGCAATCAACAAATCTCTTTACGTCATCGAAATATGCAAACGCGGAATAAGCATTTCCCGGCATTGACGTATCCGGTATCAGAAAACTAAGTCCGGATACAGACTCTACATCAGGTTCTACCATTATACTAACATTATTATATTGTATTGTGTTACGTTCCCGGTCACTAGGCATTTATACAGTCCTCTAAATCGGTATCAGAAATTATCTGTATCGGAAGTACAAGTTCATACTCTGACAGCTTACAGGTATGCACCTTATTTTCAATACCTTTTAACATGTCAGTTACGTAATCAAATTCTTCTTCAATAAAATAATCCGGGACATATCTGTAACGCATTGAATCGCCTGTAACAGATACTACCTGAAGATAACTGTATACTTGCCACTCGCGGTCATATACTTTAACCCAAACAGACTGACCTTCAAAATCAGCAAAAGATACATTGGCGTCAGTATGAGCGTAGAGTTTCATTCTTCGTCCTCGTCATCTTCATAATCTTCTTCGTAATTATCCCAAAAATATCTTTCGGCTTCGTCAAGAGCGTCATCAATTTCAACGGTAGTCAATAATACCGGAGGTAACTTTACATCCCAACTATCTATATGTGAAATACGATCATACTCCATAACCCCGATGGCTTCTGACGGCGGACCACTTTCTAAGTCCCAAGATGTAGGATCATCAACTATCCAAGCGTCGGCACAATCAAACTCTATCACGTCACCGGTCTTTTTATTTATATTTATATAATAATCATTATGATGACTCGTCTCTGTCGCCAACAGCCAAAGATTAGTACCGACAAACTGATCTAACACATTTGCGGTTTCTGAGTCTACTGCGTAATCCGATAAATTAAATAACTCCGCTGTAGATTTAGTTGTTATTGGTAATATAACATCTAATCCTGTTACTCGTTCGGTATCAAGTGGTAAATGCTTAGAGTCGTTTATACGATAAGTTGACCATGACGGAGGATTAAGTAAAGCGTCTAAAGCAGATTCACTTATAAAATTCACGGTGTAAAAGACAAACCTATCACCATCCGTGCCCTGTTTATGTAATATTCTTACCCAATAATCTCGCTCAGAATAACGTCTGCATTTAATCCATATGTCTTTGCCAACATACTGATCTAACCCGGTTGACATAAGTTTGGTTGTGGAAGCAAATATTTTCATCTACACACCTACCTATTTGTTTACACTATAAAAGGTTGTAAGCATAAAAATAAACGCCTTTTGTAAAATCAGATCACACACGTCAATAATGAACATCTATGCTTTTTACGGTTGGTTTATTGAAAGTACAGGAAAGAATGACACGTATGTAATAGAATTTACTTTAACCGGCAACCATTACGGTTTCGGAGGGCGTTTTATTATTTTATAATTTTGGCTTCGGGAGCGAACATATAAGACGTCCGCCCCAATGCTATATGACCAAGCCAAAAAGTTATGTTACTTTTATAAAAGGTTATTGGTCATTTAGCGATTGTAATGTGTCAAGATCAACTAAGATTTCTTTATCATCAGGAATATCCATTAAGATACGGAGTATGCTTTCAAGCCAATCTTCTTCTCGGGTTTTCTTCCCACCGATAGGTTTACACTGTCTTGCAACAAACAGGCGTGTAAGGGTTTCCTTGATAACTTCGTTCTTTGTCATGTAGCGTTCTCCACATCGTCATTGATCTTATTATACACTTCTATAAATAATTTACTGACTAATCTCGGGTCTTCATTGTAACGCTTTGCGATAACGACTACAGCCTTGGCACAACAGACGCATAACTCTCTGATATCATCAAACATACGATCATCTAAATCGTTATTCCGGTTACGCCTACTCATGTTGCGCTCCTGTCACCTCATCATATA
>Ga0310690_10004698_pt1 | contig 19156 bp, 17 predicted proteins | sample AusTroGonzalo_MG_2_FD_207661 | JGI IMG/M metagenome (GOLD analysis project Ga0310690, IMG submission 207661) | Bovine rumen microbial communities from tropical cattle in Woodstock, Queensland, Australia - Gonzalo_04 (v2) (version 2) | ecosystem: Host-associated > Mammals > Digestive system >...
CACTCAAAAATCTGTGAATCTGGGTACCGAAACAACAATAGCATTAGAGGTTTCTGCCGACAATATGGACACAATCGAACAGGTGTTAAATCAATTCGCCGGCCAACCAAACATATACGTTGGCAACTTACAAATGTTCACCAGTGCCGAAACCATGCAACCAATTATGGAAAAATGCCTGGGCGCAGCGGTTGAAAACGCACGCATGCGCGCCACGGCAATGGTTCGCGATGAAAAGCGCATTATTGGTAAATTAATAAATGTCACATACGGCAACACATCATACGATTATAACCCAACCGCAAACTATCGCATGATGGCCAAGGCTGAATCAATGGACACCGGCGCCGGCGCATTTGGAACATTGGTTAACAAAGATGCAAATGTGACGGTCCGCGTATCTGCAACATTTGAAATAAAGTAAAATGAACGAAATTGTCGCTGATTTTATAGATTATTTATTACAAACAAAAAATTATTCTGCGCACACGGCCACGGCGTACGAAACAGATATACGCGATTTTTTAACGTTCTATGAACGGTGGGCAAACGCGACACTTTTACCAAATGATTTGGGGCGGATTGATACAATATGTTTTCGCGCATGGTTGGCGGATCGTGCACGGCGAAAACTGGAACACAAATCAACGGCGCGCGCACTGTCGTCACTACGCGGTTTTTATAAATTTATCGCACACAAATACAACATACAAAACGATGCAATCGGACTTATATCATCGCCAAAGGTCCCCAGAAAATTATCAAAAGCAATCGAAACGACCCAGGTTGCCGACATGAAATCTGCAATAACCGCAATTGACGGTGACGAACCATGGATTGCCGCCCGTGATTGGGCATTGATAACATTGCTTTTTGGATGCGGACTTCGTATTTCCGAGGCATTATCATTAAAATTAAGCGACGTCCAAAACCGCCCGGAAAACCTGCGCATAATGGGCAAAGGTCAAAAAGAACGCATCGTTCCTGTGCTGGCCACGGTATATGATACAATCGAAAAATATATTGCCATATGCCCCTTTGATAAAACCGCCAACCAACCATTATTCCGCAGTGTTCGCGGATTACCAATGTCGGCACGCATGGCGGAAAAGACCGTCGAAAAATTACGCACATATTTGCAATTACCAGATTACGTGACACCACACGCACTGCGCCATACTTTCGCAACGGCATTATTGGCCGGCGGCGCAGATTTACGCAGTTTGCAAGAATTATTAGGCCACGCATCTTTATCTACTACGCAATTATATACCAAGGTCAATATGGCGGAAATAAATGATATTTATGCCGCCGCACATCCATTGGCCCAACACGACCCAAATGATTAAATAATTAAAAATCAAACATAGCCGCACGGAAAGTCGGCAAAACGCCAACATCACCACGACAAGCACCAGAACAACATGCTGCACAATTGGCTGCACAAGCCGTCGCTGTGCTATGCTGTCCATCAAACACCCAACTAGATTCAGGAATTTTATATAAATGATCTTTGTATACAATAGCGGTCGCCTTACACCAACATTTTCTATATTTATCTGCCTCTTGGGATGTTGTTGGACGCGCCGTCCATAATGGATCATTCAACTGAACAGCTGTGGCTTTACTTGCGTATTTCGCCGGAGACACAACATCAATACTAACACACTTTGATTCCCCATAGACAACACCTTCACTATGATTTGGATTCATCGCTTCCCAATTTGCTCCCCCAATATCTTCTTTTTTATATTCATATCCCCACTGTGTCAATGACAAGGCACCATATTCTGGATTTTCTATAGCAGTAATTTTAGTTTGTGCAACTTGGCTACATGACGATAGCATTTTACACAAATCCGTATCTCCAAAATGCCGTCTTTGTGAATCAACATACGTCGTTGCAGCAATGTTTGATAATATCGGGTCAAAGAATTCATAGAACGGATCGAAAATTTCGAACCAATTGTTTGTGCCGTCTGGATTTTTAATCAATAAACATTCTTTGCCCGCGGGGCATCCGACTTCGGGTCGGGTTTGTCTGGTGGTGGCAATATCCTTGATTGTTGCAGCTTGATTGACAGTATTTACCACCAAAGTGTTAATCGTTGTTATAACGGTATTCAACAAAGTATTCAGTGGCCCAAAACCGTGATCCGCATTCGCAGAACTGGTCACATAATCCTTGGTCGCAATTTTTATCGCATCCGCACAGTAAGACGTACCATGTTCATCCGTCCAATCCTCGGTCGTTTCCTCTGCCAATGGATAATACACCACAACAGGATGACCATCCCGCGCCTGGTCAGCTAACCATGTCTTAAAATTATCAAGTGTAGAAAAATTTTGATCGGTTTTATCTATGAAAAATCTTATTACATTATCTGAATTTGACTTACCAACATAAGGTTTAACAGTTCCAGAGCCCATTGTTTTATTTTCAAAGTGCGAACTCATAAGTGTCGTTGAATCTGTTTTTAGTGAAGACAAACTTAGTTGATAGTTATCTTGAGATAAGTAATAACTACTTGTTACAAAACCTTCCTCTCCGTTTAACACCTTTACCCTAACACGGCGGGTGATTTTACCGGTGGTGGCGTCGTATGAATCTTTGTAATCACCCACGGCACGCAGGACCATATCGCCCTGAGTATAAAACACCGGTTCAATTGGATGTTCGGGGGTTGGTGTGCCCGTTTGACTTCCCATGCCCGTCGCCGATTCATATAAACGGACAACACTGTTTTCGGGACATGTTATTTCGTTATCGTCCGCAAATGCGGGCACGTCAAGCACGACAGCAAACGCAATCGCCGCAACCAATACGATTCGCAAAGATTTGATCAAGCCTTTCAATGCCCCTCCAATTCTTCAACAAAAAACCACCGAATTTTCAAGGTGGTTGGAGGTTCAAGACAATTTGCATACGAAAATTGCGTGCTTATTTTACCGGTTGGTATTATTCACATCCCTCCAACCCAATAACATGGTTGGAGTGCTTTTTACGTCCATAAGGACAACGCATGACAAGAGGTCTTGAATCCTCATCGACGAAACACCCGTCGACGCGATAATTATATCAAATAACCACAAATAAAAGCAAGGGGTATTTTTAATATTTATATAAACAATAAAAAAAGCCGCCGAAATTTCGGTGGCTTTATAAATCAATTCCCATTTATTAACGAGAATAAAATTCAACAACCAATTCTGGTGACATTTGTACAGGATATGGAACGTCCGCAAACGCCGGAACACGAACAAATGTCGCGGTAAAGTTTGCACTGTCCACATTTACATAGTCACAGAAATTGCGTTCCCCAGATTCCAACGCCAAAACGACCAATGGCATTTGTTTTGCTTTTTCACTGACCGTGATAACATCACCCGGATTAACGCGATATGATGGAATTTTAACACGTTTACCATTTACCATAATATGACCATGGTTAATCAATTGACGTGAAGAAAATACAGTTGGCGCCAATTTTGCACGATACACAACGGCATCCAAACGACGTTCCAACAAACCAATCAAATTTTCAGGTGTGTCGCCACGCATATTATCAGCTTCGGCATAATATTTGTGGAACTTTTTTTCACCGATATTGCCGTAATAACCCTTTAATGTTTGTTTTGCGCGCATCTGTTTTGCGTAATCAGAGTTATTGCCACCGCGTGATGTTGGTCCATGTTGGCCCGGTTTATATTTACGTTTATTAAATGGAGATTTAGCCTGACCCCACAGGTTCACGCCCAAAGAACGGGCGATTTTCAATTTACGTGTGCTGCGTTTTGCACCTGCTCTTGCCATAATTTATCCTTTTATTTTTGGTTTTTCGGTGCCGGATATTTAACAGAATCCTTATCACATACGGGACCAAAAAAAGCACCGCAGTTTAATCAGTTCTGATTACCCAGCGGTGCGTAGTGTAGACTATTTTTATTGAAAAATCAAGTTTTTTCTTGAAAATTTACGCTTTGGCCCCACGTCCCAACACCATATCAGCAAACGCACATTTTAACCGAAGCCCGAAATCACCATATTTTTTGATTTTTTCCGCACGTTTTTGGGCTTTTTCTTGTGTTTTTATATGGTTATCCAATTCACGACGAATCCAGCCCCATTTCCAAGCCATATAACCGGATTTATCAAAATCCCAAATTTGATCCACATAGACAACAGAACCATCAAATTTAATAGTTCTGTCACAATAAATACCATCCACAACATGCTCAATTTTATACTCTTTCATCACAGGTGTTTCATTTAATACCGAAACATGTGTTGTCGGATATTCCAAAAATGTTAAAATCTCGTTTGTTGTACCAATGTTATTTTTCAATTTCGTCCATTTTTCTGTAATGTCTTCGACCGTATTCACCCATTTTTCTGTAATGTCTTTAACCATATTATCCTCTTTTTATTTGTACTCAAACTATACTTTACACTAACGTTTTATTTTGTCAATATATTTTCGCAACAAAACACCCCAAATAATTATTGGGGTATTTTTTTATTAAAATTGAACCTTTGGTGCCTTGCGTTCAGATTCATCCATTTCGAACAATTTTTCTTGTTTGATACCAAACATATTGGCAATCAAATTCGTTGGAAATTGTTCCACCGCGGTATTCAACCCCATAACACATGTATTATAAAATTGACGTGTTGCCTGAATCTTGGTTTCTGTATCCGCCAATTCGCGTTGCAATTCCAAGAAATTTTCATTTGCTTTCAAATTTGGATAACTTTCCGCCAATGCAAAAATATTTTTCAATGCCCCATTTAACACAGATTCCGCTGCGCCCTTGTCCACGGCACCATTTGCCGCCATTGCAACTTTGCGCGCCTCTACAACAGCATTCAAAGTGTCCTTTTCATGCTTTGCCGCACCCTTGACACTTTCAATCAAATTTGGAATCAAATCATAACGACGTTTTAATTGGGTATCGATTGTTGCCCACGCTTCCTTACATTGATTACGCCGCGCAACCAATCCATTATAAACAAATATAACATATAAAACCAAAACACCTAAAACAATCCATAACGTTGTCATTTTTTACTCCTTTTTTATTCCTATACAATATAAAACAAATCACACAAAAAATCAAGATAAGCATAGATAAAAAAGCCACCCAATCGGGTGGCAATATTCACAAAACACAAATATTACTTTTTCCAGAAAGCAAACCCATGTTTTTCTTTACGTTCTTCGTGTTCCGCACGGGATTTACGTTCTTCGCGTGCACGACGACGTTCCGCCCGACGTTCTTGGAAACGACGCGCAGATTCTTCATCACGTTGAATCAATTTAATCGTTGTCACAGACAATTTGCCATTACGTGGTTCTTCTTCAAATTCTACGATATCATTTTCATTTAAAAATCTAATATCTGCTTCTTTCAAAGCACTGGAGTGAACAAAAACATCATCCATATTACCATCTGCATTGGGGGTGTCCGGACTAATAAATCCAAAGCACTTTTTACCGTTATACCATTTAACCTTTCCTTGACGCATAATAAATCCTTTCCTTATGCTTGTTATGGCTCTGACAAAATCCAATTCAGAACCTAATATCATCATAAACACTTTTTTATTTTAACGCAAGGAAATAGAACACGGCATTTGTGCCCAATACAAAATTACTTTTTGTAATATCGCTGAACTTCCTTCATAACAAAGTTAAATAATTTACCGGCCACTGTATCCGACGGAACATTCCAATCTTCACGCAAATATGGCATCGCCGCAATCAAAATAAACCGCGCCATATAAAGGAAAATTTTGTTTTCTTGTTCTTTGGACAATTTTGCCGGCACTTGATCTATGTGAAAAATCTCGTTTTCCACAGCCAATGTTAATTTACGGCGTATAGAATCCATAACATGTTGAGGATAATAAAGCTTGCAATCTTTTGGAAATCCTTCGAACATAGAAATATCATGATCGCGTGAATACAAAATATTCCAACCCACGCGTTCAAATAAATCACCCAAACAATCCACAATCATAAGGTTATATTGCTGAACACCGTCCTCCATATAATTTGATGCTTCACGTTCTTTATCCATACAACCATCATCAGAACATCTGATTGTTTCATAATCAGAATGCGTTTTTATTTCGGCCTCGAAAAATTTGCGTACCTGGCAAATAATTTCCATAGGAACAACCGCACCATCTTTACCGATATTTATAATAATCTTGGCATCACGATAATTGCGCGGATTTTTAATATCGTAAAATTTATCACGAACCTCTAATATTCTTTCCGGCATCAAATCATGCATTCTTTCAATAAATGTCCGCGCCTGGGGAATCAAATCGAACAAACATTTAATCCGCCACACATCACAAAGCCGGGTATATGGCTTACGAATTTTATCCAAATCACGAACCAATGCCACGGCCAATTCTTTATCCACATCACCCAACAAATCCAACACGACCGCAGCCGCATCAGTCACATATTGTGCGGCAAACTGTTCCCGAATACCCGTTTCTAACGCGGATAACGAACGAAAATCCATATATGAAGACACAGTATCTTTGACCGCTTCTAAAACCAAATCCAAATATTCGTTATAATATTTCCCAGTAATTTTATCAATTGCACGTTGGACTGTTTTTTCGGCCCCAACAATCACCGTCACAATTGACGATACAGACAAATCAATTTGACATTTTTCATGCGATGTAAAAAACTGATTACGCATTGGATCGGCATCTAAACGATGTTGCACCAAATAAGATTCCAACGGATTAATATCCGCGATTTTCATCTTGGTATCAACACCAGTATTGTGCTCTTTATCATATGGAACCACCGCAGCCTTTGGCGCCCCCAGGCATTTTCCCAAAACATGGAACACTTCACGCAACCAATCCATACTGTTGGAATACACAACGCGCAAATATTCCGCCGCCTCTTCATTTATACGTCCCGAAGCCACGGCGGCATCAATCAACGCCAAATTTTGTGCATCATGTTCATTTGTTTTAACCAAAGAATCCGATTGATCCGGCATACCCCACCTTTATTTCATAATTGGGAATAACACGACATCACGGGCACTTGGCTGATTAAACACAATCATGGCCAAACGATCAATTCCCATTCCGACGCCTGAAATCGGTGGGAAACCATGTTCCATAGCACGAACGAAATCATTATCTGGATTGAACGCCTCTTCTTCGCCATTTGCGATATCGCGCGCCTGCTCTTCGAACGCAGCCAATTGTTGAATAGGATTCACCAATTCAGAATAACCTTTGCACAATTCGCCACCGGCGACCAATAATTGATACATATCCAAACAACGAACATCATCATTATTACGCCGCGCCAACGGTACCATATATGTTGGATAATTGTACAAGAACGTTGGCTGAACAATATTCACGCGAATCTTGCGTTTATACACATAATCAACCAAAGTCGCCAATGATTTCAAATCTTCCAATTCAGACATCGGGAACATACCCATATCAACCAACTTTTGACGCAACACATTAACATCGTCAAAATCCAAAATATTGCACCCGAACAATTCGTTCATTTTGGCAGTATAATCCATCATTTCATATGATGAAAAATCAAGTTTTGTCCCTTGATATTCAATTTGCAATGTTCCACGTGCACGCATAATTAAATCTTGAACTAAATCCCAAGTAAACTGAATATTTTTCTTGTAATCCCAATATGCCGCATACCACTCAATCATAGTAAATTCTTGCAAATGCATTGCGTCCATACCTTCGTTACGGAAATCTTTGGCCACCTCGTACACTCTGTCAAACCCGGCACCAATCGCCTGCTTCAAGAATAATTCTGGGGAAATACGCAATTGGAAATCCGTATCCAAAGCATTGTGATGCGTGGTAAAAGGACGCGCCGCCGCACCAGATGCAATATTTTGCATAATTGGTGTTTCAATTTCCAAAAAACCATGATTATTCATAAAATCGCGTAAATGCTGTGTCATCTTGAACCGCCCCAACAATGCAGCACGCGATTCAGGATTAGACACAATATCCAAATAACGCTGACGATAACGGGTTTCCATATCGGTCAATCCGTGGAATTTTTCCGGCAAAGGACGCAAAGCCTTGGCCAAAATTTCATATGTTGCCACACGCACGGTTAATTCACCCGCGGTCGTATGATACAATGTACCCTCAATTCCGATAAAATCACCAATATCAACATTGGTTTTCATAAATTTATATTGTTCTTCGCCTAATTCTTCACGCGACATAGAAAACTGGATTTCACCTTCTATATCATAAATGCGCCCAAACATTAATTTACCCAACCAACGCAACGCCGTAATACGACCACATAATTTAACAGCCGCATTATCCGACAATTCGCGCGCCTCTGTAATTTTATGAGACCGTTCAAATTTATCCTTCCAAACAACGCCATCACGAACACGGATATTTTCAGCCTTTTGCAAACGGGCCTGTAACTCATTTGTTGATATAGTTTGGTTTTCTGTCATTTTTTCACCTTTTATTCTAAAAAACGGGCGCGATTTTCAAGTGCGCCCGTTGTAATTCCTTTGGGTCACACCTTTAATTAAAAGATTTTTTTATGTTTAACCGCATTTTTTCGTTTCCGATACAGCACATATTATTATCATAAATATAAGAAAAGTCCAGTAATTATTTACAAATCCGCCAAAACAACATTGACAAAGATCACACTTGGTGCTAGCATATGAATACATAAAATGCAAAAAGGAAAGTATAATGACATTAACCAAAAAAGAAATCCAATCCATCGCAAAAGACCCATCAATATTTTATTTATATAAAGAAAAGGCAACCGCCCCGGATATTGTTAAAATTATTAATCAAACATTACCACTGCACGAGGCATATTGGTTATTGCCGGTTATTAAAATTGCGGCAGAAAAATCTTTGATAACCGATGAAGTAAAAATCGCAATGTTAACCCAGGCCAAAGAAGAGTCTTCCCAGATACAATATATCGCAGATATGTTCCAAATGTATAAAATTGACGTATCTGATGAATTTATTAATACCCATATTACGCATATTGCGCACAGATTCTGGAAAATCGGCGCAATTTTATCTTGCTTTCAACCACATTTGAACAAAAACACAATTGAACGCATATTAGATGTAATAAGTCACAATGCCGGTATCGGCAAAACATTGAATTACATCATAAAACAATTGAACGATGCCAAAGATTATAAATTTATTACCCAAAATAATATATTATTCACTCATTTGAAACAAGACAATCGAGCATTGGCAACACAAATTGTAGAGGCATTAATTGACGCACACGAATTCGAACATATAACAAACATAGAAAATAAAGAAGCCTCCTCCTGGGCCAAATATATGTTATTCAGTGACGCATTAATCGAAAAAATGATTAATGCTTGCTTGGCCGCGCACCAATCAAAATTTATCATAACAAATCAAACCATTTGGAATTATCTGAGCACCAACTATGCTGGGGAATACGAAAAAACAGAAAAACTTAAACAATACAAGAAACAGGCTATTCATCAATTATTTGATAGCGGTCAACATTTTACATTTTTAACCGAAAATCAAAATGCATTATCATATATCATTAACCAAGAACCAGAATTGTTAAAAGGTATTCCACAAGCATTTTATTTCAATGCAATTGAAACCGTAAAACACGATGACAACGCATTAAAATTAATGAATTTATTACCACTACCAAACGAAACATTGGAACACTTATATATTAAAAATAATCGCGATGCCACGACCCAGTTTCCACCGTATGAAAAATTATCGTCAGAAACACAAAACTATATCAGTATTATAAAAGACTTGGATAAACTGAACCCTGTTTTTCATGATGTGCGTTTTACTAATTTAACACCACGCAAGACATCTGCATTAATTAATCTGTATTTTAACGACAAAGGCGATTGGTATAAATTAATGGAATGTTTATTGGCTAACAGACCAAATTTGGATAAAAAATACATAAAACAAATGCTGGACCGCGATCCAAAAATAGAATCAATCATCAAAAAACGCTGGAATGGCAGTTTGCGCCAAATGCGTGCCCAAGATTTTATCGAAACACGCAAAAAACAAATCCGCGCCGCATTAGGTAAAAAAGAAAAAAGTAATACAAAATAAAGAAACGCCCAAATGGGCGTTTTTTGTTGTGCTTTCTTACACAAAAAAACTTGACAAATTTATTTTTTATACTATAATATCAAATATGAACAAGCAAGATTTGTCGATTATTATTCCTGTATACAACGGTCAAGACTACATTGCCGGATGCTTGAATTCGGCCCTAAGTCAACAACATGCCGACAAATATGAATTTGTTGTTGTAAACGATGGATCGACCGACAATACACAAAACATATTGAAACAATTTGCGCACAAACACCACAATATTCGTGTTATAAATCAAAAAAACGCCGGGGTATCTGCGGCGCGCAATAACGGCATTAATTTTTCACACGGTAAATATATCACTTTTATAGATTGCGATGATATGGTTGGATTACGCGCCGACGCATTTGCGCCCTATTTTTCACGCAGCATCCGTCAACCCAGTATTGGAAACATGGAAATACAAAATGCACATACCGTCCCAGGCGAATTAAACGAAGCACATTTTGATAATAAATTTTTTGTAAATATGCTGCACGCGGCCCACGACACAAACGCCGACGTGATAATGGGTGGCAAAATCACAATTAACCCAGACGATGTATATTTACGCAAACATTTATACAAATACGACCAAGAATACACAACATTTTCGGACGACAAACATATCATATTGCGACAAGCAGACGTTCGTGAAAACGCGAATTTTGCCCTGTATAAACGCGAAATGTTGAAAAAACATAAATTGCACTTTATGAACAATATGAAATTGGACGAAGATATGCTGTTTTGTATGTTGGCCACATTATATGCCGAACGTGTTGCAACCGTACATGATGTCACATATTTATATAATCGCCACTCTGACACTCTGTCCAACATCACAGACAAATCCGAAGAAAAAAGAAAATACACTCTTGCCACATTACAACGGTATTCTATATTCTTAAACGAATTAAGAAAATATCCACAATACCACGAAATCTTTACATATTGGTTCAAAAGATTTTCCATAGAAGGCGAAAAATACGCAGATAATAACACTATCGAAGAATTTCCACCACGAATCTGTGCTACACAATGCTATGAAAAATCGTGCAAAGGGTGTTTTATTGCCGATGCAAAATGCGAAACTTTCCAAGAAAAAATTTCACAATACCTGAATCAACAAATCCGATAAAATTACACAGAATATTTTTCGAATACCCGGTTCAACTGGTTATGCACCTGAATTATCGTTGCACACTTTGACATATGCTTTACAGATGCCGCACCAATATACGTACAACATGACGCGATTCCACCGGTAATATCTTGTAAAATTTTATCAATTGACCCGGTATACGGTATCATCAACTCACGCCCTTCGGACGTTTTATAATTTCCCATACCACCCGCAAATTTATTATTTGCATATTCAGATGACATACCATAATACGCCTTGAAATATTTTGTTTTGACGACCGGCGCACCATCCAATATTTCGTTTGTCGTGTAATGTTTTTCTATTATTTCACCTTCGGCCTCGTCCGTGCCGGCAAACATTCCACCCGCCATAACAAAGTCCGCATTTAAACACAATGCTTTACAAATATCGCCAACATCAACAATTCCACCGTCCGCGCAAATGTGTCCACCAACAGAATGTGCAATATCGGCACATTCCAAAATCAACGATACCATCGGCGTCCCGCATCCGGTTTGTTTCCGGGTTAAACACGCAGAACCACTGCCGATTCCGCATTTTATAATATCTGCATAATCTAATAATTTCAGGCAAATATCCGAACTGGCGATATTGCCCGCCATAATAACCGCATCTGGAAATTCTTGCCGCACACGCGCCAACACGTCCAAAGCACGCGGAATATAAAAATTTGGTGCATCGATACAGATATTTCGCGACGATGTCCAACCATATTTCAATTCTAAATCTTTCAATTTTTGGATTTCATAATCTATGTTTTTCAATCCAATTGTTATAAACAAATTATCCAATGAAACATCCGAAGTTTTAATAAAATCCCCTATTTCATCCATTGTGTAATGTTTATGAACGGTCGCAAACATACCACGTGCCAATAACTTTTTTGCCACAACAAAATTCCCAACCGTTGACATATTCGCATTAAACACCCCCAGACCGGTGCGCGTTTGTCCATGCTTGAACTTGAACACACGTTGCAAATTAACATCACGACGCGAATTCAGGTTTATACCCATTTTTGGCCGAATTAAAATATCAGAATAATCTAAATAAACCTCTGGTAATATCTGGGTCATACAAAACTCCTTTCTTAATCACACTATACCTAACAAAACCCCAGTATTTCAACAAATTAAATGTTGACATTTTGTGTTTTTGTATTATATTAAATATAATCAAATAAGGAGCAATAAATGGCCGACAACAAAACGAAAGCAAATTACGTAAGAGATAATACAATATTCCTGTATGATTATCTGAACAGGGAAACTACCGCCGAAATGATTGGTGATTTGGCACGTATGGTCAATAATGTGCAACCATCACAAACAAAAGCCGATGAAGCAATCATACAATCCCCATATAATATCAGTAATCAAACTCCTATTATTGATGTATTTATAAATTCACCTGGGGGCAATATACACATGATGAACAGCATAATGACATTTCTGAACATCGCCCGCAGTCGTGGCGCCATCATACGCACAACAATTACAGGTTCCGCCGCCAGTTGCGCCAGTATGATTGCAATCCAGGGCACACCCGAATACAGAATTATGTATAATGATGCGTATCATATCGTCCATTATGGTAATTCCAGTATAGAAGTCAGCGCAAACGGTGAAATTGATTTGGCGGCAAAAAACGAAAAAAGATATCGCCAACGTCAAATTGATAAGTATAAAAACTTTACAAAATTGACCACCAAAGAAATTAACGAATGTATGAAAACAGAACACCACGTATTTTCTGCCAAAGAATGTTTGGATAAAAATATGTGCGATTGGATTTTAACAGACAACGGATTATTTGTATCCCGCGACAACCAACGATAAAAAAAACCGCCGATAAAATCGGCGGTTTTCAGACTAACAAAATAAAGAATCACACGATTAGAACAATTTAAACTTGTAATTTGTTCCTGCGCGGAAAGACACCTGGGTCTTATCACCACTGGCAATACCTGCGCCCGCATTAACAGACCAATTATCTGACAATCCCAACGCGGCACCCAATGCCATTGCAGATTGGCTGTTATAATAACCATAACCACCACCCACAGACATTTCGCCTTTCTTTACATTGGATACTTCGACCGCCGATAACGCAGTTGCCGCCGCAACACCACCAGAAACATTCTTTTCCAATGTATTAACTTTGTTATCTGTATACGCATTAGCATTTGCCACAGCGCGAGCATCAGCCATAGCCATATCATCACGAATAGCTGCTTCGGCTGCTTTTGCACGATCAACTTCAGCACCAATTGCATTATCCAAAGAAACCAAGTGTTCTTCGGTTGTTGTTCCAACAGCTAAATCACCGACATAGTTACCATTTTCATCCAATCTTGTCGACGCAACATTACCTGTGCCATTAAATGTTTTTACACCATTTTCTTCTGTAATCAAACCATGAATTTTACCATGAACAGCAACATTTGCTTTTTCTATTGCTGTATTCATTGTATCAGTAATAGAAGAATTGTACAATTCTGCTGCTTCTTCATACGCTGTAAAGTTCGCAACCGCACTTTGGTAATCCGCTTTTGCATCAACTAATGTTTGCCAATTTGCATTCAAACCATCCAAAGCAATTTTATCTGCATCATAAACGGCCTTGGCATAACCAGCAGCCGTTCTTTCTGCCGCTGAAGCAGCCGCAGTTGAATCTATCGCGGTATCGACATTAGTTTTTGCAGCATTATACAAATCAATTAATTCGCTTCGCAAATCAGCCAAATCACCTGTTGGATTCACTTGTTCATTTGTACCAAAACGAACTAATTTTGTTCCATCTGCACTTAACGAATATTTTTGACCAGAATCTTCGACTGTAAATAACGTACCATCAAAACCTTCTGCTACACCATTTTTTACAACCACAGATTCTTGCACACTGATACCTTCGGACGGTTCTGCATCTTCGGCCAACAAAGCAACAGTTTCTACATAATCTTGACTCAAAACAACATTGCCGTCTGTATCTAAATTCAGAGCCAACGTCTCATCGTCATATGTATAAAAATATTTACTGGCATCCATTACCATACCAGACACCAATCTATAACCATCTGCAATACTTACACCATCTTCATTTTCTGAATCAAAAGTGCTATCTACAACATAGTCAGAACGAACAACATCTTCTGTACCCTCGGTCGCCAAAGTTGCATCGTTACCTTCGGCATCTGTGTAATTAAACGCACTCAATTCTGGTTCAGACACAGGTGCCCCAGACAGATCAGCCGGTTCTGTATCTGTATTAATATTATATTTGCCAGAAAATGTAACATCAGTTGCCGCCCTTGCAGTACCCACAGTTGCAATCAATGCAACCAAAGAAGTTAAAAACAAATGTTTTTTCATTTTATTTTCCTTTTTTTGTTTAACGTTAAATCCTAAAAAGGCCTTCCTTTTTAGACACTGATACCAGTATAAAAAAACCTAGGTTTTACGACCGCCCCACTTTCCAGATTGACAGATTTTAAGTTATGCATTGTTTTTACGCAAAAATCGTGTCTGAAAAAAAATTAAAAAAAATGGTTGATTTTTAACCTAGGTTTTTTCCCGACCACTTGACAACAACAAAAAATCGACTATATATCAAACCAGTTAAGGCTTTTGCGCTATCCGCTTAGGCCTATTTTTTATTAAACAAAGGAGTTTTTATGATTTACGGTTATTGTCGTGTTTCAACACAACACCAACATGAAGAAAATCAACATTTTGTTATTGAAAATTTTGCTAAAAACAATCACATCATTATTGATACATGGGTCGAAGAAAAAATATCCAGCAATAAAAAATTACCAGAACGCAAACTGGGGGCTTTGTTGAAAAAATTAAAGAAAGGCGATATATTAATCACAACAGAAATATCCAGATTGGGCCGCAGCCTGTTGGAAGTAATGGGCATTTTACAAATGTGCCTGGAACAAGAATGCCAGGTATGGACACTAAAAGAAAACTTTAGATTAGGCGCCGATATTCAATCAAAAGTTTTGGCCTTTGCATTTGGTTTATCTGCGGAACTATCAAAACAACTACTCCAAGAACGCGTCCGCGAAAGCCTGGCACGATTAAAGGCAAACGGTAAAAAACTTGGCCGACCACGTGGTGCCCAATCAAAAAAATTAAAACTGCAACGCAACCAAAAACGTTTGAACAATTTAATAACCCGCGGCATCAGCAAAAACGAAATCGCACGCATAATGGGTGTTCATAAAACAACACTGTATAATTATCTGAATACCGCCCAAAAATCCATATAAAATACCCCGCAAATTTGCGGGGGATTTTTCTATTTATTTTTAGCGGCCGCAACAAACGCATTAAACATCGGATGCCCCGTAAACGGATTGCTTTGGAATTCTGGATGGAATTGCCCCGCAATAAAGAATTTATGCGACGGGATTTCAACCATTTCTGGCAATTTTCCATCAGGCGATATCCCCGACACAATCATACCGTACTTTTCCATTTCATCTTTGTATTTTATATCAACCTCGTACCGGTGGCGATGCCGTTCACTTATCTGTGACGCGCCATAAATTTTCTCGGCCAATGTTCCTGATTTTATATTACACGGATACGCACCCAATCGCAATGTTCCGCCCATGTCCCCAGTATCACAATCAGACATAATACCCACAACCGGTGTACAATTTTTAGAAAACTCACTGGAATTTGCATCTTGGATTCCAACAACATTACGCATAAAATCAATCACGGCAACCTGCATACCCAGGCATATTCCCATATACGGAATATTATGAGTGCGCGCATAACCCGCCGCCGCAATTTTACCGTCAACACCACGTGTACCAAATCCACCCGGAACCAAAATTCCATCAACGTCCGCACAATCATCCCCAGAAAAATGTTCTGCATTTATCTTTTTAATTTTTACATGCACATTGTTTTGGATTCCAGCGTGAAATAAAGCCTCGTTCAGCGATTTATACGCATCCGGCACATCAAAATATTTTCCAACAACACCAATAGTGCACGTTGGTAAATCATCAGTTAAATATTTTTCTATTCTTTGTATTTTTGATAAATCCCCAGCAATTGCCGGCAACCCAAAATGTGTTGCCATAATATCAAACACCTTTTGATTTTCATATACCAAAGGTATTTTATAAATATTATCAACATCCATACTGGTTATAACGTTTGTCGCCGGCAAATTACAGAACATACCGATTTTCGCACGTTCTTCATCGGTCAACATACGCGGCGAACGCACAAACAACATATCGGCCTGGATTCCGTTTTCCAACAACCGCCGCACAGACATTTGGGTTGGTTTTGTTTTCAATTCACCACTTTGTTCCAAATATGGCGCCAAAGTCAAATGCACAAACATAACATTACGCCGCCCAATATCATTCGCAAATTGACGCACAGATTCCAAAAATATCGTTCCTTCTATATCGCCAACCGTTCCACCAATTTCACAAATAACAAAATCAGTATCCGTTGGCCGCCCAATGTATTCTTTGATTTTATTGGTCACATGTGGAATCATTTGCACCGTTGCCCCCAAATAATCGCCACGACGTTCTGCATTTAACACATCCCAATAAATGCGTCCGCCCGACACAGAATCATTTCTGGATAATTTAACACCCAAAAATCGTTCGTAATAGCCCAAATCCAAATCTGTTTCGAATCCGTCATTGGTCACGTACACTTCGCCATGTTGTAATGGCGACATGGTCCCCGGATCAACATTTAAATACGGATCAAATTTACGTACATGAACACTGTACCCCCGGGATTGAAGAAGGGCGCCCAACGATGCCGCTGAAACGCCCTTGCCTAAACTGGAAACAACACCACCGGTCACAAAAATATATCTGGGCATGAATTTTTTCTCCTTTTTATGTGAACATAATAGAGAAATATCACAATCAAAGCAACCAAATATTATTTTGTTTTATTATATTCGTATTTCGCACATAAATAACACATTTTATTTAACACACGACGAACCCTGCGTGACGCAATTCCATTAGACCCCGGGAACAACGGAATCTGGAAAGCACCCCGCGGCCGCATAAATCTTGGAATTTGCATATAAGAAGCAACATCAAAAAATACACTTGATGGATTATAACGGGTTTTTGCGCTTTCTAATGCATAAAATATATCCGTGGTTGCATCCATAGCCGCATAATCCATATCATAAACAAAAGTCCCATCTTCCCAACAACGCCATGCATAACGATATTTCAAAGCAACAGATTGATAATATTCAACCTCTATATTTATATCACCGTATGCACCATCATCATAAAGCATTTTTGCATGGAAAACTTCTAAACCTTTATCATTTTTTATACGATAATGCGCACCAAAACTTAAACCATTATCACTCCAAGAACGCGATGGCATATCACCTAAAAACATCAAAAAATTATATGCCCCACGATATAACAAACCGCGTTTTTTACTGGTCACAATATAATCACGTTCAAAAGATAAACCATCTTCGCCCAACCCAGCCGATTTTATAAGCGGAAAAATATAGGTCTGTAAAGTTTCAGGATATGGAATAATATGCCCGGCCGTATTCCGATTACCACAATGTTCTGGCACATCCATCCCATCATGACGCACAAGAATACTAAATTTACGATTATCTTCAAACGGGGCTTCGTACACACCCCTGTTATCATACGATTGCATCAATACACCCTATTTTCATAAGCCAGGCAAAATTATAACACTAACAAAACATTTGTCAAATTAAAAATATTTTATACTAATGTACGAAAACACAGAAACAACAAACTTTCTCATGCTTATAATGTTTTTAAGAGCTATCGATGCATAATTTATTGAAATAATTTATTGAATTTGTTTTATATTGCACGATAAAGCTGTTTAAGTTAACATATTTCGCATACAATGACACACAAACAATCAAGGTTATAATATGACAAGCATCAAAATTATAAAAGCAGACAAATCGCACATTCCACAGATGGCGGAACTTATCACGCAAAATCTTGGCACGTGCAACCTTATAAAAAGCGCAAATAACGATGTTACATCCAGAAACATTGCAGAGCTGACCGACACGATTGATTATTATCAGGTCGCAGTTGATGAAACGGGAACGGTTGTTGGTTTGTGCGGCATCGGCGATGTCAAAGAAGACAATGATTATGGCCTGAAATTAGGCAAGCATCGTGATGTTTTATATGTTGTGGTTAGTCAAGACCACCAAAGACAAGGAATCGGCACAATGCTATTACAGAGCTGCCTTGGAACCATTCACGATTATCCTGTGGTTTACGAGGCATGGGGCGAAATCAAAAACGGCGATGTGAATTCCTATAAAATGCTTGCCAAATGCGCATTTAAACTTTTTGCAGATATGGGAACATCTTTTTATTGCGACCATGGTTATTGTCCGTATTGTGTAAACAAAGACAAAAATTGCCACGCTTGTTTTTGCAAAATTTATATTCATGAATAAGGAATATTACAGCACCAAGGTCATTCCAACACTGACACCAATCATAATAAAACATAGTATCTTTCTATTTTCCATATACATGATCAATTAATTGCACACCTAATTCTGCCTGAATTTCTTGCATAGATTTATATTTACCATTTTTCTTTTTGTATTTCGTCCAAAACCCAGGAAAATTATCTTGGTTATGCGCATCACACATATGCACACCACCATTACAGTCAAACACATACATCAAAGCAAAATCTTTGCCACCGTCATACGGATATAACGGTGTCCAAATCAACTTTTCT
>Ga0310690_10004699_pt1 | contig 19152 bp, 6 predicted proteins | sample AusTroGonzalo_MG_2_FD_207661 | JGI IMG/M metagenome (GOLD analysis project Ga0310690, IMG submission 207661) | Bovine rumen microbial communities from tropical cattle in Woodstock, Queensland, Australia - Gonzalo_04 (v2) (version 2) | ecosystem: Host-associated > Mammals > Digestive system >...
AATCATGAATAATGTCAGGACAATCAGTTGTACGAAATAACTTTTTTCTCGCAGCCTCATTGTGGTTTCTGGTTTCAAGATTATTGTCAATGCTTTTCCTTGAGCAGCCCCGTCAGGGGCAAGAGCTTGGTAGATCAGTCGGGTTCAAAGTTCAAAGATAGCGGCGGCAAAGATATACATTTTATGATTGAATGCTATGGGTTAAAAACGTAGAGCCGCAAAAAATCGCGGCTCTACAATCAACATTAATAGTATATCAAACCAAATAGTTTATCATTTTCTGTTCACCACAATCTTGCCGGTCACGGTGTTGCCGTCCTCCAAAATCACTTTTACCAGATAATGTCCTGTGGCAAAGCTGGTTACATCGATTTGGACGAATTCCGGGGTTTCGGCGTATGAACGACCGACGAGCTTGCCCGTGATGTTGAAGACCTGCACCTCCCTCATGCGTTCGCCCTCAATGTTGAGGCGTGCACTCGTGGGGTTCGGATAGAAGGAGAATGCGGGAGTCATGGTGAAGTCGTCGATGCCTTCATTGAGGGCAACATAGAGCGTCAGGTGTACGATGCTGTCACAACCTGCCAGTGTATAGTACTGAATATCATGTTCTTGCACACCGCTGTCTGTCGGGAACACCACGAGGCTTTCATAGGTGTATTCGTGGAAGGTGACGGCAGAGTCGCTCACGTAGATGTCGTACGTCGGGTTGATGGTAAGATTCAGTACATAAACGCTGTCGCAGCCGTACTGTGTGGTCAGACTGTCGTAGTAGGTGCCGGCGATGGCGTAGGTGCCTCCGTGCCATTCGTAGGGTGCGTTCTCGCAGGTCTCGGCGTTCGTCTCGAACAGATAGTTCGGCATCACTTGCAGGACGAGCGTCACGGTGCTGTCGCATCCGGCGGCATTGGTCAGTGTCAGTTGGTCATAAAGGATGCCTGCTTCCGCAGTCAGCGTGTCGAATCCGTTCAGCATGTAGTAGCTTCCCGCACACACGGTGTCGTAAATCGTCACGGCATCCACGGCATTCACCGTCAGTTGCAGCTCGTAAACATCATCGCATCCGTAGCTGTTCTGGACAGTGTCGTAGTAAGTGCCCGATGCGGTGAACGTTTGGTTGCGCCACTGATACGGCAGCGATGAGGCGCAAACGGTATCGGCGGTGGACGTGAAGTTTGACGGGTTAACCGTGAAGGTCAGCGTGAAGGTGCTGTCGCAACCGGCGGCTGTCGTCAGCGTGTCATAGTAGGTGCCGTTTTGCGTAAGGGACTGTCCGTGCCACGGATAAGGCAGGTCGTAGTCGCAGGCGGAAGCGGTTTCCGTAGTGTGATATGAAGGATTGACGTAAAGCACAAGATGGTAAATACTGTCGCATGAGTTCACCGTTTGGTTGTATTCTTCACGAACGCCCGCCTCTTGGAGGGTTATTTCGTGCCACACGTATGGCAAATCGTCGCTGCAGATGGTCACGGTGTCGTAGAAATAGTAGGTTGGGTTGACTGTGACGCTCACTTCGTAGATTTCGTAGCATCCCGTGGTTATGCTGTTCACGGTGTCGCGGTAGGTGCCGCTTTCGGCGAGCGTCATGCCGTGCCAGGTCTCCGTTTCGCCCGCACAGAGCACAATCGGATCGCTGACAATCAGTTGCGTCTCATTCACTGTCAGATTCAGGCGATAGACGCTGTCGCAGCCGTGTTGCGTGCTCAGCGAGTCGAAATAGACACCCGTTTGCGTCAGTTCCTTGCCGCGCCATTCGTAAGGAAGCGCGTGGTCGCAGATGGAGTCGGTCGTAGTGAACAGGTACTCTTGCGCTTCGTGAAGCGTGAAGGTCACGATGCTGTCGCAAAGTCCGTTGCGGTGGAAGGTGACTTCATAAACACCTTCTTGCGTGAAGGTCTCGCCGCCGTACACCACTGGGAAGTCGCTGGTGCAAACGTATTGTTCCTCAACCCCTTGCGCTGTCGGAATGACGGTGAAGTGGACGGAAATCAAACTGTCGCACGTGAAGGCGGTGTTAAAGTGGATGTCGTAGTCTCCAGTGGTGGTCAGCGGGGTGGTGCCGTAGGTGTAAGGCAGGGTCTCTTCGCACACCGTCACGGTGTCGTAGTGATGGTAGGTCGGGTTGACATTCAGCGTGAAGTGCGTGATGGTAAGACAGTTGTCAGCATCGGCCTCGGTGATGTCGTACGTGCCTGCTGTCTGGAAGGTTTCGCCCATGAAGGTGAAAGGCAGGGCGTTGTCGCAGATGGTCTCAGTGGCCGTGTGCTCTGCATTCGGCGTGACGTTGAGGTGCAGAATCCAAGTGCTGTCACAGCCGTTGACTGTCTGCAAATTAATGGTGTAGGTGCCGGCTTGGTTGTAACTATGGCTTTCATCAAAGACATAAGGAAGCGCACCGTTACACACCGTTACCGTCATCTCCTGCTCGTAGGTCGGGTGTACATTGAGATGCAGGTAGATGATGCTGTCGCAACCGTTGACGGTGGAGTAGGTGATGGTGTAATCGTCTGTCTCCCAGTATTGTTCTCCATCCCAAAGGAACGGGATGTCCACGTCGCAAATGTTAACCGTGGTGTCTTTCGAATAAAACGGGTTAACGGTCAGCGTAACCGTGGTGGTGCTGTCGCAACCATGGATGTTCTGGCCTTCATGCACGAGCGTGTAGGTGCCCGCCTCGGTCATCAGTGTGTCGAAGCCGTATTGGTTGAACGTCGTGCCCAGACAGATGGCAGCGGAGTGCTCCACATTGGAGGTCGGATGGACGGTCAGATGCAGGGTCGTCACGCTGTCGCAACCATAGATGTTGTTGCCTTGGTGCACAAGGGTATAATCATCGGCAGCAGCAGGAATCGTGTCGAAACCGTTGGCCATGTAATGCTCGCCCAAACAGATCGTGTCGTAGAGGTGCACATCATGGGCGGGGTTGATGGTCAGATGCAAGGTGACGGTGCTGTCACAACCGTTGGCATTCGTGAAACTTTGCGTATAGTCACCGGTTTCCGTGTAGGTTACCTCATTCCAGGTGTACGTCACACAAGCGGTGGTGTCCAACTCCAACGTGTCAGCTGTGTTGATAGTCAGATGCAGGGTGACAAGGCTGTCGCAACCGTTAGCATTCTGCAGCGTTTGCGTGTATTCGCCGGATGCCGTGTAGGTTATCTCGTTCCAAGTATAAGCCACACAAGCGGTGGCGTCGAATGTGGTGGTGTCGGCATCATAGATGGTCAAATGCAGGGTGACGGTGCTGTCGCAACCGTTGGCGTTGGTGAAACTTTGTGTATAGTCACCTGTTTCGGTATAAGTCACCTCATTCCAAGTGTAGGCCACACAAGCCGTTGTGTCGAATGCGATGGTGTCGGCATCATAGATGGTCAAATGCAGGGTGACGGTGCTGTCACAACCGTTAACATTCTGGAAGCTTTGCGTATAGTCGCCGCTCTCCGTGTAGGTCACCTCATTCCATGTATAGGTCACGCAAGCGGTGGCGTCGAAGGCCGTGGTGTCAGCCGGATGGATGGTCAGATGCAGGGTGACGGTGCTGTCACAGCCGTTAACATTCTGGAAGCTTTGCGTATAGTCGCCGGTCTCCGTGTAGGTCACCCCGTTCCAAGTATAGGTCACGCAGGAGGCGGTGTCGAAGGCTGTGGTGTCAGCGGCATGGATGGAGAGGTGTAAAGTCACGATGCTGTCACAGCCGAATTGATTCTGCAGTTGTTGCGTATAATCACCGGTTTCCGTGTAGGTCGTCTCGTTCCATGTATAAGCCACGCACGCGGTGGTGTCATATTCCGTGGTGTCGGCGGCATGGATGGTCAGGTGCAAGGTGACGGTGCTGTCACAACCGTTGGCATTCAGGAAATGTTGCACGTAATCACCGGTTTCCGTATAGGTTTCCTCGTTCCACGAGTACGTCATACAGGCGGCATCCGAAATCTCCATCGTGTCGGCGGTGTGGATGACCAAGTGCAGCGTGACGGTGCTGTCGCAGCCATTCACATTTTGGAAACTTTGGAAATAATCGCCTGATGTAGTGTAGGTTACATCGTTCCACGTGTATGTCACACAGGCCGTGTCGGCAATCTCCAACGTGTCGGCGGTGTTGACGACCAAGTGCAGGGTGACAGTGCTATCGCAACCGTGGACATCGGTGAAATGTTGGATATAATTACCAGATTCCATATAGGTGGCCTCGTTCCAGGTATAAGTCACGCAAGCTGTGTCAGAGATACTTGTGGCATTTTCAGGATAGATGTGGAGATGCAGGGTGACGATGCTGTCGCAGCCGTGAACCGTGTTCAGCGTATCGACGTATGTGCCGGCTTCCGTGAGCGTTTTGCCGTGGAAGTCGTAGCTGCCGCCGAAGCAAATGTACTCTTCACTCTCGCTGCTCAGATTCGGCCAAACTCTTAACGTCAGCGTGGTCGTGCTGTCGCATTGGTGGATGTTCAGGTCGTGGTTAATCAGGGTATAGATGCCCGCTTCGTTGAACAGCGTGTCGAATCCGTTCAGCTCGTAACGATGGCCAGTGCAGATCTCGTCGCTGAGAGTCACGGTGCTGGTCGGGTTGACGGTAAGGTGCAGCACTACCGTACTGTCGCAGCCGTACATCGTGTGTACGATGCGCGTGTGCGTCGTGTCGCCCACTTGGGATGCTGTCACGTTGAAGCCGTTCAGACGGTATGACTCGCCAAAACAGAGCGTTGCATACAGATCCGTGGTGTTCAGCTCATGGACGATCAGATGCAGTACCGTGGTGGCCGGGCAGCCGTTGGGGTCGGTGTATTGACGTTCGTGATATCCTGTCTGCGTGGCGTTCGTGATTTCAAATCCGTTCAGCATGTAGTCGTTGCCGTAGCACACGTCGGCTTCGATGGTGTCGCGGAACTCCTCGCCCACGGTGAGTGTCAAGGTTACGATACTGTCGCAACCGTAGATGGAGGTGAGGTTGGCGGTGTAGACTCCGGCGGTCGTAAGGGTGTCGCCGTTGAAGATATAGTTGCCGCTTTCGCAGATCATTTTGGCGATGTTCTGATGATACACCTGACGAACGGTCAGGTGCAGCTCGGTCACGCTGTCGCAGCCGAACACATTCTCGTCATAGTGGTACAGGGTGTGGCTGCCAGCTGCCGTGAACAGTGTGTCGAAGCCATACTCCGTGTAGGTTTCACCAGCGCAGACTTGTCCGTTGAGTTTCACGTGGTGCGTCGGGTTCACCGTGATGTGCAGGTTCACTGTGCTGTCGCAGCCAAAAGAGGTGGGCAGAACCCGTGTGAGCGTGGTGTCACCATCATGCAAGGCGGTGAACTGGAATCCGTTCTGGTTGTAGGTCTCACCGTTACAAAGCGTTGCGCTGAGGTTCGTAGTGACGGGTTGGTGAACGATGAGGTGCAGCACGGTGGTGCTGTCGCAGCCGTTCATATCAGTCACTGTGCGCAGGGTGTCCATCGTTTCATTGGCTTGCTCGATTACGAAGTCGTAAGCGTTATAAGCCGCACCCTCGCAAATGTCAGCAGAGATTTCGCGGCGTTTCTCGGGACGCACGTATAAATGCAGGTTGATCACGCTGTCACAGCCGTTCACGGTGGATAATGTCGTGTTGTAATCGCCCGTCTCATTGATTGTCACGCCATGAAAATCGTATACCCCGTTGAAGCAGATGGTGTCATAGACATCGGTTTCGAAGGTCGGATAAACAGTCAAGGTGAGGGTGGTGACACTGTCGCAACCGAAGACGTTCAGGTCGTTGTGGGTCAGCGTGTAGATGCCGTTTTGAGCAAACGTCGTGTCAAAGCCGTAGTTCTGGTAGCGGCTGTTTTCACAGGTCTCGCCCTCCAACACGGTCGCGCTGGTCGTGTTCACGGTCACGGTCAACGTCACGATACTGTCGCAGCCGTGGACGGTTTGCAGGCTTTGGGTCTCCGTGAACGTGCCCGTCGTATAGGCGTTGAATTCGAAATTGTAATCCGTATAGGTTTCGCCAAGGCAGAGTGTGGCGGTTAAATTGGTGGCGGCGGGATGGTGCACGGTCAGGTGCAGGACGGTGACGCTGTCGCAGCCGTTTACATCGTTGTCGTGGCGCTCGTAGTCTTGTGTCTCAGAAGCTTCCGTGATATCAAAGCCGTTCTCGTTGTAGGAGCTTCCTTCGCAGACTTCCTCGAAAATCTCCCCGTTGTTTTCCGGACGCACGGTCAAGTGCAAGGTCACGATGCTGTCGCAGCCGTTTGCCGCTGTCAGGTTGGCAGTGTATTCTCCGGTTTCGCTGTACTCTTGTCCATTGAAGGTGAACGTACTATTATGGCAGATGGTTTCGTAAACATCCTTGGCATAGACATCCTTTACGGTCAGGTGGACAATGGTCGTGCTGTCGCAATGATGGATGGTCTGGCCATTGCTGGTCAAGATCTGTTGGCCGGGTTCCGTGAACAGTTCGTTGAAACCGTACTGGGTGTACGCAGTTCCGGCACAGACCTCGTCATAGAGTTCCACCGTGGCGGGCTGATGGATGGTCAGGTGCATGGTGACTGTGCTGTCGCAGTTGTGCGAGGAAGTAAGGTCTTGCGTGTAGTTGCCCGAAGCCGTGTAGGTCTGTCCGTTCCAGACATACTCATCGCATGCGGACATGTCAAATTCGTTTTGATAAAGAGGATGGATGGTCAGATGCAGTGTCACAATGGAGTCGCAAAGGCTGGAATTTTGGAATGTCTGATCATAATTTCCTGATTCCGTGTAGGTTTGGCCATTCCAAGTGTAACTGCCACAGGCTTGGGCATTGATATCCGTGTGGTCGGGGGTGAAGATGGTCAATGTCAACGTCGCTACGCTGTCGCATCCGTTGGCTGCGGTGAACGTCTGGGTGTACTCGCCCGACTGTGTATAGGTCATGTTGTTCCAAACATACTGTTCGCATGCTTGGTCGGCAAAGGAATAGGTGGCTTGCGGCTTGACATGTAGATATAATGTCACCACGCTGTCGCAACCGTTGTTCGTGACGGTGCTGAGGACAAAGGTCTGTTCCCCTGCGGTGGTGAAAGTCTGGTTGATGCCGTGGTTGTGGTATTCGGCGTTTTGGCAGACGGTGTCGTAGATGGATTGGGGCGCGTAGGTGGGATTGATGGTGATGGTCAGCGTTGCTTTGGCGCTCTCGCAAGTGGTCTCATCATTGTAAATGCTCACCCAATAAGTGGTGGTCTCATTGATGGTGGTGCTGTAATGAGCGTTCTCAGCTAACTGGGTTTCATTGGCATCGTACCAACGGTAGAGGGCGGCGGGGGTGGTCACGTAGTCGGCCAGATCAGCGGTCAGCGGTCCGCAGTGGGTGGCGGCTGTCACCTGCGGCGTGGCGGGGATGGGGTTCACGACGACCGTGTCTCTCACGCGGATGCTCTTACATCCAGTGTTCTCGTTATAGCTTTCCACAAAGTAGATGTTGAGTGCGGCCGACACGTTGCGGGTGTAAGTGAAACCTGTCTCCAACGGATTGTTGGTGGTGGCATTGGCATACCAGCGGCAGGTGGTGGCGTTGGTGTCAGAGGTGGCGGTCATGGTGACTTCACCGGCACCGCAAAGGGATTGTTTCGATACCGTCGGAACAGCGGGCACGGCATTCACCGTGATGGTCACCGGGAAACGTCCGCTTTCACAACCCGTGTTCGTGTTGATGCTCGATACAAAGAATGTGTCGCTTTCGCTGAAGGTGTTAGTGTAATTAGGGGTCTCATTGAAAGGTGTCCCGCCCGTTTCGGTAGCGTACCAGCGGCAGCCATTGCCGTTCTGGCCGGCGGAAGCCGTCAGCGTGGCGGTGCCGGCACCACAGATGCTCTTGCTCGTCAGCGTGGGCTCGCCGGGGGTCGGATTCACCGTCACCGTCAGCGTGATGGTGCTGTCGCAACCTTCTGCATTCTCGGTGTGAATGGTGTAAGTTCCTGACGCGTTGATGGAAGTGCCGAGGAAGTTGTATGGGGTCTCGCTGCTGCACAAAGTCAGCGTTTGGGCGGAGGCGGAGCTGTGCTTGACGGTCAGATGGCAGGTGACGGTGCTGTCGCAGTTGCTCACACTTTTAAGGTTCTTGGTGATCGTTTGGGAGCTGGTGTAGGTTTCGCCTTGCCACACGAATTGGTTGCAGACGGTGGTGTCGAAGGAGACCGTGTACCCGTCGTTGATGGTCAGATTCAGGGTGACGGTGCTGTCGCAGCCGTTCACGGTGTGTAAGGTTTTGGTGTAGCTGCCGGAAGCGTCGTAGGTCGTACCTTCCCATGTGTAGGAACCACATGCGGTTTTGTCGTCGGTTGCATTCGGATAGACCGGGTTGGCGGTGACCGTCATCGGAACGAGGGCGCTGCGGCAGTTGTTGTTGTCAATGATGGCGGCATAGAAGGTAGTGCTTGCCGTAATATGTTGGTTGGTCGTTGCGGTGGTCTCACCATTCGGGTCGGAATACCAGTTTGTGGCGTTGGAGGATTGGTCCGTCAGGACGATGTCGCCGGAGCCGCAAACGCTGGCAGGAGTCACCGTCGGGGCGGCGGGCAGCGCGTTGATGACGATTTGCACCGGTGTCTTCGCGCTCTCGCATTGTGTGTTGTTGTTGAAGATGGCGGCATAGTAAGTGGTGGTTCCGCTCACCGACTTGGTTACTTGCGGACCTTGGCCGGCACCTTGCAGCTGGCTGTCATACCATTTCACGATGCTTCCCGTGGGGGCGGTGGCGTTAAAGGTCACGCTGACCGGATCGTTGGAGCAAATGGGGGAGGCTGGATTCGTCGTGGCGGTGGGTGCCGTCGGAATTTCCTTCACTGTGACGGTCATCGGGGCAAGGGTGCTGCGACAACCGTTCTCGTCAAGGGCAGCGGCGTAGAAAGTGCTGGTTGCCGAGACGTGCTGGTTGGCGGTGGTTTCGTTGTTGCCGGCATTGTCAGAATACCACTTCACGGTATTGGTGGAGGTGGCCGTCAGGGTGATGTCGCTCTCACCGCAGACGCTGGTGTTGCTCACCGTCGGGGCGGCGGGCAGCGGATGGTGCAGGACGGTCGCAGCGGTGCGGGTGGAATGGCATCCTGCCGCGTTCTGCGCACTTACGTAGTACGTCGTTGAACTGGAAAGAGTGGGGGTGGTGAAGGTGGTGCCGGCTCCTGATTCGCTGGGCGCGGTGGCTGAGGTGTACCAGTGGTAGGTCAGGTCTTGGACGGGGTTGGCCACGGTGAGCGTCGCGGTGTTGTTGCCGCAGAGGGTGTCGCTGATGACAGTCGGCGCAGCGGGACTGGCTGCCTCCGTTACGGTGACGCTGGCGGAACCCGAACAGCCGTCCTTGGTGCCGGTTACCGTGTATTGCCCGACGGCGTTGACACTCAAGGTAGTGCCGGTGCCGCCGCCCGTCCATTCGAAATCGGTGTTGGGCAGGTTGCTGCTGGCCGTAAGCGTGGTGGAACTGCCGGAACAGAACGAGGTGGTGCCGCTGATGGTGACCGTCGGACTTTGACGAGTGGCGATGCTTACCGAAGCAGTACCCGTACAGTTGTGTTCATCGGTGCCCGTGACCGAGTAGGTTCCCGGTGCGGAGATGGTCAGCGGGTTGTCGGAACCGGATCCGTTGCCGCCCCAAACGTAAGTATTTGCGCCACCGGCTGTTATCGTGGCCGTGGTGCCGGAGCAGAGATAAGTGGGTGCGTCAATGGTGACATTGGGGGATGGGTATGCGGTTACGGTGACCGAAGCCGTGTTCGAACAGCCGTTGGTGGTGCCGACCACCGTGTAAGTGCCGCCGGTGTTCACATTGATGGAGGTTGCCGTGGAACCGTTGCTCCAGTTGTAAGTAGCGGCGCCTGAAGCCGTCAAGGTGACCTGTGCGCCTGAACCCGAGCAAAGGGATGCTGTGCTGCTGACGGCGTTGTTGATTTTCACTTCGGGAAGCGGTTTCACCGTCACGTAGGCAGTGGCGCTTCCGGTGCAACCGTTGGATCCCGTGCCCGTCACGTGATAGGTGCCGGAAGTGGTGGGATGCACGGTTGCTCCGCTGCCCAGACCGCCGTCCCAGCTGTAAGTGCTGGCACCTGAGGCCGTCACGGTGATGGTCTCGCCTGCGCAGGCAGAGTAGGTGTTGTCGGAAGAATTCAAGGTGATGGTGGGAGCGGGCTTTGCATTGGTGAAGTTGATAGTATAGATAAAGGTCGAGTTGTCATTATGGGTTACCGTGATGGTGGCGTAATGGTTGGCAGTCGAGGCTTGGACGATGGTAAAGCCTGTGATCAGTTTTGATTTGGGTGATGCTGCGACTTGCGGGAAATCGTTGTCGGAAGAATAGCAGACCGAGGCTGTATAGTTATAGGAAGCTGTGCCGCTGTTGTTGAAAGAAGGGTTGCCGTTGTCATCATACGTGCGTGAGGGCTCGTGCGTGGCGAATTCCGCCGCATTGAAAACGCTCTTGGCCGTGGGGTTGTCCGTGCCGCCAATGGATACGGAACTTAATCCCTTGTCGTAAATGCAGTATAGGTCGTCCAATGACAATTTGTCATTTTCAGAACCCGAACCTGCTACAGTACTTGTGGAAAAAGAAGCTAACATATAGGTCGGACGGGTAATTGTGGAGTAATTGTTATCCGTATTATTAGAATGTGTATAGGTTACTGGATATAAGGCACGCTTCCAATTCGTAGATTGTGGAAGTGTGGTCATGTCAGCACTTCCAACAATATAGCTGCTTGGGGATAAGTCTCCGTTAGCCTTGTCGTAAAATGGAATCCCTGTAGTAGTAAATACCTTTAAGTAAGGACGATCTGAGGAAGAATAATTTGTCTTATAATAAAAAGACAGTGAATCAGGACAACCTACAAACTGCCAATAAAAGGGATACCCATTTACATATCCAGATTCTGTGGTGATATAATTATAGTTGTCCGAACTTCCAGCAGAGGTTGAGGCGACACGTGTTCTACCTGTGGATAAAGCACCATTGGCAGGGATATTCAATACTTCTTTACAAAACAACTCAATAGCATAACTGCCTGAATGAACATTGGAACTTCCGTTTTTCTGATTGTGGTGGTTTGTTTTGGCAGTACTGCAACCTAACCATAAGTCACATTTGATTTCATCAAAGGTGTGCCAATAGATGGGAACGGATTTTGTACCGCTGGCGCTACTATGTGTACTCCACTTCTCGAATCCCGGATTGGGGAACTGTGTGTTCGTTTGTGTGATGGTTTGTGCCATCGCTGCACCCGCAAAAAGCAAGAGCAATGCGCTGAAAAGGGTAAATTTTTTCATATATACTTTAATTATATTATTTCAAACCTTGGGTTAGTGGGTTAGTAGGTTAGTAGGTTAGTGGGTTAGTGGGTTAGTAGGTTAGTAGATTAGTAGGTTAGTAGGTTTAGGGTTTTGTCGTTGACTACAGGCTTTCAAAATGGGCGGCAAAAATACAATTTTCCCCGATACGTTCGTCAGGAAAAACGCATTATTTTTATCTAATAAGCTGAGAATAAAAAAGATAAAAATGTTAATGAATGTTAACCGGCCGTGGGAGGAAAGTGCGGCGGAAGAGGGTTACTTCCCCAGCAGAGCGATTGCTTCGGAAAGGGTGACCTCGACATCCTCAAGGGTTACCTCGGCATCGTCGAGACAGGCGGGGAGGTAGCCCATCTCGATGGCCTTCTCGCCCGTGTAGATAAAGTAGGTGCAGGTGCATTCCGCGCAGCAAACACCTTCGGGACTGAGGATTTCCCCGTGCACGATGGCGATGTTGCGGCGCTGCTCCACCAACTTGGCGTTCAGCCGGATGTAGGGCCACAGCGTGCTTACCGGCTTGCGGTATCGCATCTCCATCTTGGCTGTCACGCCGGAGGTCTGCAGCTGGTAGAAGACCACCCACCCGCAGATCTCGTCCAACAACGTGGCTTGGATGCCGCCGTGCAGCGTGTCGATCCAGCTCACGAAATTCGGGTTCGCCTTCCATAGGGAGACCACTTGGTCGCCGTCCCAGTAGAAGCGCATGTGGACGCCCGTCGGGTTGTCGGGACAGCATCCGAAACAGTTGTATCCTTGTGTGTTACCAATCCAGGGGTTGATGATGGCGCGCATTGTAAATGGTTAATGGTTAATGGTTAAAGGTTAATGGTTAAAGAGTTTAAGGTTTAGGGTTTAAGGTTTAAGGTTTAAGGTTTAAGGTTTAAGGTGTGCCTGTTCCCAATAACTTTGAACTTTGAACTTTGAACTTTGAACTTTGAACTTTGAACTTTGAACTCAAAAAAAAATCGGCGGCGAAAATACAAAAAAACGGGATGTCGGAAAATTTTATATTTTTGCAGTGAACTTTAAATCCAATCGTTATGAATTACAAAATTATTGACGTAGAAGGCATTGGTGATGTCTATGCCGGTAAATTGGCCGAGGCTGGTATCAACACGGTGGAAGAGTTGCTGGAAAAGGGCAAGAAGCCTGCAGGTCGTGCCGAACTGGCCGAAACGACGGGCATTTCCCCGAAACTGATTCTCACATGGTGCAACCATGCGGACCTGATGCGCATCAATGGCGTCGGCCCCCAATTCTCCGAACTGTTAGAGGCTGCCGGCGTGGACACCGTCAAGGAGTTCCGTCACCGCGTGGCGGAAAATCTGTTCGCCAAGATGACGGAAATCAACGAACAGAAACATCTCGTGGGCCGCGTTCCCACCGCCGCCGAACTTCAAAAGATGATCGACCAGGCCAAGGAGATGGAGCCTGCCATGGAGTATTAAACGGGCGCTTCTTCGAAATTGTCGTTGTAGAGACGCAAAGTTTTGCGTCTCTACATTTTTTTTGTAATTTTGCCGCTCAATTTTATACGAAAAAAATATGGACGATAACCTATGTAAATTGTTGATTACCAAGGGTGAATTGAAACAGAACATCTTCACGGTCACGTTGGAGACAATGCAACTTTTCAAGGATGCCGCCAAAAGTTTCGAGGAACACTATCGCGATAACTACGCCGACGACCACGACAACATCCCGGTGCTGTTCACGAACAAGAACCAGTACCAGTTCATGCTCAAGTTCGGCGGCGACGTGCTCATTTTCCTGATGCACACCAACATCTTCGAGTTCTCCCGTGATCATGAAGTGATGCGCACCCCATACATCAAGGAAGATAAAGACCGTTCCTATTGCGGTATGATTCAGATATTTAACTTCCTTGGGGATTCGTTGAAGTACGACCGCGTGAACGACCTCGGCTATATGATCGGGCGTATCTTCATCAACAAGGAGGGACATTATTATATCGAAGGCAAACGGGAATTGGCACAGGTTATCAACAACTTCAGCACGAATGAAATCACCCCCGAGGCAGTGCAGGAAATCTTGGGTTCCGCCATTCGTTATACGCTGAATTTTGACCTTTTGGTGCCAAATTATGAGGACATGAAGATCATCACAGTGAATGATATTCTCCAGTTAGAGGAACAAACAAACCTGCTCAGAACTGGTAAACGCCTGGGATTCAGGTTTGAACAAGATAAAAACGAGTAAGAAAAATTTTTTTTCAGGGAGGTGTCGGCGCATTTCAAAAAAAGTGTATTTTCGCGCCGTCAAATAATGACACCAATGCCGGGTTCGTCTAGTCGGCCTAGGACGTAAGATTTTCATTCTTAAAATCAGGGGTTCGAATCCCCTACCCGGTACCAAGAGCAACCTTTCGAGGTTGTTCTTTTTTTATGGCCTTCCGTAGAGACGCAAAATTTTACGTCTCTACAATCATCCATAATTTGCTCTCTATTGCCTATTCCCTTGACAATCAGCCAAATCAAAAAAAAATCTCAACCGCCCCCGGTATCTTACTTATATATATTATATTTGCAGCCGCAAAAAAATTATGTTGATTTTGCGTTAATATGTTTATAATTAAATAGTTAGATATATGAAGATTTCTTACAAATGGCTGAAAGAATTGCTGAAATTCAACTTGACGGCGGAAGAGACGGCTGCTTGCCTGACCGACTGCGGTCTTGAAGTTGAAGGGGTTGACACTTTTGAAACCGTGCGCGGCGGTCTGCGCGGCCTTAAGATCGGCGAGGTCCTCACCTGTGAGCCGCATCCCAACTCGGACCACTTGCATGTGACCACCGTCAATGTGGGTGAAGCGGAACCTCTCCACATCGTTTGCGGCGCGCCTAATGTGGCTGCTGGCCAGAAAGTGGTGGTGGCCACTATCGGCACTGTCCTCTACAGCGGCGACGAGTCTTTCACCATCAAGAAATCCAAGCTCCGTGGCGAGCCTTCCGAAGGCATGATTTGTGCGGAGGACGAGATTGGGCTGGGTAACTCCCACGACGGCATTATGGTGCTGCCCGAGGAGGCTGTCCCCGGCACTCCCGCCGCCGAATACTTCCATGTGGAGTCCGACACCATTTTCGAGATCGGCCTCACGCCGAACCGCTGCGATGCCATCTGCCATTTCGGCGTGGCCCGCGACCTCTACGCCGCACTCGTGCAGCGCGGCATCCCCTGCTCCACGCTCGTGCGCCGCAACGCCCGCGAGGTGCAGCCCGTCGCAGGCGTGCACTCCCGCGTGGACATTGTGATCGAGAACACTAAGGACTGTCCGCGCTACTCCGGCGTCCTGATCGAAGGCATCAACGTGAAAGAGTCCCCGGAATGGCTGCAGACCAAACTCCAGTCGGTCGGGGTGCGTCCCATCAACAACATCGTCGATATCACCCAATACATCATGCTGGAACTGGGTCAGCCTATGCACGCCTTCGATGCCGACAAGATTGAAGGCAACAAGGTGATTGTCAAAAACTTGCCGGAAGGCACCCCGTTCGTTACACTCGACGGCAACGAGGTCAAGCTCAGTGCCGACGACTTGATGATCTGTAACACGAAAGAGGGTATGTGCATCGCCGGTGTTTACGGCGGTCTGCACTCCGGTATCACCGAAAACACCACTCGCCTTTTCCTGGAAAGCGCCTACTTCAACCCCGTGAGCATCCGTAAAACGGCCAAACGTCACGGACTCAAGACCGATGCCTCTTTCCGCTACGAGCGCGGCTGCGACCCGTCCATCACGGTTTATGCCCTCAAACGTGCGGTGGAGCTGGTCATGGAACTGGCTGGCGGCTATCCGGTCATGGACATTGCCGACCGTTATCCCAACGAAATCGAACCCGTCCAGATAACACTGTATTATAACGAGGTGAATAAGGTTGCGGGTAAACTGATTGACAAACAGGATGTTACGAAAATTCTGACACTCCTTGACATGGAGGTGAAACCCGTGGGCAATGACAAACTCATTGTGACGGTTCCCCAAAACAAGGCCGATGTGACCCGCCCCATTGACCTTATAGAGGAAATTTTGCGTATTTACGGGTATAACAACATTGAGATTCCCACAACGTTGAGCTACGACATGTCGTGTCTGCGGCAAAACGACAGCGCCTATCAGATGCAGATGTCGATTTCCAAGTATTTGGCAGACAATGGTTTCTATGAGGTGATGAACAACTCGCTGACCAAGGCCGAGTATGCCGAGAAGTACGATTTCTTGGACGAGCGCGAGACCGTGAAGCTGCTGAATCCGCTGAGCAGTGAGTTGAATGCCATGCGGCAGACCTTGCTCTTCTCCGGTCTGGAGAATGTGGCACGGAACGTCAATAACAAGGCGGCGGACCTGCGCTTGTTCGAGTTCGGCAAGACCTATCATTTCAACCCGCAAACCGCTGCAGGGGATGATGTCACGGTTCGTTATCAAGAGCATGACATGATGTCGATGTTCGTTACGGGAAAATTGGGCGAAGACAATTGGGAAGGCAAGGCATTGGCGGCCGACTTCTTCTATTTGCGCAATATGATCGACAATTTCCTGCTGAAGGTCAATTTCCCGATGGAGAATGTGCAGATAGTGACCGACACCGAGCCGCGCATGTTCGCGCAGCATGTCACCTACAAGGTCGGCGACGTGATGCCAGTGCACGTAGGTGTGCTTCGTGGAGACATCCTTCGCGCCTTCGATTTGAAGAAACCCGTCTTTTACGCAGAAATCGACGTGCGCGCACTCAACGGATTGTTGCAGGGCCGCGCGGTTTCCTATAAGCAAATCAACACTTTCCCCACTGTGCGCCGCGACTTGGCGTTGGTGGTCGATAAGGCGGTGACGTACGACACGTTGGAGCGCATCGCCCGCAAGTATGCCTCCAAGCTGTTGAAGCAGGTCAGCCTCTTCGATGTGTTCGAGGGCGCAGCCGTGGGCGAAGGAAAAAAATCCTACGCCCTCAACTTCGTGCTGCAGAGTGCGGACAAGACCCTCACCGACGAGGAAATCAACAAGGTGATGAACAAGCTAATCGCCGCTTACGAGCGTGAGGCTGGCGCGAAACTTCGTTAAACTTCCTACCATAGCAATACTATAAGATGCTGGTTTTCAACGGAACGGATGGTCTGCCGGAATGGAAATCCCCGGTGGTGGCAGTTGGCGCATTCGATGGCGTGCACCTGGGGCATGTCCGTATTTTGCGTTTTCTGCATGAGCAGGCTCAACGGGTCGGTGGCACAAGTGTGGTGATCACCTTCAATCCGCATCCGCGCACCGTTCTCCATCCCGATAGCGACTTCTTTACCATCAATTCGATGGAGGATAATCTTCATCTTGTTGAAAAACAGGGGGTAGATGTCACTATCGTTCAGCCGTTTACCGTGGAGTTTTCACAGATGGATTATCAGCAGTTTATCCGCGAGGTTATCATGGACAAACTGCATGCCCATACGCTCGTGATGGGACCGAACCACGCTTTCGGGCATCATCGCGAAGGCCATCACGACAATATAAAGGAATACTGCCGCGACCACTCCCTTCAAGTGGTGGACATCCCCGAGGAGATGTGGCATTCCGCTGGCGTGCACTCCGCCGTCATCCGCGACCACATCCGTCGGCAAGACTGGGAAACGGTGAATGCGATGCTTGGCTACGACTATACTTCTATAACCCATAACCGATAACCAATAACCATAATATATGAGCAAAAATCTAATCATCGTCGAGTCTCCGGCGAAGGCAAAAACCATCCAGAAGTTCATTGGCAAGGACTATACCGTGATCTCGAGCAAGGGACATGTGCGTGACCTTCCCGCCAAGGGTATGGGCATCGACATTGCCCACGATTTTGAACCGCAGTATGAGGTTTTGGATGACAAGAAATCACTCATCAGCGACATCCGCAAGAAGGCGGCAGAGGCCGATACCATCTGGCTCGCAACGGATGATGACCGCGAGGGAGAGGCCATTTCATGGCATTTGATGGAAGTCACCCAAATGGACCCTGCGAAGGTGAAACGTATTGTGTTTCACGAAATTACAAAATCAGCTATCGAGGAGGCTTTGGCCAATCCGCGCACATTGGACATTGATTTGGTGAATGCGCAGCAGGCCCGTCGTGTGCTCGACCGTTTGGTGGGCTTTGAACTCTCACCTGTCTTGTGGCGCAAGGTGCGTCCGTCGTTGTCGGCGGGTCGCGTGCAGTCGGTGGCCGTGAAGCTCATCGTGGAGCGCGAGCATGAGATCGAGAAGTTCAACAGCACCTCCTCGTTCCGCGTGGACGGTCTTTTCACGCCGCTGCGTGACGCGAAGGTGGAGCTGGATGCCGAACTCAACAAGCGTTTCACCACCAAGGAGGATGCCACCGCATTCCTCGAACACTGCCGGAACGCGCATTTCCAGATCTCGGCCATCGAGAAGTCTCCCGGAAAGAAAACGCCCGCACCGCCGTTCACCACCTCCACGCTTCAGCAGGAGGCCGCCCGCAAGCTGGGACTCTCCGTGTCGCGCACCATGGTGGTGGCCCAGCAGCTCTATGAGGCAGGTTACATCACCTATATGCGTACCGACTCCGTGAACCTGTCGAACATGGCATTGGCCGTCGCGAGCAAGGTGGTCACCGCCAAGTACGGCGAGGAGTACGCCAAAACCCGCAAATACGTCACCAAGTCGAAAGGGGCCCAGGAGGCGCACGAGGCCATCCGTCCCACGGACATCTCGCGGGAGACCATTCCGGGCGACACTTTCGCCAAGAACCTTTATGAACTGATTTGGAAACGCACCATCGCCTCCCAGATGAGCGACGCCAAGACGGAGAAGACCACCATCACCATCCCCGTTGAGGGACGTGCCGAAAAGTTCGTCGCGACGGGCGAGGTTATCCTCTTCCCTGGTTTCCTGAAAGTCTATACGGAATCGAAAGACGATGACAATGAAGAAGTCAAGGGCATGTTGCCGGCCATGGAGCTGAACGAGACCTTGAATGCCCGCCGGATTTCGGCTACGCAGCGTTTCGCCCAGCCGCCGGCCCGCTACACGGAGGCCAGCCTAGTGAAAAAATTGGAGGAACTCGGCATCGGCCGTCCTTCCACCTACGCCCCGACGATCTCCACCATCCAGAAGCGCGAGTATGTGCGCAAGGCTTCCCATCAGGGCAAGGAGCGTCAGTATGTTTGCCTGACCCTGGCCGACAATGGTATCAAGGAAGAACTTAAAAAGGAGAAATACGGTTACGAGAAGGACAAACTCATCCCCACCGATGTGGGCATTGTGGTGAACGACTATCTCCAGGAGAATTTCAAGGACATCATGGACTATGGCTTCACCGCCGATGTGGAGAAGGAATTTGATGACATTGCCGACGGCAAGGCCAACTGGCAGGAGATGATGCACCGTTTCTACGGCGATTTCCACCAGCAGGTGGACACGGCCATCAACTATTCCACGAAGGCCAGCGGTGAGCGGCTGTTGGGTTATGACCCGAAAACCAACGAGAAGGTCTTTGCCAAGTTGGGCAAATATGGCCCGATGGTGCAAATCGGGGAGTCATACGCCGACGAGAAACCGCGTTACGCCCGTCTCCAGGCCGACCAGTTCATCGACACAATCACCCTTGAGGAAGCCCTCGACCTGTTCCGGCTGCCGCGTACCGTGGGCCAGTGGAACGGCAAGGAAGTCTCTGTCGGGGTGGGACGTTTCGGTCCGTATGTCCGTTACGACGGCACGTTCGAGTCCATTCCGAAAACCGAGGACCCCTACACGATTTCGTTGGAGCGTTGTGTGGAATTGATCGAGAGTAAAATGAAGAAGACCGCCGAGCGCACCCCGCACCTCATCGGTCACCTCGACGGCAAGGAGATTCTCGCCGCCGC
>Ga0310690_10004700_pt1 | contig 19149 bp, 12 predicted proteins | sample AusTroGonzalo_MG_2_FD_207661 | JGI IMG/M metagenome (GOLD analysis project Ga0310690, IMG submission 207661) | Bovine rumen microbial communities from tropical cattle in Woodstock, Queensland, Australia - Gonzalo_04 (v2) (version 2) | ecosystem: Host-associated > Mammals > Digestive system >...
GCGAAGACCTCCTGAAGGGCAACTGCCAGATTGCTGCCGACTTCGGCGAGAACATCAAGAAGTACTGCCCCGACGTGAAGCACGTTGTCGTTATCTTCAACCCCGCTGACGTAACAGCCCTCACAGCCCTCATCCACTCTGGTCTGAAGCCCAACCAGCTCACTTCGCTGGCAGCTCTCGACTCCACCCGCCTGCAGCAGCAGCTGGCTCAGGAGTTCGGCGTGCAGCAGGACAAGGTTACAGATGCCTACACCTATGGTGGTCACGGCGAGCAGATGGCAGTCTTCGCTTCAAAGGCAAAGATTGACGGCAAGCCCCTTTGCGAGCTTCCTCTCTCCGCTGAGCGCTGGGCAGAAATCAAGCACATGACAACTCAGGGCGGCAGCAACATCATCAAGCTGCGTGGACGCTCTTCATTCCAGAGCCCCGCATATCAGGCTGTCAAGATGATTGAGGGCGCAATGGGCGGCGAGCCCTTCAAGTGGCCTGCTGGATGCTATGTCAACTGCGACAAGTGCGGCTTCAAGAACGTCATGATGGCTATGCCTTCTGTGATTGACAAGGACGGCGTACACTTCACCGCTCCCGAAGGCACAGCAGAGGAAATGGCTGCACTTCAGGCTTCCTACGAGCACCTGCAGAAGATGCGCGACGAGATTATCGGTCTCGGCATCATTCCTGCTGTAGCAGACTGGGGCAAGGACAATCCTAACCTGTAAAGGCAGCTCCTTCCCCTAATCCCTCCCCGAGGAGGAGGGCTTACGCGCGTACATTATAAATATATTATATATGGCCTCTCCCGAAGCCTCCCTCCTCGGGGGGAAGGTTTGGTGAGAGGCTTTTTATTATCATGAAGCACACATCCCTTTTTATACTTGCTTTGGCATTGGCATTACAGGCCTCCGCACAAAGCGTTATCTTCCCGCAAGAGCAGCAGGCAGGCACGGCAACATCAGTAGTCGTGGGCGACAGCTATGCACTTGCCAACGACCTCTTTACCGCTTCGTTCACCCTGAGCGACGGTCGTCTTTCTTTCGACGGCTGCGAGGCAATGGGACTGAAGCCCAGCGAAGACCTCTTCAGCATACGTCTCGCCAGCGGGACAGAGGTAAGTTCGTCGGCTATGACATTGAAAAGCATAGAGACAGAAGACCTTATTGCCGATGCCTCTGCCGCCAAAGGCTCATTGAAGCTCCCTGGCAAGAGCATCAAGGCAACCTACAGCTACGTCAACCTTGAGCTGACGTGGCGTGCCGTGCTTCGCGACGGTTCCCACTACCTCCGCACGGAGCTGGAGCTGACCGCCAAGAGGGATGTAGCGATGAATGCCGTCATCCCCATGCACTATACCGTCGATAGTGGCAGCAGCGAGCAGGCTCCTGCCGTTGTGGGCAACACACGTGGTGCCGTCATTGCCAGCGACAAGATATTCGCAGGCTTGGAGACCCCGATGGGCAAGAACAGCATCGTCGGAGCCCTTGATACAGCACCCTTCGTCTATGACAGATGGACGAGCACGACCTTCAGTTGGAACCCTGGCAGCGATACGCCGCAGGGCATCCTTCGTTTGGGACTTCCTGCAAGCGGCATCTGCGGCACGAAAGGCTATCTTGCCATCTTGGAGAGCGGCAGGCAAACCGTCACCTTCCAATACACCAGCGGCAACCACCGGCTCGATATTGCAGGCGTTGATGTCTTAGACCTCGACGGCAACGTGGTGGCTTCCGACTATCACAAGGGATATACGGGTGGAGCAAAGTCGAACAATGTCTATACACTCAATATCCCCGAGCGCGGCTACTACCTCGTCCGCTACTTCCGCGATACTGTGACGGATGGTGTTAGCGCGGGCTTCAACAGCAACGGTACTATTACTTGGAGTTGCGAATTGGTTGCCCCGGAACTGCTTTATGACGGCAATATGGAAGCAAACGTCCTGCCCGAAAGTGGCGGTACACAGTCTTCGCTGCCTTCGTTGCTCGCAGTTGGTGGTACGAGGACCGATGCGTGGAACACCTCTTCATGGAGCGCTCCTGCTGCTGTGCCTTCGCGCATCATAGAATTGGGCTATGCTTCTGCCAACATCAAGATGATGTCGAAGCAGATAAGCTTTGCCCAGGCAGGTGGCACCTTCGAGGCGCAGTTCATGTATGCCTCTGGCTCCCACGGTCTCACCATTGCCGGTGTGGAACTGGTGGATGCTGACGGCAACGTCGCTGCCTCCGACTATCATCGTGGCTTCTCTGGCACAGCAAAGACGGACAACGTCTATAGCTTCATCGTTCCTGCTGCCGGGACATATAATCTTTATTATTATGCTGTGCTCAACCCCAACGGCAGCGACAACACTTCGACAGGCAACATCAACCTTAGCTACACCAAGAAAGAGTACCTCCACCTTGCTGCACTCGATGAGACAGAAATCCTGGGCGAGTGGAGCAGGCAAACGACGCTTGCCAAAGGTAAAACGTGGAAGGTGGGAGCTGTCGTGGGCCTCATTGCCCCGGGACAAGCACGTCGCTCCTTCCTCTGCTACAGCGAGCGCGAAAGGGCCGTACCTTGGCGTGCCTTCCCAATGTATAACTCATGGTTCGAACTGAACATAGACCGCAATAATGACCAGAATTATACTACAAACTTCAACGAGTCGCAATGCCTTGAGGTGCTCAACCAGTGGAAGCTGCACCTTTTCGACAAGTACGGCGTGGGCATCGGCTCCTTCGTATGGGACGACGGCTGGGACGAGTACGGCACTTGGCAGTTCAACCCGAACTTCCCCGACGGCTTCCAAAACCTCAGCGACAAGGCTTGGAGCATGGACTCGCAAATCGGCGCATGGCTCGGTCCGGTAGGCGGCTACGGACAAAGCGGTAACTACCGCCGCAACTATTGGAGTTCGAAGGGCGGTATGCAACTTTCAAACTCTGCCTACTACAATGTCTTCCTCGACCGCACGAGCTACATGCTGAACAACTACCACTTCAACTTCTTCAAGTTCGACGGCATCAGCGCTCAGTTTAGTGCCGTAGGGCCTGACAACGGAGCAACGGGCGAAGAGAACGCTGAGGGCATCATCGACATCGAGCAGAAGCTGCGTGAGGTGAAGCCCGACGTATTCCTTAACACTACCGTCGGCACTTGGGCATCGCCCTTCTGGTTCCAAGTGACGGATGCCGTTTGGCGGCAGGAGAACGACTGGGGCACAGTTGGCAATCAAGGCAACAGCCGCGAGCAATGGATAACCTACCGCGACCGCCTCGTCTATCAGAACTTCGTGCAGAACTCTCCCCTTTGTCCCATCAACACCTTGATGACGCACGGCTTCATCCTCTCGAAGTATGGAGGTGGTGTTGCCAACATGAGCAAGAGCTACAACGACATCGTGCGTGAGATGCGATGTGCCTTTGCCTGCGGTAGTGGTATGGTGGAGGTGTATGCCGACTTCTCGCTGATGAACAGCATCAACGCCGGCAAGCTTTGGGGCGACCTTGCCGAGTGCATTCAATGGCAGAAGGCACAGGAGGATGTCCTGCCCGATGTGCATTGGGTGGGCGGCAATCCTTGGGACGGTTCGAAGGCTAACGTCTATGGCTGGGCAGCATGGAACGGCGAGCGGGCAACCCTTGCCCTGCGCAACCCCGCCGCTTCGGCACAGACTTTTACCACCACTCTGCGGGAGGCTCTGGACATCCCTGCCTACATACACACGAGCATTACTCTGACGGATGCTTTCAGGCAAAGCGTCCTTAACGGCCTTACCACCGAAACGCCCATTGACATCGACACACCCCTGACACTCAGGCTCGCCGCCTCTTCGGTATATATATATAATGGTATCGATGAAGCAGCTACGGGCATTGCCCCAACCTTTTCCAACGAGGAAGGGCGTGAAATACTAGGTAATGGCAAGTCCTATGACATCGAAGGGCGCTTGCTTGTAAAGCCCCGGGAGAACAGCATCAATATCGTCGGCGGCAAGAAGATTCTGCTTCCAGGCAAGAGGCGTTGAAAAACATAACGTGTTATGATGCCCAACGAGGCACGTTATCTTTGCCAACACAGCACGTTATGTTTGGCATCATTCCACGTCGTGTTTTTTGGGCAGGCAAGTGACGTAAGTGGACAGTTGTTGTAATTTTTTGCAAAAAAGCTTTGCCAATTCAAAAAGTATGTGTAATTTTGCGCCGCATTTTCGCAACATAAAACAATTAACCAATTAAAAACAACAAAAAACAAAACAATGATTGTAGTATCTGTAAAAGAAGGTGAGAACATCGAGAGAGCCTTGAAGAAGTTCAAGCGTAAGTTTGAGAAGACCGGTGTCGTGAAGGAACTTCGCGCCCGTCAGCAGTTCGACAAGCCCTCTGTTCTGAAGCGCCTCGCTATGGAACGTGCTATCTATGTGCAGAAGCTCCATCGCGTAGAAGATTAAAAGTCCTTAAATTTTTGGCCAATCTCTTTGGATTGTCAAAAAAAATAGCTACCTTCGCAGAAGAAACAGTAAGCGAAGTGTGTGAATTGGATTGAAGACTTCATAGATTACATTCGGTACGAGCGGAATTATTCCAGCAGAACAGCCGAACATTATCAAGCCGACTTGGAAGCGTTCAAGCGGTTCTATGAAGCAACAGACAGTAACATCAGCTGGGCAGAAATGCCCGCAGACGTCATCCGGCAATGGGTCGTGGAGATGATGGACAGAGGCAACGCCGCCACAAGCGTCCGCCGACGTCTCAGCTCGCTCCGCTCCTTCTACAAATTTTTGCTACGTAGAGGCTTGGTTACGCGAGACCCTGTGCACAATATGCCAGGGCCAAAGGTCGAGAAGAAACTGCCGGCCTATGTCAGAGAGACGGAAATGAACCGTCTCTTCGACGGCGAATTCTTCTGCCAAGGCTATGAAGGATGTCGTGACCACATGATTCTGCTCACATTCTACTCCACGGGCATACGGCTTTCTGAGCTCGTCGGCCTTTCGGAGAGGGATATTGATTTCGACCAGATGCAACTCAAAGTCACGGGTAAGCGCAATAAACAACGCATCATACCCTATGGTGATGAGTTCGGCGACAATTTAAGAAACTACCTTGCAGAGCGGAAAATGTTTCAGAGCCAAAAGCCCTTAGGGGATTCAGGGTTGTTCCTCGATGAACGAACCGGTCTGCGGATAAGCCCGGTCAAGGTGCGAGGCATCGTCAAGAAATACTTGTCAATGGTCACAACACAACAACGCAATAGCCCCCATGTGCTCCGGCACACGTTTGCAACGGCAATGCTTAACCACAAGGCCGACTTGCAATCCGTCAAGGAACTGCTTGGACACGAGAAGCTGTCAACAACTGAAATCTATACTCACACTACTTTCGAGCAACTGAAGGAAATGTATAACCAGGCCCATCCCCGGGCCCAAATAAAAGGAGGTAACTATGGAAATCAAGATTCAGGCCATTCATTTTGAGGCAACAGAGAAATTGGAACAGTTCATCGAAAAGAAACTCTCCAAACTCGCAAAGTTCAACGATGAAATAGGAAGGGTAGAGGTGTCACTGAAGGTTGTAAAGCCTGAGACCGCAATGAACAAGGAAGCAGCCCTGAAGGTAGTCATGCCTGGCGCAGAATTGTTTGCTCAGGAAATTTGCAACACATTTGAAGAAGCAATCGATAAAACTGTGGAATCCTTGCTGCGACAAGCTTCCAAATATAAGGAAAAACAAAAAAATCGTTAAAAAATAACGAAACTCTTTGCTGATTCCGAAATTATTTGTAATTTTGCAGCCGATTAGACGCGTTCGCATGTCAATGCGGCTGTAAAATGCCTCTTTAGCTCAGTTGGCCAGAGCACGTGATTTGTAATCTCGGGGTCGTTGGTTCGAATCCGACAAGAGGCTCAGCAAACCAAGGGTGGTTGCTGATTGGCAGATTTAAAAAAGGGTGGTTACCAGAGTGGCCAAATGGGGCAGACTGTAAATCTGCTGGCTTACGCCTTCGGTGGTTCGAATCCATCACCACCCACATCCTCGAAGAGAATGCGGAAGTAGCTCAGTCGATAGAGCACTAGCCTTCCAAGCTGGGGGTCGCGGGTTTGAGCCCCGTCTTCCGCTCTCCTTCAAATAAAGGATACTAAACAAATAAGTGTTGCTGCTTTAGCTCAGTGGTAGAGCGCATCCTTGGTAAGGATGAGGTCCCGAGTTCAACTCTCGGAAGCAGCTCAAAAGAGATTTAAAATAGGACATACATTATTTTATATAAATAAGAAACGTTATGGCAAAAGAAAAATTCGAACGTACCAAACCGCATGTTAACATTGGTACTATTGGTCATGTTGACCACGGTAAAACAACTTTGACCGCTGCTATTACCACCGTTTTGGCAAAGCAGGGTCTCTCTGAGGTGAAGTCTTTCGACCAGATTGACAACGCACCCGAAGAGAAGGAACGTGGTATCACCATCAACACCGCTCACGTAGAGTATGAGACCGCAAAGCGTCACTATGCTCACGTTGACTGCCCGGGCCATGCCGACTATGTAAAGAACATGGTAACTGGTGCTGCTCAGATGGACGGTGCTATCATCGTTGTTGCTGCAACTGACGGTCCGATGCCTCAGACCCGTGAGCACATCCTGCTCGCTCGTCAGGTGAACGTTCCCCGCTTGGTTGTTTTCCTGAACAAGTGCGATATGGTCGAGGACGAGGAGATGCTCGAACTCGTTGAGATGGAAATGCAGGAACTCCTCGCTCAGTATGAGTTCGAAGAGGATACTCCTTTCGTCCGTGGTTCTGCCCTCGGTGCTCTGAACGGTGTTCCCGAATGGGAAGCTAAAGTTATGGAGCTGATGGACGCTTGCGACAACTGGATTCAGGAGCCCATGCGTGACAAGGATAAGGCATTCTTGATGCCCGTTGAGGACGTCTTCTCTATTACTGGTCGTGGTACTGTTGCCACTGGTCGTATCGAGACTGGTGTCGTTAAGGTAGGCGACGAAGTCCAGATTCTCGGCCTTGGTGAGAACAAGAAGTCTGTTATCACAGGCGTTGAGATGTTCCGCAAGATTCTTGACGAAGGTGAAGCTGGCGATAACGTAGGTCTGTTGCTCCGTGGTATCGACAAGAACGAGGTGAAGCGCGGTATGGTTATCACTCACCCGGGTGCTATCACTCCTCACAAGGGCTTCAAGGCTTCTATCTATGTTCTGAAGAAGGAAGAAGGTGGCCGTCACACTCCGTTCGGCAACAAGTATCGTCCTCAGTTCTATCTCCGCACCATGGACTGCACAGGTGAGATTCATCTCCCCGAAGGTATCGAGATGGTAATGCCTGGTGATAATGTCGAGATTACTGTTGAGCTCATCTATGCAGTGGCTCTGAACGTAGGTCTCCGTTTCGCTATCCGTGAAGGTGGCCGCACCGTCGGCTCTGGTCAGATTACAGAGGTATTCGACTAAGAAACTGCAATCTTTGAGACACTGACTCGAAGAATATAAAAAAGGGTGGATGGATACACTTCGTCCACCCTATATACGGGAATAGCTCAGTTGGTAGAGCATCGGTCTCCAAAACCGAGGGTCGTGAGTTCGAGTCTTACTTCCCGTGCTAAATAGCAAATGTTATGTTTGATAATATAAAGAAATATTGTAAGGAATCATACGAAGAACTTGTAAACCAAACCACTTGGCCTACACGTTCAGAACTTATGAACAGTGCTGTTGTAGTATTAACCGCTTCCCTATGCATAGCACTGGTTGTTTTCGTTATGGACTTTGTGTTCCAGTCCGGAATGGAAGTCATCTATGGTTTGCTGCGATAAAGAGTCTCTTAGGAAATGGCAGAAGCTGGAATGAAATGGTACGTTCTGCGTGCCATCAGTGGAAAAGAGGGCAAGGTTAAAGAAGTCATTGAAGCGCTGGTCAATAATCAGCCTGATTTCGCCAAACATGTCTCTCAGGTGCTGATCCCTACCGAAAAGGTTGTTACTGTCACAGGAGGCAAGCGCAAGATTAAGGAGAAGAATCGTTATCCGGGTTATGTCTTTGTTGAGGCAGAACTGGTAGGTGAAACTCAAGCACGTCTGCGCAATGTCTCCAACGTAATGGGCTTCCTTAACGATTCTCGCTCAAGTAACACTCCTATGCCTCTGCGTCCATCTGAGGTTAGTCAGATGCTGGGAACCATCGACGAAATGGCGGAGATTCCCGAAGACGTAATCATCCCATTCGAGATTGGTGAAAGCGTCAAGGTTTCTGATGGTCCGTTCAGCGGATTTGATGCAGTCGTCGAGGAAATAAATAACGAAAAGAAGAAACTGAAAGTGATGGTCAAGATCTTCGGGCGCAAAACACCTGTCGAACTTGGTTTTACTCAAGTCGAGAAACTTTAAGACATTCTGTTACGTGCCTTAGGGTTTCTAATAATAAAATATTTAATAAAGAATAATCAAATGGCTAAAGAAGTTGCTGGATTAATCAAATTACAGATTAAAGGAGGCGCTGCAAATCCATCTCCCCCAGTAGGTCCCGCATTGGGTTCAAAGGGAATCAATATCATGGATTTCTGCAAAGCATTCAATGCCAGAACACAGGATCGTGCCGGTAAGGTGCTGCCTGTAGTCATCACTTACTACACGGACAAGTCTTACGACTTCATCGTCAAGACACCTCCCGTTGCAGTACAGTTGATGGAGGCTGCTAAAATCAAGGGCGGCAGTGCCGAGCCTAACCGTAAAAAGGTTGCCGAGATTACTTGGGATCAGGTTCGTACTATCGCTCAGGATAAGATGCCTGACTTGAATTGCTTTACCGTAGAGTCTGCAATGACTTTGGTTGCAGGTACAGCCAGAAGTATGGGTATCACTGTCAAGGGTGAGTTCCCTGATAAATAATTTTAACTTCAATTAAAATGAGTAAACTGACAAAAAACCAAAAGTTGGTAGCTGATAAGATTGAAGCAGGGAAGGCATACACCTTGAAGGAAGCTTCTGCTTTGGTGAAGGAAATTACCACCACCAAGTTTGACGCTTCCGTTGATATTGATGTGCGTCTGGGCGTTGACCCCAGAAAGGCTAACCAAATGGTACGTGGCGTCGTTTCACTGCCCAATGGAACAGGTAAAGTGACTCGCGTACTCTGCCTCTGCACACCGGATGCTGAAGCTGCTGCTAAGGAAGCAGGTGCTGACTATGTAGGTCTCGATGAGTATATCGAGAAGATTAAGGGTGGTTGGACTGATATCGATGTCATCATCACTATGCCCTCTATCATGGGTAAAATTGGTGCACTGGGTCGTATCCTCGGTCCTCGTGGCTTGATGCCCAATCCTAAGAGTGGAACTGTAACAATGGATGTAGCCAAGGCTGTCCGCGAGGTAAAACAGGGTAAGATTGACTTCAAGGTTGATAAGACGGGTATTGTTCATACCTCTATTGGCAAGGTGTCATTCACCCCGGAAATGATCGCTCAGAATGCAAGGGAGTTCATCTCGACCATCATCAAGTTGAAGCCCGCTGCTGCTAAGGGTACATACATAAAGAGTATTTATCTTTCAAGTACGATGAGCCGCGGCATCAAGGTTGATCCTAAGGCTACTGAGGAAATCTAAAAATAGCTGTAACATCATGAGAAAGGAAGATAAAATTGCAAATATTGCACAGCTTAGCGAATTGCTGAAGCAGTATCCCCATTTCTACTTGGTAGATGTGGCTGGAATGAATGCTGCCAGCACAAGCAGTCTGCGTCGCAAATGTTTTGAGAGGGGCCTTAAGATGGTCGTTGTCAAGAATACGTTGATGATTAAGGCTCTTGAAGCTGCTGAAGGAAACTTCGATGAGCTGAAGCCAGTAATGGTAGGAACCACAGCGTTGATTCTGACAGAAACTGCCAATGTTCCCGCAAAACTCATCAAGGAGCTGAACAGCAAGAAGCAGGAGAAGCCCGCTTTCAAGGCTGCCTACGCCGAAGGTGCTCTCTATGTTGGTGCTGACCAGCTGATGACACTCGTCGCTCTGAAGAGCAAGAACGAACTGATTGCAGACGTTGTCGCTGCTCTCGAATCTCCGATTATGAACGTCCTGAGCGCTCTCGAGAATCGCGAGGAAAAGGCTACAGAAGCTGCAACTGAGTAATAACCAAGTATAATAACAACTTAAATACATTAAAGAAATGGCTGATATTAAGGCTATTGCTGCTGAGCTCGTTGCGCTCACAGTACAGGAAGTAATTGATCTTAAGAACGAACTTAAGGAAACTTATGGCATCGAGCCCGCTGCTACTGCTGTTGTAGTTGCTGCTGGTGGCGAAGGTGCAAGCGCTGCTGCCGAGGAAAAGACCGACTTCGATGTTGTCCTCAAGAGTGCAGGTGCTGCTAAACTGCAGGTTGTTAAGGCTGTCAAGGAAGCTTGCGGTCTCGGCCTGAAGGAAGCAAAGGAAATGGTTGACGGTGCTCCTAGCGTGCTGAAGGAAGGTATGCCTAAGGCTGATGCAGAGGCTCTGAAGAAGACCCTCGAGGATGCTGGCGCTGAGGTTGAACTGAAGTAATTCCACTCCTTTATTAAGGACTAATGGTAAAGGATCCTCTGGTAGAGGGTTCTTTGCCTTTTTGTGTCTATAAAACTTTCACGAGTACACAATACAGGTTCAGATGGCAAACAAAAAAAATCAGAGAGTAAATTTTGCTTCCGTAAAAAGTCCATTGGCATATCCCGACTTTCTGGAAGTGCAGCTGAAGTCTTTCAAGGACTTCCTCCAACTAGATACTCCTCCAGAACTGAGGAAGTATGATGGTTTGTACAAGGTCTTCTCTGAGAACTTCCCGATTAACGATACACGTAACAACTTTAATCTGGAGTTTCTCGATTATTTCATTGACCCTCCTCGTTATTCTATTGAGGAGTGTCTGGAACGCGACCTTACCTACAGCGTGCCTTTGAAGGCAAAGCTGAAGTTGAGTTGCGACGACCCCGACCATGAGGATTTCGCAACCGTAGTGCAGGATGTTTTCCTTGGCTTCATCCCCTACATGACTGATAATGGAACATTCATTATCAATGGTGCAGAGCGTGTTGTAGTATCACAGCTTCACCGTTCTCCCGGTGTATTCTTCGGCAGCAGTATGCATGCCAATGGCTCTCTGCTTTATTCTGCCCGTATCATCCCCTTCAAGGGCAGTTGGATTGAGTTCGCTACAGACATTAATAATGTTATGTACGCGTACATCGACCGTAAGAAGAAGTTGCCTGTAACAACTTTGCTTCGCGCCATCGGATTTGAGAATGACAAGGACATTCTGCAAATCTTCAATCTGGCTGAGGAGGTAAAGGCTACTCGTGAAAACCTGAAGAATCATGTCGGACAGAAGCTTGCTGCCCGTGTGCTGAAAAGCTGGATTGAAGACTTCGTCGATGAAGATACGGGTGAAGTCGTATCCATCGAGCGTAATGAAATCATCCTGGAACGCGAGAGCGTGCTCGACGAGGAGGCAATCGAACAGATTCTGAATAGCAATGTTCCGTCAATTCTGGTCCATAAGGAAGATGCTCAGACTTCTGACTACAGCATCATTTTCAACACCTTCCAGAAGGATGCCACCAACAGCGAGAAGGAGGCCATCAGCTACATCTACCGCCAGTTGCGTAATGCAGACCCCGTGGATGATGCCAGCGCTAAGGAAGTCATTCTCAACCTCTTCTTCAGCGAAAAGCGCTATGACTTGGGCGAAGTGGGCCGTTACCGCATCAATCACAAGCTGGGCCTCGATACAGACCCCAGTGTGCGTGTGCTGACCAAGGAGGACATCATTGAGATTATCAAGTATCTGATTGAGCTTGTCAATTCCAAGGCCAGTGTCGATGACATTGATCACCTGAGTAACCGTCGCGTCCGCACTGTCGGCGAACAGTTGGCCAACCAGTTCGCTATTGGCTTGGCTCGAATGATTCGCACCATTCGCGAACGTATGAATGTCCGTGACAATGAAGTGTTCACACCTACCGACCTGCTGACCAGTAAGAGTTTGGGTGGTGTCATCAACAGTTTCTTCGGCACGAATGCTCTGAGCCAGTTTATGGATCAGACAAATCCTTTGGCCGAGGTTACACACAAGCGTCGTCTCTCTGCCCTCGGTCCCGGCGGTCTGTCTCGTGAACGTGCTGGCTTTGAGGTGCGCGACGTGCACTATACACACTACGGACGTCTCTGTCCTATCGAGTCCCCTGAAGGTCCAAACATTGGTCTGATTTCTTCTCTTTGTGTTTATGCAAAGATTAATAATCTGGGCTTCATCGAAACTCCTTATCGTAAAGTTGAAAACGCGAAGGTAGATCTGTCACCTGAAGGCGTTCGCTATATGACCGCAGAAGAGGAGAAGGGTCTCGTCATTGGCCAGGGCAATGCTCCCCTCAACGAAGACGGAACCTTCATCCGCACAAAGGTCAAGTGTCGTCAGGATGATGATTATCCCGTTGTCCCTCCCTCGGAAGTCAACCTTATGGACGTAGCTCCTCAGCAGATTGCCTCAATTGCTGCTGCCCTGATTCCTTTCCTGGAGCACGACGATGCACACCGTGCGCTGATGGGCTCCAACATGATGCGTCAGGCTGTGCCCTTGATGTGCACAGAGGCACCTATTGTCGGCACAGGCATCGAGCGCCAGGTCTGCGTGGATTCTCGTACGATGATTACCGCCGAAGGCGATGGTCTTGTCGAGTATGTTGACGCAACCACTATCCGCATTCTCTACGACCGTACGGAGGATGAGGAGTTCGTCAGCTTCGAGCCCGCTCTGAAGGAATATCGCATTCCCAAGTTCCGCCGCACTAACCAGAACATGACCATTGACCTGCGTCCCATCTGCGATAAGGGCGATAGGGTCGTGAAGGGCCAGATTCTGACCGAAGGCTATTCTACCGAGAATGGTGAATTAGCACTGGGTAAGAACCTTCTTGTGGCATACATGCCTTGGAAGGGCTACAACTACGAGGATGCCATTGTGCTCAACGAGCGTGTGGTTCGCGAGGACATCCTAACGAGCGTTCACGTAGAGGAGTTCTCCCTCGAGGTGCGTGAGACCAAGCGCGGTATGGAAGAACTCACAGCCGACATTCCCAATGTCAGCGAAGAGGCCACCAAGGACCTCGATGAGAACGGTATCATCCGTATCGGTGCCCGTGTGGCTCCTGGCGACATCATGATTGGTAAGATTACACCTAAGGGCGAGAGCGATCCCAGTCCCGAGGAGAAACTGCTTCGTGCCATCTTCGGCGACAAGGCTGGCGACGTGAAGGATGCTTCGCTCAAGGCAAGTCCATCGCTCAATGGTGTTGTCATAGACAAGAAGCTCTTCACCAAGGCATCCAAGACTGGCAAGGTGAAGCTTCAGGACAAGCCCCGTCTAGCTGCAATCGACGAGGAGTTCAACAGCAAGGCCGAAGACCTGAAGGCTATCCTTGTGGATAAGCTGATGGAACTCACAAAGAACAAGAAGAGTCAGGGCATCGTGGATAACATAGGTGTCGAGCTCGTTCCGAAGAACAGTAGTATCACTGCCAATTTGCTCAATAGCATCGACTATACCACCGTACAACTCATCGGTTGGACGAACGATGCACACATCAACGAGCTCATCGGCAAACTCATTATCAACTACCTCAAGAAGTACAAGCTGCTTGAGACAGAAATGAAGCGCAAGAAGTTTGCCATCAGCCTTGGCGACGAGCTGCCCAACGGCATCATCCAGTTGGCTAAGGTTTATATTGCCAAGAAGCGTAAGATTGGCGTCGGTGACAAGATGGCGGGACGTCACGGCAACAAGGGCATCGTCAGCAAGGTAGTCCGTCAGGAGGACATGCCTTTCCTGGCCGACGGCACACCAGTCGATGTCGTGCTCAACCCGCTTGGCGTGCCTTCGCGTATGAATATTGGTCAGATATTCGAGACCGTTCTTGGTGCTGCTGGTCAGAAGCTTGGCGTGAAGTTTGCCACGCCCATCTTCGACGGTGCATCGCTCGACGACCTCTGCGAATGGACGGACAAAGCCGGCCTGCCCCGCTACTGCTCAACACAGCTCTACGACGGAGCTACCGGTGAGCCCTTCGACCAGTTGGCAACAGTCGGTGTCTCATACATGCTCAAGCTCGGTCACATGGTCGAGGACAAGATGCATGCCCGTAGCATCGGCCCGTATTCGCTCATCACGCAGCAACCCCTCGGTGGTAAGGCACAGTTCGGTGGTCAGCGTTTCGGTGAGATGGAGGTTTGGGCTATTGAAGCCTTCGGTGCTTCGCATGTGCTGCAGGAGATACTTACCATCAAGAGTGACGATGTTGTGGGCCGCAGCAAGGCTTACGAAGCTATCGTCAAGGGTGAACACATGCCCACGCCGGGCATTCCCGAGTCTCTCAACGTGCTGCTCCATGAGTTGCGCGGACTGGGACTGCGTGTAAGTTTGGATTAAATGAATCGCTTTTTTAGAAAGGATATCAAAACATGGCTTTTAAGAAAGAAAACAAGGTAAAGACGAACTTTACCAAGATAACAATCGGTCTGGCATCCCCCGAGGAGATTCTTGCAAACTCATATGGTGAGGTGCTCAAGCCCGAGACCATCAACTACCGAACCTACAAGCCCGAGCGTGACGGTCTGTTCTGCGAACGCATCTTCGGTCCCACGAAGGACTATGAGTGCCATTGCGGTAAGTATAAGCGTATTCGCTACAAGGGTAACGTCTGCGACCGCTGCGGCGTGGAGGTGACAGAGAAGAAGGTGCGCCGCGAACGCAGCGGACACATCCAGCTCGTTGTGCCTGTGGCTCACATCTGGTACTTCCGTTCGCTGCCCAACAAGATTGGTTACCTGCTCGGCATACCCACCAAGAAGCTTGATGCCGTTATCTACTACGAGCGCTACATTGTGCTGCAGCCTGGTGTAATGGCCAAGAATAAGGACATTCCTGTCCAGAAGCTCGACCTTCTCTCCGAAGATGAGTACGAGGCTATCATGGATCGTTTGCCTCAGGGCAACGATTTTCTGGACGACAAGGACCCGAACAAGTTTATCGCCAAGATGGGTGCAGAGGCTATCTATGACCTGCTCCTCGAGCTTGACCTGGATTCTCTCTCCAACCAACTTCGCGATGAGGCAGGCAAGGAAACAGCCGCACAGCACAAGAGCGACGTGCTGAAGCGTCTGCAGGTCGTTGAGAGTTTCCGCCTGAGTGCTAAGATAAACAAGCCAGAGTGGATGATTATGCGCACCTTGCCAGTCATTCCGCCAGAGCTGCGCCCCTTGGTGCCTCTGGATGGTGGACGCTTTGCTACGAGCGACTTGAACGACCTCTATCGTCGTGTCATCATCCGTAACAATCGTCTCAAGAGACTTATTGAGATTAAGGCTCCTGAGGTCATTCTCCGCAACGAGAAGCGTATGTTGCAGGAAGCTGTGGACAGCCTCTTTGACAACAGTCGCAAAAGCAGTGCTGTCAAGACCGAGAGCAACCGTCCACTCAAGTCCCTGAGCGACTCCTTGAAGGGTAAGCAGGGCCGCTTCCGTCAGAACCTGTTGGGTAAGCGTGTTGACTACTCTGCACGTTCCGTCATCGTTGTAGGTCCCGAGCTGAAGATGGGCGAGTGCGGTATTCCCAAGCTGATGGCTGCGGAGCTCTACAAGCCGTTCATCATCCGCAAGCTCATCGAGCGCGGTGTTGTGAAGACCGTCAAGAGTGCCAAGAAGATTGTCGATCGCAAGGATCCCATCATTTGGGACATCTTAGAGTACGTCATGAAGGGTCATCCCGTCTTGCTTAACCGTGCCCCGACATTGCACCGCCTCGGTATTCAGGCCTTCCAGCCCAAGATGATCGAGGGTAAGGCAATCCAGTTACACCCATTGGCATGTACTGCGTTCAATGCCGACTTCGACGGCGACCAGATGGCAGTGCATTTGCCACTGAGCAACGAGGCCATTCTGGAGGCACAGATTCTGATGCTCCAGTCGCACAACATCCTGAACCCAGCCAATGGTACGCCTATCACCGTGCCCTCTCAGGATATGGTGCTCGGCCTGTACTACATCACCAAGCTTCGCCCCGGTGCAAAGGGTGAGGGCCTGAAGTTCTATGGTCCCGAGGAGGCTATCATCGCCTACAACGAGAAGCGTGTCGATGTGCATGCTCCCGTCTTTGTGGTGGTTGATGACAAGATGGAGGACGGCACCATTGGCAAGCGCATGGTCGAGACCTCTGTTGGTCGCGTCATCGCCAACGAGATTATCCCCGTCGAGGTAGGCTTCTTCAACGATGTTATCTCCAAGAAGACATTGCGCGGCATCATCACCGACGTCATCAAGACCGTAGGTGTGGCTCGTGCATGCGAGTTCCTGGATGGTATCAAGAACCTCGGCTACCGCTTGGCATACGAGGGCGGTCTGTCCTTCAACCTGGGTGATATCATCATTCCCGAGGAGAAGGAAGAGCTCATACGCAAGGGTAACGAAGAGGTTGAACGCATCAGCGGCGAGTATGGCATGGGCTTCATCACCGACAAAGAGCGCCACAATCAAGTCATTGATATCTGGACGCATGTCAACAACGACCTCTCGAAGGCTCTGCTGAAGACTATGAAAGAGGCCGACCAGGGTTTCAACGCCGTATATATGATGCTCGACTCCGGTGCTCGTGGTAGTGCAGGTCAGATCAGCCAGCTCTCTGGTATGCGTGGTCTTATGGCCAAGCCCCAGAAGGCAGGTGCAGAGCCCGACACCATCGAGAACCCCATCCTTTCTAACTTTAAGGAAGGTATGAGCGTGCTGGAGTACTTTATCTCCACCCACGGTGCCCGTAAGGGTCTGGCCGATACCGCCCTTAAGACGGCCGATGCCGGTTACCTGACCCGTCGTCTGGTTGATGTCAGCCATGATGTCATCATCAATGAGGAGGACTGCGGCACCCTGCGTGGTCTCGTATGTTCTGCGCTGAAGAATGGTGACGAGGTCATCAGCAGCCTCTACGACCGCATTCTGGGTCGAGTCTCAGTGCACGACATCATCCATCCGCTCACAGGCAAGCTCATCTGTGCATCCGGTGATGAGATTACGGAGGCCAAGGCACAGGAGATTGAGGAAAGCCCCATCGAGACAGTCGAGATACGTTCCGTCCTCACTTGCGAAAGCCGCAAGGGCGTCTGCATGAAGTGCTATGGTCGCAACCTTGCTACCAGCCGCATGGTGCAGAAGGGCGAGGCTGTCGGCGTTATCGCCGCACAGTCCATCGGTGAGCCTGGTACTCAGCTGACGCTGCGAACATTCCACGCCGGTGGTGTGGCAGGCAATGCTGCTGCCAATGCCCGCATCAAGGCCAAGTACGACGCACGCCTCGAGTTCGAGGAACTGCGCACCGTCGATGTCGTTGATGAGACAAGTACACCCGCAAAGGTTGTCGTAGGCCGTTTGACAGAGGTTCGCTTCATCGACCCCACCACAGGCATTGTCCTGCTGACCGCCAATGTGCCCTACGGCAGTACGCTCTACAAGGGCGATGGCGATATGGTACAGAAGGACGAAATCGTCGCCAAGTGGGATCCCTTCAACGCAGTTGTTGTGACGGAAATGGCCGGTAAGGTGAAGTACGAGGATGTCATCGAGGGTGTCAACTACAAGGTTGAAACCGACGAACAGACAGGTCTGCAGGAACTCATCGTCATTGAGTCGCACGACAGGATGCGCGTTCCTACCGTCCATATTCTGGACGAGAATGGCGACATTCTGCGCCACTACAACCTGCCCATCGGCGGTCACATTGCCATTGCCGACGGTCAGCAGGTGAAGGCTGGTGACGTACTCGTCAAGATACCTCGCGTCATTGGTGGTGGCGGTGATATCACCGGTGGTCTGCCTCGCGTGACGGAACTCTTCGAGGCACGTAACCCGAGCAACCCTGCAACCGTAGCCGAAATCGATGGCGAGGTGACAATGGGCAAGTTGAAGCGCGGTAATCGCGAGGTCATCATCACACCGCGTTTGGGTGGTGAAGAGGCTATCAAGAAGTACCTCATACCCGCCAACCGTCAGATTCTGGTACAGGAGAATGACTACGTTCGTGCCGGCACACCGCTTTCCGATGGTGCCATCACGCCGGCCGACATTCTCTCCATCAAGGGTCCCACAGCTGTTCAGGAGTACATCGTCAACGAGATTCAGGACGTCTATCGTCTGCAGGGTGTGAAGATCAACGATAAGCACTTCGAGGTCATCGTTCGCCAGATGATGCGCAAAGTGCAGATTGACGATGCAGGCGACACCCGCTTCCTCTCCCAGCAGATTGTTGATAAGCTCGAATTCAACGAGGAGAATGACAATATCTGGGGCAAGAAGGTGGTTGTAGATTGCGGTGAGAGCGAGAACATGCAGAACGGACAGATAGTGACTGCCCGCCGCTTGCGCGACGAGAACTCCTACCTGAAGCGTCAGGACAAGAAGATTGTCCAGGTGCGCGATGCCCGTCCTGCAACGTCCAAGCAGATTCTGCAGGGTATCACCCGCGCAGCATTGCAGACCACGAGCTTCATCTCGGCTGCCTCCTTCCAGGAGACAACCAAGGTGCTCAACGAGGCTGCTATTAACGGCAAGACCGACCATCTGGAGGGCATGAAGGAGAACGTCATTTGCGGTCACCTTATCCCAGCCGGCACCGGTCTGCGCGAGTTCGATAAGATTGTGGTCACCAACCGCGAGGACTACGACCGCACCCTTGCCAGCCGCAAGACCCTGCTCGATTACGTTGACGGCATCTATTAAGCTATCCCTTCCTTAAAGCAAGGAAAGACGAAAAAACCGCAAAGCACTCCGCTTTGCGGTTTTTTGTTCCATATAATGTCTTGCGGTAATTCGTGGCAATTCTTGTTTTATATGTTGGCATTGAGGCTGCGTGTCATTTTGCAGCCCAACCAGCTATCGGGGAGAAGACACCGACATAAATCTCCCAAAAGATTTGGTGGGGTGGAATAAAATCACTAACTTTGCGCGGTAAAACAAAAGAACGATGACACAAAAGGAAATAGCTGAAGACATCAGAACGGCCGTACAGACTTTGCGCAAGGGCGGACTCATCCTCTATCCCACGGACACGATATGGGGCATAGGTTGCGATGCTGCCAACGAAGAGGCCGTGCG
>Ga0310690_10004701_pt1 | contig 19148 bp, 13 predicted proteins | sample AusTroGonzalo_MG_2_FD_207661 | JGI IMG/M metagenome (GOLD analysis project Ga0310690, IMG submission 207661) | Bovine rumen microbial communities from tropical cattle in Woodstock, Queensland, Australia - Gonzalo_04 (v2) (version 2) | ecosystem: Host-associated > Mammals > Digestive system >...
CCATCCACAATGCGGATGTAGGCTTTGTAGGTGCCGTTTTTGCCGGGGTACTTGATTTTGCCGTTTTGGTATTCATTCTCCTTGGCGTTGTAGGTCAGCCCCTTCATGAACACTAGGCCGACCTGGTTCTGACCTTTCACGTCGTTGGTCCATACCACCTTGGCTTCATACGTGCCGTCAGAGGCTTTGTAGATTTGGGCCTGTGACTGCTTTTTGGAGAATGGGTCCACGCAGTAATAGATGCCCAAAATGTCGTCGGCTTTCTGCGCGAAACAGGCCATTTCCGCCCAAACAAATATCAATAACAGTGCGATTCTTTTCATTGTCATTTTCAAATTAAAGGAACGATGCCTCTACTCTTCGAATGAGAACAACGGATCCCAAGCAGGTAACATGATGGGCTTCTGGTCGAAAAGTTTAAGGGTGGCGGCGGGGATGTATTTGGCCTCCACGACGAGACGGAACATATATTCGTTGAACCATTCGTCGGTCATGATGAGGAATCCGTTGTGGCCGCGGTTGCTGCCCCAGCTGTTCTCCACCATCCATTTCGTGGGTTTGCCGTTGGCGTCGAGATCGACACCGCAGAGGGTCATGGCGTGGGAGGATCCGCTGGCGTACGTGCTGACACGCTGTTTCTTGTCCATGCCGAAGGTGGTGCCGAAGAGGGAACCGTAGTCGTAGTTGTTCACGTCCATGTAACCTTTGTCGCGGTCGAGGAACTTGGCGACATCACAGGAGAAGTACATCATGGTGCTGTCCTTGATGCTGGCGATGGCCATCTGTGAGATTTCGTTCATCGGCAGGTTGAGGTATTTCCAGTTTTGGCCGTCGTAAACGTGGCGGTCGTATTCAATTTCATATACCTTATAATATTCGCGGGTCGGGTCGTTCATGATCATATAATATTGGGAGAAGTCCTGATTCACGAACTTGTTGTAGAACGACATCGGGGTGTAGGTTTCGGTGCTCACCACTTCGCCTTTGGAGTTGCGCTGTGTCCAGGTGAACTCTGTGGGAGGTTCGCCAAAGGTGTAGGCCAGCATCCGGTAGACGGTTTCCAGCATCTCCATCTTCTTGGCTTGCAGTTGCTGCTCGGTGGTGCCCTTGTTGTTGCACATATCACGCAAAATCAAACCGTCCTCGCGCAGTTTCAGCTTGATGAGCTCGGAAATCTTGGAGGTGTGGTTGCTGTTGTAGGTTTCGGGCATCACGTCTTTCGGCACTACGCCGTATTTGGTCATCAGGTTGGCCACGCCGGTGAACTGACCGCCGTCGCCGAGCGGGTTCTTGAAGAGCCACTGCACGGTCTCGTCTTCCATGGACTTGGCGCGGTTGTCGAGGATGGCCTGCAGGAAGAGGTTGGCCTTTTCGAGCTGGTCATAGAAGAAGGTGTAGCATTGAGAGAACTGGAAGTCGGCGGGAAGGTCGTATTTGCGGATGGCCTTGTTGCGCAGCACGTTCATGCCGGTGAACATCCAGCAGCGGCCGGAGGATTCTTGGTTGGTGATGGCTTTGGAGGGCACGGTGTTCGACATGTTCGGGTCGAAGGCCGTCCGGTTGTCGTAGTTTACCGCCAACTTGTTGATTTCGTTGGCGTTGATGGCGTTGCGCATCGCCTTGTTGTTCGGATTGGATTCGTAAGAACCTCTCAGTTGACCGATCTGCTGCATCGAGAGACCGCCGTTTTTGTCTATTTTTTGCGCCTGTACGGCCGTCATGCAGGCCACCGCGCATACGAGGAGGAATAATTTCTTCATTGTTTCTATTTTTTATGATACTTAATTCCAAAAATCAGGCGGCAAAGGTACGATTTTTTTGGTTAGAAGCTTACAAGCTAGAGGCTTAGAAGCTTAGAAGCTTAAAGTACTAAGCTACTAAACTCCTAAGCCACTAAACTCATAAATTCCTGATAATCAACAATGTTAATAACACTGTTTATAAATAATCCGACGAAAATTAAATCCTTCAAATGGAATTATTATTTTTGCGCGGGTTCAGGTTCTGAACGGATGAAAAGGGAACGCTGTGAGAATCAGCGGCTATACCCGTAGCTGTGAGTTCCGATTTGCGCTTTCTCCAGAATGTCACTGACTTTTTCAGGTTGGGAAGACGGAGAAAAGCGGGGACAAGCCAGAAGACCTGCCTGAAACCAGAGATCGTAGCTTTCGGGATTAAGAGCCGACGAGAAAAGCAGATAAGTGCAATTTCTCCCTGAGCTGTTTTTATTAACAACCAAAACCTTAACCATTAATGGATCAACTGTACATCATCAAACGCAACGGCAAGCGGGAACCCTTCTCGGCCGACAAAATCAAAAACGCCATCGCGAAAGCGTTCCTTTCCGTGAACAGCTTCGCCACGCAAGACGTGCTCATCAACGTCATGAGCCGCCTCAAAATCCATGACGGCATCTCCGTGGAGGAGATCCAGAACCAAGTGGAGGTCTCCCTCATGGCCGAACGCTACTATGAGGTGGCCAAAGCCTACATTTTGTACAGACAACGCCATTACGAGGATCGTGAGGTTAAGGAGAAACTCGATTTCCTGATCAACTATTGTAACGCTTCCAATGCGGCTACCGGCTCTAAATACGATGCCAACGCCAACGTGGAGAAGAAGAACATCGCCACCCTCATCGGGGAGCTGCCCAAGTCGAACTTCATTCGCCTCAACCGCAGAATGTTGTGCGACCGCATCAAAGACTTGTACGGCAAGGAGCTCTCCGACAAATATTTATACTTGCTTAATCATCACTTTATCTATAAAAACGACGAGACTAGCATCGCCAACTACTGCGCCTCCATCACCATGTATCCGTGGCTTCTTGATGGCACGAAGAGCATCGGCGGTAACGCCTCCGCGCCCACGAACCTCAAGTCTTACTGCGGCGGCTTCATCAACATGGTCTTCATGGTCTCCAGTATGCTCAGCGGTGCCTGCGCCACTCCGGAATTCCTGATGTACATGGACTATTTCATCCGCAAGGAATACGGTGATGACTATTATGAATATAGTGACAAGGTGGTGGATCTCTCTGTGCGTCAGCGCACTATCGACAAGATGATCACCGACAGCTTCGAGCAGGTGGTCTATTCCATCAACCAGCCCACCGGCGCGCGCAACTTCCAGTCCGTTTTCTGGAACGTGGCCTACTACGACCGCTACTACTTCCAGAGCCTCTTCGGTGAGTTCCGCTTCCCCGACGGCACTAAGCCCATCTGGGAATCCCTCAGCTGGCTGCAGAAACGGTTCATGCGCTGGTTCAACCAGGAACGCCTCCGCTCGGTGCTCACCTTCCCGGTAGAGACCATGGCGCTGCTCAGCAAAGATGGCGACATCATCGACACCGAATATGCCGATTTCACTGCGGAAATGTACGCTGCCGGCCACTCCTTCTTCACCTACGTGAGCGACAATGCCGACTCTTTGAGCAGTTGCTGCCGTCTGCGCAACGAAATTCAGGACAACGGTTTCAGTTACACGCTTGGTGCGGGCGGTGTCTCCACCGGCTCCAAGAGCGTGCTCACCATCAACATCAACCGCTGCATCCAGTACGAATGCCGCAACAATATCCCGCAATTCCAGTTCGTGGAGGAGGTGATCGACCTGATGCACAAGGTGCAGATCGCCTACAACGAGAACCTCAAATATTTGCAATCGAAAGGCATGCTGCCGCTGTTTGATGCCGGCTATATCGCCATCAACCGCCAGTATCTCACCATCGGTGTGAACGGTCTGGTGGAGGCTGCCGAATTCCTCAGCATCCCGATTGACGACAACCCGCAATACCAAAAATTTGTGGAAGACACCCTCGGTCTGGTGGAGAAATACAACCACCAATACCGTTCCAAGGAGTTGCTCTTCAACTGCGAGATGATTCCTGCCGAGAATGTGGGCGTGAAGCACGCTAAGTGGGACCGCGAAGACGGCTACCGCGTGCCGCGCGACTGTTACAACAGCTATTTCTACCGCGTGGAGGACGACTCGCTGAACCTGATCGACAAGTTCCGCTTGCACGGCGCACGCTACATCGCGCATCTGACCGGTGGTTCCGCACTGCACGCCAATTTGGAGGAGCATCTTTCACAGGCGCAATACCGTCAGCTGCTCCGCGTGGCGGCTCAAGAAGGCTGTAACTACTTTACCTTCAACATCCCCAATACCGTCTGCAACGACTGCGGTCATATCGACAAACGTTATTTGCACGAATGTCCGGAATGCCACAGCAAGAATTTGGATTACCTCACCCGCGTCATCGGCTACATGAAGCGCGTCAGCAGCTTCTCTCAAGCCCGTCAGGAGGAGGCGTCCCGCCGTCATTACGAGAATGCTTCGGTGAATTGCTAACTTTTGCCTATTGCCTGTTGCCTAACATGTTAAAATACTACAACTACGACATCGTTTTCCAGGAGATTCCCGACGAGGTGACCCTCGCGGTGAATATCACCAATTGTCCGCACCGGTGTGTGGGATGCCATAGTCCGCACCTGCGTCACAATATCGGGGAGACATTGGATGCGGAGACGTTGGATGGGTTGTTGGCCAAGTACGGTCGTCAGATTACATGTGTCTGTTTTATGGGCGGTGATCGCCAGCCTAAGGATGTGGCGACTCTGGCTCGGCATTTGCACCAGCATACGAAGTTGAAAGTGGCGTGGTATTCCGGCAACGACATCATGCCTCGGTATGCAGGTCTTTTTGACTATGTCAAAATCGGGGGCTACCGCGAGGACTTAGGTGGTCTGCGTTCCCGCTCCACCAATCAACGTCTATACCGGAATACTAATGGACAACCGGAGGATATTACCAGCCGGTTTTGGAAGAAGTAATGATATTTTGATTGTTGTAGAGACGCAAAATGTTGCGTCTCTATTTATTTCATGCCTCTTGCAGCTTTGATTTTGTCGTAAGCTTCATTCACTTTGGCGAATTTTTCCTCCGCTTTTTTGCGTACATCCTCGCCGAGGTGACTTACTTTGTCGGGGTGGTGCTTCATGGCCGCCACGCGGTAGGCTTTCTTCACCTCTTCATCGGAGGCGTCGGGAGAGACTTCCAGGATTTTGTAGCAGTCATCAAGACTGGGACCTGAATGCGGAGTGTAGGAGCCACCGCCGGACTGGTCGTAGTAACCGCCGCCGTAGTTACCAGAATAACCCCCACCATACCCGCCAGAATAGTTGCCGCTGTAGGAGAAGTTGACGTACATCATCTTAAGGGCTTCGAAGGTGACGCTATCCACACCGCACCAGTTGGCGATCCGTCGGATGGCTTCCAGTTCCTGTTGATGGGCGTTTCCATCGGCGGTGGCGAATCCGAACAGGCACTGCAGGATGGCCATTTTCTCATGGATGGTGGCGTATTGGCGAATGTTTCCGCACGCTTCTTGGCACGCGCTGTCTGTGTCGCTGGCGTTGAGGATGTCGCGGAATTTGAGCATCAGCTGTGAGATGTCGCTGTGCGGGAAAGTCTTCAGGAAGTATTGCTTGCAGTAGTCGAATTCAGATTGGAGCAGTCGGTTGTTGTCGGATTTGGCTACATAACCAATCAGTGTAAGAAGTTGATCCTCAAACTGCTCAGGATTGTTGTAGTATTGTTGCCGACCTTCGTTGAACATTTCTTGCGCTTTTCTCGCCCGAATGTTGTTGCGGATACTGTCGAACAAAGAGCCGATCAGGAAGCCGCCGAACGCGCCGCCCAGTCCGCCGAAGTAAAGGCCAACGATGCTGAAGATGATAGTGAATAACATATTACCAGATGTGTGCGTCGAGGTCGAACCAGGTGCCTTGGAGGCGCATGGTTTGTTCAATGATGTCGCGGACAGCCCCTTCGCCGCCATTGCGGAAGGAGATGTAGTCGGCGAGTTGCTGGATTTCGATGGCGGCATCGGCCGGACAGCACTTCACGCCGGCGAGCTTCATCATCGGGTAGTCGGGGATGTCGTCGCCCATGACGAGTACCTCTTCGGGTTTCAGTCCGTGCTTCTCCAGATACTGATTGAAGACTTCGATCTTGTTGCTCACCTTGAGGTACATTTCCATGCCATGGAACTCTCTGAATCTCAGTCGCATGGATTCGGCAAAGCCGCCGGATATAACGGCGATTTTGTACCCTTTCTTGAGGGCGTAGTGCAGGGCGTAGCCGTCCTTGACATTGGTGGCGCGCACTTGCTCGCCGTCGCTCATCACGAACACTTTCCCGTTTGACAGCACGCCGTCGAAGTCGAGGATGAAGGCGCGGATGTTATGGAGTTTTTCTTTGTAGTTTTTCATTTTTTTAGGCAATAGGCAATAGGGAATAGGCAAAAGGCAATAGTGATTAGTGATTAATGATTAGTGATGAGAGAGCATTATCATTCATCATTCATAATTCATAATTCATCATTCTTAATTGACATGCGAGACGAGCATCTCCTCTTTGAGGTCGTCGTAGTCGAGTTCGACGGAGTCGCCGGAGGTGAGCGTCATGTTGAGGATCTCTTCGGCGAGGACGTCTTCGACGTACTTCTGGATGGTGCGTTTCAGCGGGCGGGCACCGTAGTTGGCGTCCCAGCCGTTGTCCACGAGGAAGGTCTTGGCCTTGTCGGTGACGGTGATGTTGACGTTGAGGTCCTTCACGCGCTGCAGCACCTTCTTGAGCTCGATGTCGATGATCTTGCCGATGTCCTCCTTATCCAGACTGTTGAAGTAGATGACATCATCGACGCGGTTGAGGAATTCGGGGGCGAAAGTGGCTTTGAGTGCCTTTTCGAGGATGCCCTGCGCCACCTTATGCTCGGAAGCTTTAGTGGCTTCGGTGCTGAAGCCCATGCCGGTTCCGAAGTCCTTCAGCTCGCGCGTGCCCACGTTGGAGGTCATGATAATGATGGTGTTCTTGAAATCGACTTTGCGCCCCATACCGTCGGTGAGCTGACCTTCGTCAAACACCTGCAACAGAACGTTATAGACATCGTGGTGGGCTTTTTCGATTTCATCCAGCAGCACGATAGAGTAGGGCTTGCGGCGCACCTTCTCGGTGAGTTGTCCGCCCTCTTCGTAACCGACGTAGCCCGGAGGCGCGCCGATGAGGCGGGAAACCGTATGCTTCTCCATGTACTCGCTCATGTCAATGCGGATGATAGAGTCTTGGGAGTCAAAGAGATACTCGGCCAGTACTTTGGCGAGGTAGGTTTTGCCGACACCGGTGGGGCCGAGGAAGATGAAGGTGCCGATGGGTTTGTTCGGGTCTTTCAGACCGGCACGGTTGCGGCGAATGGCCTTGGCGATTTTCACTACCGATTCGTCCTGACCGATGACCACCCCTTGCAGCTCCGTGGCCATGCTCATCAGCCGTTCGCCTTCGTTCTTGGCGATGCGCTGCACGGGCACACCTGTCATCATCGCAATTACCTCCGCCACAGTGTCTTCCGTAACATCCGGACGGTTCTCGTTGACGCTGTTCTCCCAGGTCTTCTGGATTAGTTGGCGTTCCTCTTCCAGCATCTTGATTTGGTCGCGGTATTTGGCGGCTTCGTTGTACTGCTGGTTACGGATGGCTTCGACCTTCAGCTTCTCCTGCTCTGCGATGGCAGCCTCTGCGGCCACCAACTCGTCTGGCACATGGATGTTCTGGATGTGCAGGCGCGCGCCGGCTTCGTCCATCACATCAATGGCTTTGTCAGGTAAGCAACGATCTGATATATAGCGGTTTGACATGGTGACGCACGCCTTGATGGCCTCGTCGTTATATTTCACCGCGTGATGGTCTTCGTATTTGTCTTTGATATTGTTCAAGATATCCAACGTTTCCTCGGGTGTGGCGGGTTCGAGGATGATTTTCTGGAAACGGCGTTCCAGGGCACCGTCCTTCTCGATGTGCTCACGGTATTCGTCCAGCGTGGTGGCGCCGATACATTGCAGTTCGCCGCGGGCGAGGGCGGGTTTGAAGAGGTTGGAGGCATCCATGCTGCCGGGAGCGTTGCCGGCACCCACCATGGTGTGCAGCTCATCGATGAAAAGGATGACATCGGTATTCTTCTCCAGCTCTTCGAGGATGGTTTTCACTCGCTCCTCGAATTGTCCGCGGTATTTGGTGCCCGCCACTAGACCGGCCATGTCGAGGCTGACAATGCGTTTGTGCAGGAGCGTGCGCGATACGTGCCCGGAGGAAATCTGCAGCGCAAGACCTTCTGCCAGAGCGGATTTACCCACGCCAGGCTCGCCAATCAGCACGGGATTGTTTTTCTTTCTGCGGCAGAGGATCTGGGCGATACGTTCCAGCTCTTTCTGGCGGCCCACCACAGGATCGATCTTGCCTTCGGCGGCCATCTTGGTGAGGTCTTTGCCGAAACTGTCGAGCATCGGGGTGGCCGACTTCCCGTTTTCCTTCCCTTTCTTCATGGTGCGGCGGTCGTTCTCCTCATCGTCATCGTCTTGATATGAACCGGCGGAAGCGACCGACTCGGAAAGGTGGAGTTCATGGCGCAGCTCGTCCTCGAAAGTTTCGAAGGTGAGTCCGGCCTGTGCCAACAGCATCTTGATGGTGTTCTGGCTGTCCAGTTGCGCGGGTTTCAGGATGGCTAACACCAAATGGTAGGATTCCACCGCCTCGCTTCTGTATTGTTTTGAAAACAAGAAAGAAAGATGCAGTCGACCTTGCGCCTGGACGCTCATCGGGATTTTTTCAGCCGGTGCGTCAGCACGACTGTCAGGCATCTCTAACATCTGCTCCAAACGGGTGCGCAAACCAGCCAAGTCTATTTGAAATATATTGAAGATCTTTTGGGTGACACTCTCCCCGGGATAACGGAGGAGACAAACCATAAGATGTTCTAGTCCAATCTGTTGAGAATGATACGATTTGGCCAGTTCATTCGCTTCAGCCAAAATGTAGTTCATCTCTTCGGAATACTTGATATCCATAAAAAGTGGGTGTTTAAAAATTGGGGCAAAGATACAAAAATTATGCCAATGGAGGCAAAAGTCAATAGACAAAAGGCAATAGGCAATAGAAAAAACGTAGAGACGATGTGCACATCGTCTCTACAGGGGGTTCAATATGTTAAACGGAAGGTTATTTCAATCCTTTTTTATGGTCTTCGATGGCTTCGTTCAGCATCTCTTCAAACATCGTGATGGAATTGTCGATGTTGTATTTCTTGGCGGATTCGGAGTAAATCTTCTCCATTTTCGCCTTCTCTTCGGGATTGTCGAGCCAGTAGTCGATGGCACGGGCAAGGTCTTTGGGGTCGCCGGCTTCGAACAGACTGCGCTCGTCCAAGGCAAATTGCTTGGTGGCGGAAAGCTTACTGTTGGAGATGACGGGCACCAAGCCGGTGGCAAAAGCTTCGATGCAGGAAATCGCCTCGGATTCCATATCGGAGGCGTGTACGTACAAGTCGCATTGTCCCAGCAGTTTAATCAATTCATCTGTGGGAAGATAGGTGAAGATGGGTGGGTTCTTCAATTTCTGGCCCAATTTGTAATACTGTTTGTATTTCGGACCTCTGCCGGCGAAAACCAACTGGATTTTGTCCCCGTATTTGGAGTACTGCATGGCGTTGATAAGAAGATCCTGACGCTTCTCGCCCGCCAGTCGTCCCACCATCATGATGAGAATCTTGTCGGCAAATTCAGGGCTCTTCGGACATTTTGTCCATTTAAAGACCGACTGGATACCGTTGGAAATGGGATGTATCTTGGCGGTATATCCGCGTGTGGAAATTTCGTCAGCCATGAACTGCGACGGCGTGTGCACGTGACCGTAATGGTTGTAGGTAGTGTTTCTGAACAGTCTGAATAGCATGTTGTTGACCCAATCCACTTTGCCGGTTCCGAGACTGGAAGTGATGTTCTGGGGTTGCACGTGGAAGGCGGCCGTGGCAGGCTTTCCCAGTTTGTCGGCCACTTTCTTGGTTTTGGCCTCTAAAACGAAAGGTAAGAAACAGTGCACAATATCAGCCCATTCCACTGCTTCGTAGATGATTTTTTTACGCCATTGTGCAAATTGGAAACCGTGCTTGTTGATTAAACCTTGGAAGAAAGGGATTTTCATCTCAGGCATGGAGTAAATATTCTCCTTGGTTTCATCGCAGGCGGTTAGCACGCGCACTTCGTGACCTCGTTTGCGGAGCTCTGAGGCGAAGCGTTGCGCCGAGATGCTTGTTCCATTATTGTGGGTGAAATAAGCGTCGATTACAAACAAAATTTTCATAAAATATATCTCCTAAAAAACCGGCGGCAAAATTAACATTTTTTAGGAAATATAAAACGCTATTATTTAGAATGTTCTGAAATCTCTTCGTTCAACATTTCTTCGAAGAGGGTTATTGAGTTGTCAATGTTATACTTATGGGCAGATTCTTGGTAAATTTTCTCCATCCTCAGACGCTCTTCGGTGTTGTCCATCCAGTAGTCGATGGCGCGGGCAAGATCTTGTGCATCACCGGCTTTGAAGAGGCTGCGCTCGTCAAGGGCGAACTGTTTGGTGGCGGAGAGCGGACTATCGGCGATGATGGGCACCAGTCCGGTGGCGAAGGCCTCGATGCAGGAGATAGCCTCCGATTCCATGTCGGCGGCGTGCACGTAGAGGTCGGCCTGGGAGAGCAAGCGGATGAGCTCGTCCCGCTTCACATAGACGAATTGCGGTTTGAGGGGCAGGTTCTGGCCTAATTTCTCGTAACGTTCCTGCATGGGTCCGCGACCCGCGAAGATCAGTTGGATGCGGTCGGCGTATTTGGAGTAGGGGACAGCCTTTATGATGAGGGCCTGCTGCTTCTCGCGCGTGAGCCGTCCTACCATCATAATCAAGATTTTACCCTTGTACTCGTCGAAAGTCTCGGTCCGGTGACCTTCGATGTGACGTTTGCCTGCCTCAATGAACACGGGTTGGATGCCGTTGCTGATGGGATGCATCTTACCGGGGTATCCATGGGATTTGACTTCATCGGCCATGAATTGGGAGGGACAGTGGGTGTGACGGACATGGTCAAAGAGCAGTTTCCGAAACAATTTATAAAACCAATGGTTTACACAGGGAATTTTGTGCATCCCGATATTGGCGGTCAGGCTCTCGGCCTGTAGATGTGCGGCGGCGGTGCATGGTTTGCCGATTTCGTTGGCGTAGCGCGTCGCCACAGACTCCAACGGGAAGGGCAGGAAGCTGTGGACGATGTCGGCCCACTCCACGGCGGAGTGGATAACCTCCAAGGATTCCTTTCCCCAGAATTTGGCGAAGTTGAAGTTATGCTTGTTCATCAAAGGCTGGAATATCGGCATGTGGAAGTACCGCAGGGAGAAAAGGTTCTCGTCGTTCTCGCCGGAGTCGTTGGCCGTCAAGATGCGTACTTCGTGCCCGCGTTTCCGCAACTCCGCAGCAAAACGCTGTGCGGAGATGCTCGTTCCGTTATTATTGGTATAATACGTGTCTATGACAAAAAGAATCTTCATAAGGCTAAAAATTTACACCGCTGGCATTATAAAAGTATGGCAGCCTAGAACACAAAACAGCTGCAAAGATACACTTTTTTTTAATTTCTACTGTTTTCTAAGGATAAGGTAAATAAAATAGGGGGCACCGGCCAAAGCAGTGATACTGCCGACGGGCAGTTCGGCGGGGGCGGCGATGGTGCGAGCGAGGGTGTCGGCAATCAGCAGGAAGAAGGCCCCGAAGAAGAGCGAATAGGTGAACAGCCGCCGGTTGTTGCTGCCGAAAAGCAGTCGCGCCACGTGCGGCATGATAAGTCCGATGAAGCCGATGGAGCCGCAAAAAGAGACCACCACGGAAATCAGCACCGAGGAGGTGATGAGCACGATATAGGTGGTTTTTTGCGTGTCGATGCCGAGGGTTTGCGCCGTCTCGGTGCCTACCTGCATGATGTTCATCGCTTTGGAATAGTAGAACAGGATGCTGATGCAGAGTACCATGATGGGGAGCAGCCATGCGATTTCCAGCCAGGAGACGTGCGTGAGGCTGCCCATGGTCCAGAAGTAGATTTTGTGCATCTCTTTCTGGTTCATGACAATCAGCAGGGTGATCATGGCGGAGATGAAGAAGTTGAGCGCGATGCCGATGAGCAGCAGCGTGTCGGTGTTGTGTTTCCCTTTGATACGGGCGATGCCGAGGATAAGGAAGAGGGTGAGCAGGGCGGTGACGAGGGCGGGCAGGGTGATGCCGAACACCACGGCATCCCAGCCCAGGATGAAAGCGATGGCCGCACCGATGGAGGCTCCCGACGAGATGCCGAGGATGTAGGGGTCGCAGACCGGATTTCGGAAGATGCTTTGGAAGACGCCGCCGCAGATGGCCAGCGCCGCGCCTGCCAGCACGCTCATCACTATGCGCGGAATGCGCAGCTGCCACAGGGTGACCTGGTAATAATCGGCGATCGCCACGTTCTGGCACATCCCGAACTTCTGTCCGAGGCTCTGCAGGATGACCTTCACAGGGATGGGGATGACACCAATGCCGGCAGCCACCCACATGGAGACCAGCAGTACAATGCCCAATCCTAACGGCAAAATCCAAGGCTGTTTCTTCTCTTTCATAATTCGGGTGCAAAGGTACGTTTTTTTTGCCTTCTCTTTGCCGGATGCAAGACGAAGAATTCGTATGTTTGCAACGCAATTGGACGATGCATCTAGGTGTGTCTATGTTGTTGATATTCAGATGGTATGATTATTTCGAACCAGCAATATACTTATGATATGTTCTTCCACTGTCCGACGGGCGGTCCTGTTGTCCGTGCTTTTCAATATCTTAATACTTACGGTTATGGCGCAAATTTCCCCGCTTGATTTCGGACTGCGCGAGGCCGAGACTGGCATTGACCGCTATTGGGCGCTGTATAACGCCCACGTGGCGGCGCGTGCAAACGGTTTGGAGGTCTCCTACGAAGGGGTTGATACGTTGGATATCGAACTGCCGCCCGATTTCCAAAGCATTCCCGTGGGGAAAAACACGGATTTCGGCGGCTTGGTGCTGTATGTCACCAATAACGTCCGTGACGGAGCCTTGTTCTCCATGTACCGTTCCACCCAACCGTTGGCGCTCTCCAAATCGCTGGTCGATAGTCTTGACTTTCATGGTGTGCCTGAGTTGGCGGAAGGGGACAAACTGCTGATTCTCAGTGACCAGAATCCCTGGACGGAGCGTATTGGCTACGGTTATCGGGTCTATCGTCAGGACATTTTGTGGGTGCACAACGGACAGGCGATGAACGCGCCCATCGCGCCGTGGAATACCGATTCCACTCGTCTCAACGCCGCTTACACGGAAATTGATACGTCATTGAAGACCTTCGGCGGACTCACCATGCACCGCACGGAGGTGTCCCAGTTCAAGACCTACTGCCTTCACGTGAACGGGCAGTGCAACGTGCTGGTGCAGGATGTCCACGTGACGACCCCTAAGAGCAAGATGATTGCCGATGGCGTCTTCGGGGTAAGCAATTCCGTGCGCGTGGCCTTCCGCGATGTGACGGTGGACGGCACCTATTCGGGCTACGGACGCTGGCGCAATTACGGGTACGCCTTCTCTCTCAACAACCTCTGGAATACTACGTTTGAGCGCGTGACAGCCGATGGAAACTGGGGCGTTTTCGGTACGAACAATCTCTCCACCACAGCGTTGACGGATTGCGACATCAACCGTTTCGACATTCACTGCTATGGTCGCGACGCTCTCCTGAAACGTTGTACGTTGCGGCAACGGCAGACGCAGTTCTCCTCCATGTACGGCACGGTCACCTTCGACTCCTGCCGTTTCGTGGACTGCATCCCTGTGCGCATCCGTTCCAGCTACAATGCTTACACTCCGTTCGATATCGTGATGAAAGACTGCACGTTCGAGCTCACCATGCGCTACCACTCGCTGGTCAATGTGATGTTGCTGGACACTGCCGCGAACAGTCGTCCCGAGTTGAGCCGCAAGTGTTGGCCCAATCTCACCGTGACGAACATGACGGTCATTGCGCCGGTAATGGTCAATTCCATGAACCTTTACCAGCCCACAGGCACCCTTAGCGAGCTGAAGAAGCCTGTGGATTATATCAACAAGGTGAATGTCAATGGGTTGAAGATATTACGGCCCAATGGGAAACAGGCGAAAATCTCCGTGCGCCTTTCCTCCAGGGAGTTCATCCCCCTGCAAACATTGGACGTTGACATTCCCGACACATTGTAGAGACGATGTGCACATCGTCTCTACATCGCCCGCACATCGTCCATTCTATATGTTTATAATTTATGTACATTTGCACCTTCTAAAGGACAATCGAAAATAGCATGAGGAGACTTATATATATCCTGCTGAGAATCAATCTGTTCAAAACCATTTGGTTTAATTTCAAGGTGTTCCCCTTTGCGGTGGCGAAGAAAATGCCGGTGTGGCTTTACGGGAAGGTGACCTTCCGCAGTTTGGCGGGCAAAATCGTCATCAACGGACCCATCACGTCCGGCATGATCAAGATCGGGAAGAACGATTTCTATGTTGACACCGCCATCCAGCAGTGCATCTGGACGGTGCGCGGCACCATCATCTTCAACGGTCCGCTCAGTCTCGGACACGGCTCCTACGTGGTGGTCTCCGACAACGCCACACTGGAGTTCGGTGCCCACGATGTCTATATCGGCTCTAACCTCAAGATTTTCTGCTTCGACCGAATCACCATCGGCAGCAACGTGCGTGCTGCGTGGGACTGTCAGTTTATGGACACGACGTTCCATTATGTGCAGAACCTCAACAAGAATGGGGAAATCGGGCCGTTGACCAAGCCCATTATCCTCGGCGAGGACATTTGGGTTGGCAACCGCACCACTTTCACCAAAGGTGCCGTCGTCCCCAGCAAAACCATCATTGCATCCAACAGTCTGGTAAACAAAGATTTCTCCAATATTGAACCCTACACGCTGATTGCGGGAATGCCGGCTTCCGTGAAAGCTACGGGAATGAAACGTATTTTCGATCTGGATATTCAGCGCGAGATGGATGAAAAGTACCATTACGTTCGCACTCACCTCTAAAATCCCTCATCATGTCGATTCGAAACCCCATAGCCACCGCCTATCACGCGATTCAGCTCGCTCGGAAGTATCCCTCTTCACAGCGGCTGAAAGTGATGCGCGACTACATCTCCCTCTATCGCGCCAAAGGGCTCACGCCGGAGGAGTATTACGAGTTCGAATTCGAGAAGCAGAACGAAGAATTCCGCCGCGATTTCCTGGGCTTGAACGAGCAGCGTTATTATCTGGATCTGCTCAATCCGCTGAAGTATTTTTCGCTGGCACGTAACAAGTTTATGGCCCATAAAATGCTGGAAAACACGGGAGTACGCACTTCGGAACTTTACTGCTATTACCAGCCTGAGGCAACATATACCGAAAACAGGGAATGCGCCGGCGACTTTTCCGCCGTGTTGCGCATCCTCAAAACCAAAGGGGTGCAAACTTGCGTTATCAAGACTACGGAAAGTTCCCACGGAGATAATGTTTGGGTAATACAAAATATTGATTATCAAGATAAGGATGCTATATTGACTCGTTTTGACGGTCAGACAATGACTTTGTCTTCTGTATTAGGCAACGAGCCGCTGATTTTCGAGAGCGTGGTGCATCAAACCGAGCAGTTTGCCGCGTTCAATCCCTCATCCGTCAACACGGTACGCTTTATGACCGCGCTCTATCCGGATGGTTCCGCGAAGGTGATTGCCACCTTCATCAAGATTGGTCGCGCGGGCCGTTGCGTTGACAATGCCGGCGGTGGCGGAAATGTGGATGTCTGCGTGGATGTGGCGACCGGTGAGATTCGCTACGCCATCCAGTTCGACGGCTGGCATCATGTGCAGGAGATCGACTTTCACCCCGACAGCGGCAATCCATTGAACGGGGTCGTCATCGATAACTGGGAGTCTGTAAAAGCTGAGGTAATCCGTTTCCAACAAGCGTTCCCTTATTGCAAGGTTGCGGGCTGGGATATCGCCATTACCGATGAAGGTCCGGTGGTGATTGAGGTCAACGATTTCTGGGACCGCACCGGACAGTTTTTCATCCGCAGAGGTTGGCGCAATGAAATTCGTGACTGTTACCTTGCGTGGAAAGCCACTGGAAAGGACTATTCTGTCGGGCCGCAACGACTTCCGTTGGACGACAAAAAAATGGCGGCGAAGTTCAAATAGTTAGTAGCGGTCTAGGAGCCGCAGCATCCTTGCTGCGGAAAACATCGCCAAGGATGGCGATGCTCCTATTTCTCTGTTTTCGTGCCGAAACCGCCCAAAGCGGAGTAAAGGTTGATGAGTGCCTGAACGGCTTCGTAGCGGTTTTGCACTTGGGAGAGTTGTGCCGACAACAGCGACTCTTGGGCAGTGAGCACCTCCAGATAGGTGGTGGAGCCGTGTTGCATTAACGAGGAAGTGGCATCGTACGCCTGTTGGAGCGAATTGACACGGCTATCAATCAATACGGCTTTCTCTCCAGCCGTCTGGCAGTTGTGGAGGTAGGTGTAAACCTCTTTACCAGCATCCAACAAAGACTGCTCGAATTCTATTCTCGCCTTCTCCTGATCCAATTTCGCATTCTTGAGTTGGGCATTGAGCTTGCCGGCGGCGAAAATGGGTTGCGTGAGCGAGGCTACCGCCTGTCCGATCAGTTGGGCAGGACTGAAAGCCGCTCCGAAAAGTCCTTCGATAGTAACCGTGGGATAGAAGGCTTGGCGAGCCGATTGTGTACCGTAGTAGGCCAACTCCATATTGCGCTCGGCAACACGCACATCGGGACGCGCATCAAGGAGACGGATAGGAAGTCCCAAATGCAGTTGTTCCGGCATCTGGAACGTGCCAAAAGAGGCGCGCTCAATGTGATGGGGCGGCTCGGCAAGCAGGTTGCAGAGGGATGCTTCCGTGGTAAGAATGGTGTTTCGCAAATCGATGATTTCCGTTTTCACTTCCGCCACCGACGCTTCCATCTGATAGACGGCGGGACTTTCGTAGATGCCTGCATCATACAAAGCACGGGTCGATTCCAATGACTCCTCCCACAACTTTTCCGTCTGCTCGGCGATTTCCAACTGGCGGTCGAGCATCACCAAGGTGTAGTAAATGTTGGCCACATTGGCAGCCAAACTGACCTGTACGGCCTGCTTGTAATCCTCCATGTAGGCGGCTTGGGCTTTCGCTTTGCGCACTCCTGTGGTGGTCTGTCCGAAGATGCCTAACTGCCAGCTGGCAGTGATAGGGATTTGGGCAGTGAAAGCTCCCGCACCTTGATAGACATAGGAGGCTTGAGGCGTGAATGCCAGCGTGGGTGCATATCCCCATTTGGCAGCTTTCACACTGTTCTGGGCCTGCTCGATGGAGAGCTGGGCCGTGCGCATGTCGGTGTTGTTGGCCAATGCCGTCTCCATAATCCTCTGCAATAGGGGATCTGGGAAGGCGGTGCGCCAGTCCAGGTCGCCCATGGAAACGGTGTCCTGCGGGTTCACCACATCGCCCATCACGTCGCTCCTGACGGTGGCATCGGAGGAATATTTCCGATAGAGGTTGCAGCTGGAAAGGAGCACCATCGCTGCCAAAATTATTACATATATATGTTTATTCTTCATATTTTCCAATATTTAGTCTTTTATGTTGGCTATTGGCTATTGGCTATTAGCTATTGGCTGTTAGCCTATTGCCTATTGCCTTTTGCCTATTCACTAACCACCGTCTCCTCTTCCTTCTCCCCAGGCGTCAACTTTTCGTGCACCTTCTGGAAGAAGATGTAGAACGCCGGGGTGACGAACAGGATGGCGATGATGCCCACCACCATACCGCCGACCACGGTAAGCGCCAAGGATTTGTTGCCCACGGCACCGGCACCGCCTTCCACAATCAAAGGAATCATACCGATCACCATGGTGGAGACAGTCATCAAAATGGGACGCAGACGGTCTTTACAAGCGCCGATGGCTGCATCGAAGATGGGCATTCCCTCCTCGCGTTTTTGGATGGCGAACTCTGTAATCAAAATGGCCGTTTTTGCCACCAAACCCATCAACATGATGACACCGGTCTGCACGTAGATGTTCGCGCCGACGCCCATCAACGACTCTAACGGGCGGATGGTCAGATAAGCACCGAACAAGCCGAACGGGATGGAGAAGAGGACGGCGAAGGGGATGAAAACGGAGTTGTAAAGGCAAGCCAAGATGAGGTAGATGATCAAGATGGCGATGCCGTAGATGATAATGGTGTCGTTGGAACCGGCGCTTTCGGCCTCCTCACGGGCCATGCCGCCGTACTCGTAACCGTAACCTTCAGGGAAGACCTCTTCCATCACTTCGTCCACGGCCGTACGCACGTGTGCGGAAGTGTAGCCGCTCGCAGGCATGACAGACATGTTGTAGCATTGGAACAGGTTGAAACGGCGCTCCTGCGAGGAGCCCATGCCCTCTTTCAAAGTGACAAACTCGGACGCGGGCGCCATGCCGCCGCTCGTCGGGACGAAAATCTTGTTGAGCGTGCTCGGATCCATGCGGTAGGAATCGTTGGCCTCTACCAACACCTGATAGACCTTGCCGTATTGGATGTAATTGCCGATATATTTGCCGGCCAAGTTCGTGCCGATGGTGTTGACCACCGTCTTCGGGGAAACACCCTTACGCTTGCAAGCCGCGGCGTCCACTTGGAGACGGTATTTGGGGTAATCTTGCGAGTAGGATGCCGAAGCCGTGGAGACCTCTGGTCGAGCCTGCAGCTTCTTGGCGAACTCGTTGCTCAAGTCGATAAATGCCTGAGCATCACCGCTGCCTGAGCGGTCCTGCAGGTCGAGTTCCATCATGGAACCCGTACCATAACCGGGAATCTGCGGCATCTGGAACGGGGTGACGCTCGCTTGCGGCAGGTTCACCATCGACCAGACGTAAATGTTTTTCTGCATGTCGGCAATGCTGTAGAAGGAACGTTCCTCCCAGTTTTTCAACCGTACCATCATGGTGGCGTAGTTGGTACCGGCACCGCCGTTCATCATGGAATAGCCCGTGATGCCGCCCACCAGCTCAGCCTCGTCAAGGGTGCGTACATACTTCTCCAACTTGTTGAGGGTCGCCTCGGTCTCGTTGAGGTAGGTGCCCGGCGCCATCGTGACGTCCACCAACAGGAAGCCTTGGTCTTCCTGCGGCACGAGGTCCTTCTGGGCGGT
>Ga0310690_10004705_pt1 | contig 19137 bp, 13 predicted proteins | sample AusTroGonzalo_MG_2_FD_207661 | JGI IMG/M metagenome (GOLD analysis project Ga0310690, IMG submission 207661) | Bovine rumen microbial communities from tropical cattle in Woodstock, Queensland, Australia - Gonzalo_04 (v2) (version 2) | ecosystem: Host-associated > Mammals > Digestive system >...
CGATGAAGTCGGCCTCGTGCCAGTGGTCGTTCTGCGGCTTGTAGATGAACGTGTCCGTCTTCTTGAAGTCCGTCCAGGTGAACTTCTTCAGCTCGTCGGGCACCACCACCTTGCCGGACTTCACGCCGATGTCGCCTTTCTCCGTGTGCCACACGGTCTGGCGCGGGATGCCGTGCTCCTTGTCGATCTGCACCACGTTGATGCGCACGCCGTTGGCGTAGACGAAGTCGAACGAGAACGTCTTCGCCCAGCTGAACACCTTGCGCTGGTCGTCGGGGAGGAGGTCGCTCTTCACGTTCTCCACGCGGGTCGGGCCGGTGAGGTCGGTGCCGAGGCCGCGCTGGATCTCGTCGAACTCGTGCGCGCCAAAGTCCGTGACCATGCCGTTGCCGTAGCGTTTGTTGAAGCGCCAGCATGTGGGTTCGTGGATGGACGGGATGAACGCGTTGTTCTCCCAGTGCTGGGCCGGGCCCTGCCAGAGATCCCACGCCTCGGGCGACATCCACTTCGGCAGCGGGGCGCGCGCCTCGCTGCGGCCGTGGCCGACCCAATGGTCGCCGCCGGGGATCGAGACGAGTCCGCCCGTGATCCTGCCGCCGTAGCCGTTGAGCGCGAGCATTTCGGCGAAGATGTAGTTGGGGTTGCTGCGCCCCTGGTTGCCGGTCTGGAATGTGACGCCAGTCTCTTTCGCCACCTTCGCCATGGCCTTGCCCTCGGCGATGGAGAGCGACATCGGCTTCTGGCAGAAGACATGCTTGCCGGCCTTCATCGCGGCGATTGCGATGATGGCGTGCCAGTGATCTGGCGTACAGATGCAGACGGCGTCGATGGTCGGATCGGCTATCACGTCGCGCCAGTCGAACACCTCGCGGCAATCCATGTCGCCGTAGTGGTCGTCGATCATGTTCTTGACGATGGTGGAGCCGCAGACGTCGCGCGGCACCTTGGAGCCGTACTGGATGTCGCCCTCGAAGAGGTCGGACTTCGCGGCGCCCTTCGGCTTGGCCCCGTAGAAGTAGCCGGGCGCGACCTTCACCATGTCGCACGCCACGGTCACGCGGCAGCGCGGATCCTTCAGGAAACCTGGCACGTTCGTTCCCTTGGCGATCACGCCGCAGCCTATGATGCCGACGTTGACCTTCGCGTTGGGCGAGATGCGGCGCGGCGGCTGGACAGGTGTCGCCGAAGGGCCGAACAGCCCCTTGCAGCCATGCATGAACGGCAGCGCGAGCGCGCCTGCCACGAATTCTCTTCTATTCATCGTACCTCCGGTTGAAGCCTGATGTTGGCGTTGACGTTAATTTTGCCATAAAATCGTTCTGCCGCCTAGCATAAAATTCGCCGCAGCGTAATCGGTCACTCATCGGCAGGGGCGCGCCTGCAGGGCATATTTTTGCCGTGTAGAAGTGGAGATGTGTAGAAGAAGATTTGAAGATGGGGTTCCACCCCATACCCCGAACACCGGTCAATCGCCTGTGATTGGCCCGTTTTCGGGGTCTGGGGCAGAGCCCCAGCTCCAAATCATCTCCATTTTCTACATTTCTACACGGCAAAACCAACCTGCGTTTTACTGACGCATTACGCCGCCGCAGGGGTTGATGGTGCGCCGGGAACAGTTATGGTAAACTATGCGCATGGAACAGGACTTTGACGCATACTTCATGGCGATGGCGCTTCGCGAGGCCGAGAAGGCGGCGGCGGACGGCGAGGTGCCGACAGGCTGCGTGGTCGTGGAGCCGTCCTGGCTGGAGGTGCCGAACGGGCACGAACCGACGTTCGACCCCGACCCGCTGACCGCGCGGATCCTCGGGCGTGCGCACAACCAGACTGAAGGCCTGCAGGACGCGACGGCGCACGCGGAGATGCTGGCCTTGTCGTCGGCGTTCGCGGCGAAGGGGGCGTGGCGGCTCACGGGCACGCGCCTCTACGTGACAAAGGAGCCTTGCCCGATGTGCGCTGGCGCGATCGTCCTCGCGCGGATCGACACGGTCGTGTGGGGGCTCGACGATCCCAAGCGCGGCGGTGGAACGACGTTCGACATCTTCGCCCATCCTGGCATCAACCACCATCCGAAGATCGTGCGCGGCGTCATGGAGGAGCAGTGCAAGGCCGTGCTCCAGTCGTTTTTCCGCGCGCGTCGCGCCGCCGGAAAGTCCGAAGGTATGGTATAATCCTTCCGCATGCTCAAGGAAATCTCCAGAGGCTCGTTCAAGCTGTTCCTCTCCGGACACGGCATGTCCGTGAAGACGGGCAAGTACGTGACGCTTGCCGCCCTCGTCGGGACGCTCGTGGGGTTCGTGACGGTGGCGTTCTACTGGATGATCCATTGGGCGAAGGTCTACGTGATGGAAGACCTAGGGCATCACGACTTCATGTCGATGCTCCCGAAAGGCGAGATCGTGCATCCGTTTTGGACGGTGGAGAGCCTTACGGATCCGCACCGCTGGCTGCTCGTGTTCCTGCCGGCGATCGGCGCGGTGCTGGGCTGCCTGCTCATCAGGCGCTTCGCTCGGGTGGAGCATGCTCGCGGCACGGATTCCGCCGTGAAGGCGTTCCACAGGGGCGAGTCCATCTCGCGCGGCGTGATCCCCGTGAAGTCCGTCGCGTCGGTGCTGACTGTCGGTTTCGGCGGCAGCGCGGGCTACGAGGGGCCTGTGACGCTTCTGGGCGCGGCGTGCGGCAGCGTGGTGAACCGCGCGTTCAGGCTCGACAAGCGCGCCTCGCGCATCCTAATGGCGGCGGGTCTCGCAGCCGGCATCTCGGCGCTTTTCCGCGCGCCGTTCGCGGGCGCGATCTTCGGGGCCGAGATATTCTATTCTTCCAGCGACATGGAGGCAGACACTATCATGCCGTCGGTCGTTGCCTCGGTGATGAGCTACACCATCTTCTGCTGCTTCTACGGCTGGGAACCGCTTTTCGACATGACGCCGTGCGCGTTCGTGAACGGGTTGCGTCTCTTGCCTTATCTTGGGCTCGCGTTCGTCGTGGCGTTCGGCGCCCGCTTCTACATCAGCGTGTTCCGCGGGACGGAACGCTGGTTCTCGGTGCGCACTTGGCCCGTGTGGGTGCGCGTGGGCATGGGCGGCCTCGTGACGGGCATGCTCGGATTTGTTTTCCCCGATATTCTCGGATCCAGCTACACACTCATCCAGACGGCGTTCACGGCGGGCGGCGATTCGTTCGGACGATACGGGACATTGCCCGCGGTGGGGTTCCTGATATTCTTCTTCGTGAAGGTGATCGCCACGTCGTTCACGGTCGGCTCGGGCGGCTCGGGCGGACTCTTCGCGCCGGCGCTCGCGTGCGGCGGCGCGCTGGGTGCGGCGACAGGACTCTTCTTCCGCAGCATACTGCCGGCGTCGGTGGGCATAAATCCCGGGGCGTTCGCGCTCGTGGGGATGGCGGCGTTCCTGGCGAGCTCCATCCGCGTGCCGCTGACCTCGATCATAATGGTGGCGGAGATATCCGGCAACCACGAGCTGCTGCTGCCGACGATGTGGGCGTGCTGCATCGCGTTCTGGCTGAACAACGGCTGGTCGCTCTACCGCAGCCAGGTGCATTCGCGCGAGTCGTCGCCGCTGCATGGGTAGTCGGAGAGAGGTGCGTGAGGTTGGGGGAAATTTTTTTATTGTTTTTGCGTAAGATTCCGCTTGGTGTCCCGAGTAAGGGATAGAAGACAACAGACACCAAGCGGAGAATACGACAATGACAATAAACCGGAAGACCTTGATATCTATCCTGGCGGCGAACGTGGTCGTGGCCATAGGATGCATAGCCGGCATGGGCTGGATGTACCGTGCCGTCCGCGCGTACGAGCGCGCGAACAACGTATCTATCCTGTCGCCAGGCGACAAGAACACACCTCGGAACGGTTTCCAGGGAACGGGCGGCGAGAATGCTGCTCAGACCACTTCCAAGAAGGATATGGCGGGCGGGTTGAAGTATCGCGTCCGGGAAGGGGACGACATCGTCTCCATAGCCATCATGTACGGCGTCTCGCCCGCGAGCATCATTGCCGTGAACGATCTGGCGGAAGGGGAGACCATAAAGCCAGGGGACGTGCTGACGTTGCCGGCCGGTGCTACACCGCCGAATGGCTTTGCCAGGGCGGGCGGCGCGTTGCCGGACGGCGCGTCCGTCGCGAACTCCGCCGAGACGAACGCGGTGGCGAGAGGACCGCAGCAGATGAAGGTCGTGAAGGTTTCATACGACGGCGAAACAAAGCTCGACGTCCAGCTTGCGGAACGTCCTGAGATGGACGTCGTGCGCCGCTACGTGCGTGTCGCCCCGATGGACGAGGGAACGGTCAGTTTCAGCTATTCGGCGAAGTACAACCACCGTACCGACGCGTTCGAGCCGCACCTTATCGTGACCGGAGACTTCGCGTTCCGCACCAACATCACGATGGTCATCCGCAAGGGGCTTCCGATATACGGCAAGGGGCTAAATCCGGCGGCGGCCGGCTCACTCGCAGAAGATTTTGTCTATTCGTTCCGCCGCAAGGATCTTGCGCCAAGCGTCAGGTTCGCGGCCGACGGGCGTTACCTGCCGCCCGGCGGTCAGCACGCGATCGCCGTCGAGTCCGTGAACGCCAAGAAGATACACGCGGAGATACGGCGCGTGGCTCCGCAGAACCTGGTGCAGATGCTCGCACGCGAGGAGGGCGCTTATTCCAGGTACAGCGGCTACGACTGGCGTACCGACAGCTCTACCGCCGACAAGGAGGACACTGGGGAACTGGCAGGGGATTCGGTCGTGCGCGAACTGCCGTGCGCCGGAAAGGTGAACGAGCGCAAGACGACTCCGCTGCACCTGGCGGCGGCGGACGGCGGGCCGACGAACGGCATCTATCTCGTAGCCGTCCGCAACGGCGACATGCCGCGCTGCGACTACGTGTGCTCCTGGGAAAGCGAGGGGAAGCGAGCGAAGGAGAATCCCAATCGCTACAGGGTGGTCTGCCTCTCGGACATCGGCCTTAGCGTGCGGCAGGGCGGCGACGAGACGGGCGTGTGGGCAACGTCGTTCACGACTGGGCGCCCGATCTCGGGATGCCGCGTGGAGGTGTTCTCCACCGCGAACATCAAGGTGGCGGAAGGTACGACTGCCTCTAACGGCTGGTGCGTGGTGCGTCGCGTGGCGAAAGGCGAGCCCTTCGTGGTGGTGGCCACGTCGGCCGCAGGCGACGACATGTCGTTCCTCGCGCTCCGCGACTCGATGGAGGTGGACGAGACGTACGCCGAAGGTGCGCGATCCGATTATCTCAAGGCTCGCGAATGCACGGCGTTCCTCTGGACGGAACGTGGCATCTACCGCCATGACGAGAAGATATTCCTGCATTCCATCCTCCGCGACGGAACGATGAAGGCACCCAAGCCGTTCCCGGTGGAGATAGAGCTTTCCAACCCGAACGGGAACGTCTATGCCCGCCGCACGCTGATTCCGGACGACAGCGGCGCCCTGTCGTGCGACATGTTCCGCGTCCCTGCCGACCAGCCTAGCGGCAGCTGGACTATCTGCGCGAAGATACCTGGCAAGGACGGGCGCGAGCTGGCTTCCCATTCTGTGAAGGTGGAGGATTTCGCGCCGCCGCAGATACGCGTGAAGGTGGAGCCTGCGACGAACGCGACGCCGCAGACGTTCGCCTTCGCCGTCAGCGCCGAGCACCTCTACGGAGGCGCTGCGAAATCGCTCGCCTGCGAGGGTGCGGTCGTGTTCGAGGACGAGCCTTTCGTGCCGGTAGGCTGGAAGGGGTTCCATTTCGGCAACGACGATCATGGCCTGCGGCCGTGCTTCCGCCGCCTCGACGGGCAGGTGCTCGGCGAGGACGGCAAGGCGCAGTTCCCCGCCTACATCCTTGCGGACGACGGTCGGCCCAAGGCGGCGGTCCGGGTGACGGCGCAGGGAGTGGTGTTCGAGGACGGGGGCCGTCCGGCCGTCGCCCGCGCGAGCATGCTGTGCCACTACTTCCCGTACTACATCGGCTCCACGCTCCCTGGGTGGTTCCGCATGCCGGAGCGCGGCAAGCCGCAGATATCCGTGGCTTGCGTGGCACCTGACGGAGCAAGGTGGGCGGAAGGGCAGACGCTCAAGGCGAAGATCGAGCGCATCGATTCGGTGTACGCCTACCGTAAGAACGCGAACGGCTGGCATTCCTGGGACTGCGAGAAGGTCCGCACGCAGGTGGCAGACGGCATTGTCGTCGAGACGTTCCCCGACAAGGATACCACGTTCACCCTGCCTCTCGCCGAGTGCGGAGAGTACGTCCTCACGATCGCCGACGAGGCGCGCGGGGTGTCGTTCGCGCGGACGTTCTACCTGAGCAGCTGGGGCGACGAGACGGTGCGCGCGCCGCTCGGCAACCCGACCGCCGTCACGATCCGTCCCGACAAGACGTTCTACCGTGTGGGCGAGACGCCTCGTCTGCTGGTGAAGGCGCCGTTCGCAGGTTCGGCGATCCTCTCGGTCATGCGCGACAAGCTCGTGTACACCCAGGTGCTGGATCTCACGAACGCCACGAGCGAGGTGCGTCTGCGCCCGACGGAGAAGTGGTGGGGGCCGAATGTGGACGTGGCGCTGTCGGTGGTGCAGCGCGTCGCCGACAACGCCGGGCACCTGGCGGTGCGCGCTCACGGCCAGACGACGGTGCTTGTCCGCCCTGTTGAGCACGAGTGCCCCGTGAAGGTGGCGGCGCAGGTGGCGGCTGGCGGAGCCGAGGGTTCGACCGTGACGGTCGACGTGGACGCGCGCGGCGCGGCGGCGACTGGTACTGTGGCCGTGGTGACGGTAGTGGACGAGGGAATCAACCTTCTCACCGACGAGAAGACGCCTGATCCGGTCGGGGAACTGGCGGCCATGCGCAGTGCGCACCACCCTCTCTTCGATCTGTACGGAAGGATACTGCCCGTCATCGGCGGCGATGGGCTGCGCGCGAGCGGAGTGAAGACCGGCGGCGGCGGCGGAGCCGATATGCTCGGGCGCGTAAGCCCTGTGCCCACGCGTCGGTTCAAGCCGCTCGCGCTGTGGCAGGACGAGATACGGCTCACTGGCGGGTGCGCCCGCGTGGAGTTCAAGCTGCCGGAGTTCGTCGGCGAGGTGCGCGTCACGGCCGTCGCGTGGTCGGATAGCGCCACTGGCGCGGCGTCAGTGCGCCGGAAGGTCGCGCCGAAGCTCGTGATCCAGCCAGACGCGCCGCGCTTCGTCGCGCCGGGCGACACGTTCGAGGTGTCGTTGCCGCTCGCGAACCGCAGCGGCGCGGCGGGCTCCGTGCGGTGGGATATCTCGGCAACCGGGTGCGTGGAGAACGCTGTCCGGAACGGGACGGAGGAGATCGCTGACGGCGGAAACAAGGTGGTCGTGGCAAAGCTCCAGGCCGGGAAGCTTCCAGGGCAGGCGGTCGTGACGTTCACGGCTCGCGGACTGGGCGAGACGCACGTGCGCAAGATCGAGCTGCCGGTGCGGCCGGCCGTCGCTTGGCGCGAACAGGCTGGCACGGTGCGGCTTGAGCCCGGGCAAAGCAAGAAGTTCGGGACCGAGGGCGCGTTCTCGCGCCAGGTCTTGACCGTGGCCAAGTCGTCGCTTGGCGAGCTGACTGCGGCGCTGGAGTGGCTGGCGGACTATCCGCACGGCTGCCTGGAGCAGACCTCTTCGCGCATATTCCCGCTCGTGACGGCGGGCGGCATCCTGAACGCCGTGGGGTCGCGGGCCGCGACTAACCGCGAGGAATACGTGGCGGCGGGCGTGCGCCGCGTGGAGTCGATGATCCGCGCGAAGGACTTCGTGATGTGGCCCGACTGCAACTACGCGCCGTGGGACAGGGAAGTGTCGCTCTACGCGTCGCACTTCCTCGTCGCGGCCGAGAAGTCTGGCCAGAAGCTCAACCCGCAGGCCAAGGAGCAGGTGATGAAGTTCCTGCGCAAGTGGGCGCTCTCCCGCAACGATTCGGAGTCGGCCTACGCGTGCCACACGCTCGCTCTTGTGGGCGAGCCCGACAGGGACAGGATGTTCCGCCTCTACGACAAGGCCGCCTCGCTTTCGCCGATCTCGCGTGCGCGGCTCGCAAGGGCGTTCGTTGCGATCCGCGACGTGCCGCGCGCCGAGGCGCTCCTGAAGGGCGCGTTCGCGCCGCAGTCGGTGAAGGAGGCCGCATTCGCGGTGCTGGCGCTGCTCGACCTCAACCCGGACGACGAGCGCATCCTGCCGCTGATCCAGTACATGACTGCGCAGCGCGATCCTGCACGCTTCAGCTGGGGAACGACTGGGGAGAACGCGCATGCGCTTCTCGCGCTCGGGGCCTACTACCGCTACCACCCGCCGCGCGCAGGCACTCCGCGCGTGCGCATGACGTCTGCGGACGGGAAGACGGTCGGCGAGTACGTCGAGCGCCAGACGGTGAAGTCAGCCTCCGAGGTGAGGGTCGAGAACATCGGGCAGTCCGAGGCGTTCATCGCGTGGAGGGCGCTGGAGCTGCCGCCTGCGGAGTCCGTCACTAACGAGGCCAGCGGCATCGAGATCTCTCGCGCGTACTTCACGAGCAACGGCAAGCCGGCCGACCTCGCCAACCTCTCGCGCGGCGAGCTGCTGGTGACAGAGCTGACGCTGAAGAGCGCCACGACGCGCACGTTCTCCGATCTGGTGATAGAGGACTTGTTCGCAGGCGCGTTCGAGCCTGTGCACCGCGAGCTCTCGGCTGCAGACTGGAGGAAGAACGACGGACCGGACTGGGTGATGCGCAAGGACGCTCGCGACGACAGGATGCTCGTGTTCTCGAAGCAGTTCTCGCTGAACGCCGGACAGGAGGCGAAAGTGTACTATCCCGTGCGGGTCGTGTCTGCGGGCGACTTCGTGTTGCCAGGGCCATCCGTAGAGGCTATGTACTATCCGACGCTGCGCGCGCGCCGCGCCCCAGACCGGATCGCGGTGCGGGGATCGGCCGAAGCGGCGCGCTGACTCAGCCGGAGATACCGGCATAGACAGGCGCGAGCGCGTCGTGGATATGCCGGTATGTGGCGTAGAGTTTGTCGTACTTCTCGGCGGCCGCCGGGTCGGGCGAGATGGTGCGGTCCACGTGCAGGCACTTGGCGACGGCGTCCTTGACGTCCGAGAAGACGCCGATGCCGGTGCCTGCCAGGAGGCACGCGCCGAAGCTGGCGTCGCCTGGCGTGGGGACGGCGACAGGACGGTTGAAGACGTTGCAGACGATCTCGCTCCACAGCTTAGAGCGTGCGCCGCCGCCGATGAGGAAGATTCGCGTTACAGGCAAGTCCATCTCCTGGAGCGTGCCGTAGCAGTCGCGCAGCGAGAAGGCGACGCCTTCGAGCAAGGCACGGCAGAAGTCGCCTCGCTTTGAGGCGATGGAAACGCCGGTGAAGCTCGCGCGCAGGTTGGGGTCCCAGTACGGGCAGCGCTCGCCCTGGAGATACGGGTGGAAGAAGATACCGTTCGCGCCTATGGGCGACATTTCGGCCTCTGCATCCATCAAGGCGTAAAGGTTGGCAGTCTTGCAGGAACTGTCGCCACCATCACCTTTAACCTTTTCATCTTTTAACCCTTTAACTCCAAAGAAGGTGTCGCGCATCCAGCGCTGGCAGAGGGCGGCGGCGTTTGTGGCGCTCACGCTGTACCACATGCCGGAGACGATGTGCGAGTATGTGAGCGTCTTTGGGTGCGGGTGGGCGGCGGCGGTCATGGAGTTGACGTTGCCGGCGGTGGCGAGCTTGAGGATGAGGTCGCCAGGTTCCACGGCACCTGCGCCGTAGTCCTCCACGGCGCTGTCGCTGGAACCGCACACCACGGGCATGCCTTCGGGAAGGCCGGTTGCGGCAGCGGCGGCAGCGGTCACGTGGCCGGCGACGTCTGTGGGTGCGATGAAGGAGGGGAGGGAGTCCGGTCGCAGACCTGCCAACTGGACAAGCTCCTCGTTCCAATCCATCTTCGCCATGTCGAAGAAGAGGGTGCCCTGCGCCTCGATTCGGTCGGTGGCGGCGTTGCCGGTGAGGAGGTAGCGCACGTAGTCCTTCACGAAGAGGATGTGGCGCGTGCGGGCGAGGACGTCGGGCTCGTGCGCCTTGAGCCACATCATCTGGGGGAGCGTCCAGGTGGGGGCGGGCATCTGGTAGGCGGTCTTGAATATCTTGTCGCCCATCGTCTCGCGGAGCTGGGCGCACTCGGCAACGGCGCGCTGGTCGGTCCACATGATCGTGCGGCGGATGGGGCGGTAGGCATCGTCCATCAGCACTGCGTTGTGGGTGGAGCCGTCGAGCGCGGCGGCGGCGACTGACGAAAGGTCCACGCCCTTGTCTGCGAGCTTGCGCAGGGCGGCGCAGAGCGCGTCCCACCAGTCCTGCGGCTCCTGCTCCGACCAGCCCGGGTGGTCGTGGTAGGTCGTGTATTCGACGGACGCCTCGCCGACGAACGAGCCGTCCGTGCCGAGCGCGGTCACCTTGCACCCGCCGGTTCCGTAGTCTATTCCAAGAAGTGTCTTCATGTTTAGTTCCTCAATCCATTACCTTGTCGAAAGAGCCGTCGCCCTCGCCGTTCTCTCCGGCGTCGCCGGCATCCACAAGACGCATCGGCTTCACTTTCGGGCGTTCGCCGAAGAGGACCGTGCCGAGGCGGATCCACGTGGCGCCTTCCTCCACTGCGATGCGGTAGTCGTTCGTCATGCCCATCGAGAGGCGGGGAAAGGACGCTCCGAACTCGGTCTCCATCGCGTCGCGCAGCTCGCGCAGGCCGGCGAAGACGGGGCGCGTCTCCTCCACCTTGTCCGCCGGCACGAAGGGGGCCATCGTCATGAAACCCTCCAGCGTGACGTTTGGACACTCTAGCGCGCGCTCTACCGCCGCCGGCACATCGTCCGGCCTCATGCCGTCCTTAGACCGCTCGCCGCTCATGTTGACCTCAAGGAGGATTCTCGGGCGGGCGCCGATCTCCTCGGCGACGCGCTGGATGCGTTCGAGAAGGGAGATGGAGTCGACGGAATGGAACGTGGAGAACAGCTCCAACGCCGGACGCACCTTGTTCTTCTGTAGGTGGCCGATCAGATGCCAGTCCGGCCCGCCGACGCTCAGCGGCTTCTTCCAGGCGGCCTCCTGCACCTTGTTTTCGCCGACGATGCGCAGGCCGGCGTCCCACGCTTCGCGCACCACCTCCGGGCCGTGAGTCTTAGTCACCGCCACGATCTCGACTTCCGCAGGGTCGCGGTGGCTGCGTCCGCATGCCGCGGCCACCACGGCGTTCACCTCTTCAAGGATTTCCTCGAGTGTCTTCATGTAGTCCTCTTGCTCGTTGCCGACGATTATAGCAAATCCCCGTTGTTTTCGCCGCCACAAAAGCCGCGCCAAGAAATAGTCGGCATTCGTGCTTTACCAGCCGCAAGGGATGTGGTACACTATACGCCGCTCTACGGACCGTAGCGCAGCCTGGTAGCGCGTTTGCTTGGGGTGCAAAAGGTCAGGGGTTCAAATCCCCTCGGTCCGACCATTTCAAAACCCTATAAAATACTGGCATTTACGTGCGATATTTCTAAATCGCCATGAAGTCCCGTTCCACCTTCTAGGACACATTAGGACACTTTTAGGGCACATTAGGGCACATGAAGGAAGCAAAACACGAGAATGTGCTATACTACCCGTATCGGAAAACAGGATAAGAACTCTCGATAGACTGATTGAGAAGGGGTCTGTCCCCAGAAGTGGTACGCATGAGCGAAGACTTTGACAAGTATTACGAGGCCACGGAACCGGGCATGCGCGAGCGCGCGTATGCCTGGGCCACGGCAATCGGTCTTCAGGACGTTGATGGTCTCAAGCCATCGAAATATCTGCTTGCCACGGCGAAGCGGCACATTGAAGGTGAGATTTCACAGGAAGACGCCCGCCGTCTCGTCGATGAATACTACGAGACGAAGGAAGGTCATGATCTTCCAGCCGACGTCCAGGAAGCCGACAAGGTGTCCACTCGGATGATCGCCATCATAAACTCGCCGACATTCAATTTCTCGGTGCCCTATTACCTTGGCCTTCATCGCCAGATATTCGAGGGTGTGTTCAAGTTCGCTGGCGAGATACGAAACGTGGAGCTTACAAAGCGCGAGTGGGTTCTTAACGGCGATTCTGTCCAATACACGCCATCCTGCATGATCAAGGATACGCTCGAGTACGACTTCGACCGCGAAAAGAAGTTCAAGTACAAGGGGTTGTCGGAAGATCGATTTGTCGAGCATTTTGCCGCGTTCATCTCCGGCATCTGGCAGATCCACCCGTTCCGCGAGGGGAATACGAGAACTGCAGCGCTCTTCGCCATCAAGTATTTGCGTGCGCGTGGTTATCCCGTGACGAATGATCTCTTTGCGGAGAAATCGTTTTATTTTCGTAATGCCTTGGTTCGGGCTAACTATGAAAACGATCGACTCGGCGTTGAAAAGACGCAACTGCCGCTTGAAGAGTTCTTTAAGGTCCTGATTTTTGGTTATGACATCGAATTGCGTAACCGATTCTTGAAAATCGGGCAGGAACACGGGACGAAATCCGCTGAAGCAATCGCCGATTTACACCGACATAATGGCGTAGTAAATGACGGTGTAAACGAGCCAGATGACGTAATAAATGACGGTATAAATCGTCCTGATGTCGGGATAAATGTCGGGATAAATGTCGGGATAAATTTCACGCCGCCGGAGGAGGTTGCCATAAAGGCGATTCTGCAGAATCCCAGAATAACGGCATCTAAACTAGGGGATGTTTTGGGTATGACTTCAAGGCAGGCAGAGCGCATCATCGCCTCTCTCAAGAAGAAGGCCGGCCTGAAGCGGCGCGGCGCGCGTAAGAACGGCGAGTGGTATTTTGCGTGAGAAAACAGTTGCTGACCGGTTTTCTCACTCCCTTGCACAATTGCCGTGGCATCATCCAGAAAAGATCATGTTCAGGTTGTTTGCGAATGAGATAACTTGAAACACCAAAATGGCATTTCAAGTTGTAAAGCGACCACAATCGGTTAGGTTTTTGGTATGCTACAGGCATAGCCCCGTCGCGGTACCTTGCGCGGCAGGTCGTTCCTGTAGGGCGTTCATCCCGTGCCCAAGAAAAAGATTCACTTTCCTACTTGTGGTCAAAACAGCAATATGATATAATGCCCGTCGTCACGGAAAGCAAGAAAGAGAATTCGCAGATGACGGAACCCACGCCAGAAGACGAGGCGAAGATCGCCGAATACCGCAAGACGCTCGGCAAGTATCCCAAGCCGAGCGTGACGGCGGACATCGTCGCCGTGCGTCCTGCCTACAGCGAGCTTGGCGAGGGACAGTGGCGGGAGAACCCAGAGTTCGCACTTGAGGTTCTGTTCATCAAGCGCGGTCAATGGCCTTTCGAGGGAAACTGGGCTTTGCCAGGCGGATTCATTCGTCCAACGGAAACAGTCGACGAAGGGGCGAGGCGCGAACTTCGGGAGGAGACAGCGCTAGAGGCTGACCGTCTCATTCCTGTCGGGGTGTTCTCGAAGCCGGATCGCGACATGAGAGCGTGGATCATCTCCAACGCGTTCGTGTCCGTCCACAAACGCGGGCAAGGATGCCATGTCAAAGGCGGCGACGATGCGGCGATGGCGCGATGGCTGTGCGTCAAGTCGCCTACCATCGGCTATGGTAGGTTCTACCTTCCGTTCTACGACAACGGCAAGCTGGCGTTCTGCCTGACCGGCACATACCGCGAGGCTGATCTTGACGGCGGAACGGTCATGTCGGTTGACGACAATCCGCTCGCGTTCGACCATGCCGAGATCATCGCGCAGGCGTTCCTGCGGATGCTCTCGTTCGACAAGAAGAAGCTTGTGTTCTTCTTCCTGCCGGAGAAGTTCACGCTCTCCAACTACATCGACGTCTATCAGTACCTCACGCGCAATTCCGTCAGCGCCGCCAACATCCCGAGCTTCAGACGTCAGCTGACCGCGACGAAGGAGCCGCTGCTCGAAGTATGCGAGGGCGAATGGGAAGACCTCGGCGGGCGCGCGCACGCTCCCGCGAAGCTCTACCGCAGAAGAAGTGTCTAGCAAGCCTCCAACTAGCCACTGATCACTAACCACTAGCGACTAACCACAAACCACTAACCACCAATTTCATATGGCCTAAAAGGAAAGATGAAAGGAAAATGACAATGAACAGAAACAAGGCAAAGGGAATGCTGTGGGGACTCGTCGTTGGCGACGCCTTCGGGAGCCCCATACAGTTCAGCGGAAAGGATTCGCATCCGTGGATCACGGAGATGGTTGCGTGCCCCGTGTTCGGTCTGCCGCCCGGATACTGGACGGACGACGGCTCGATGGCGATGTGCGTCATGGACTCGTACGTGCGCCAGGGGAAGTACGACCTGAAGGACATCGCCGCGACGTTCGTCAAGTGGCTCAAGAAGGGGTATCTGTCGGCCATCGACGGCAGGTCGTTCGACGTGGGCGGCGCGACGTACAGCTCGGTGAGCGCGTTTGCGCGGACGGGATCGCTCGTCAACGGACATGAGGATTCGCAGGGCAACGGATCGATCATGCGTTTCGCGCCGTCATACCTGTTGTCCCAGAAAGAAGCCGATCCTGCCATGGTCATGCACGCGATCAGCGATCTCACGCATAGTTCCAAAACAGTGCGCAAAGTTGTGGACCGCTTCGCCAAGATTCTGGATGAACACATGGCGGACACGCGCACGAGCGATGTTTCGCCCTACAAGACGCGCGAGGAAGTGAACAACTCCGGATGGGCGGTCTCGACGCTCGACGCCGCGCTCTGGGCGTTCGACACGACGGAGACGTTTGCGGACGGCCTCATTGCCGCCGTGAACCTGGGCGGCGATTCCGACACCATCGGCGCAGTCTTCGGCCAGATCGCCGGTGCATACTATGGCTTTGACGCCATCCCCGAACGCTGGGTGAAGGCGGTGAAGACCTGGGAGAAGGTCGATGCCCTCATCGAGCGGTTTCTCGATACGTTGGAGGGCTGATTTCGCCTATGAAAAAAATTTTAAAATACCCTCTTGTGGCTAAAACGGCAATATGGTATAATGCTCGCCGTCAAGACATCAGGAGACGATTGGCCGAAAGGCCGGTCGCACCAACCGAGTGGAACACCACGGTGGTAGCCGAAGAGGCGATGTGCCCGAAAGGGAAACATGTTCCAATGGTCGCTCGTCTTGAACACAAGATGTGCGGCCGTTCGTTTGCGAGGGAATGTCCCCTTCCTGAGAAACTTGACTAGCTAAGAAAGGAAACAAACAATGAATGCTAACACGACGGTCATCAACAGGAGCATTGTGTTCCTAAAGGACGATGCCGGATGGTATGCCGACATGGAAGGAACGCGGGCGCAGAACGCCATGGTGAGCGGAGCGGACGCGATGATCGAGGCGTTGTCAGGCGGCTCGCGACGCGTGGAGATGTGCTTCTCCAGCGACGTGGAACAGCCCGGCGACCACATCATGCGTCTCCATCGCGTGGAACACGATCCGTGGGGCGCGACATATCGCGTGAGCAACGGCAACGCAGGCGAAGCGCCGTCATTCAGCGGCATCCTCGGACTGCCGCTCGCCTGGCTCTGCAACCAGACGCACCGCTTCATCGGCGGCGAACATCCCAAGGACATCTACGTCCACGCAATCACAAGCGGTGAACAGGAAAGCGGCAACCGGTAATCAAACAGGAAAAGGAGATGAAAATGGACGAGCAGAAATTCAACGAGGAGTTCGAGCGGAACCGCCTTCGGTACGAGGCGCTGAAGGAGCAGGTGGCGAACGAGATCGAGGTGTACACGCACCTCGTGGAGACGGAGGGGCCGAACATCGAGACGCAGTACATGATGCACGTCGGCCGTTTCGAGTGCCACGTGAAGCGCCTGGAGATCGAGGTCAGACGCTGGAAGCGCCGTTTTGCGCTCCGGCAGCAGTACCTAAACCGGGGCGAGAAACCCGACATGGTGGCGATCGAACAGCAGATCGAGAAGGAATTCGCCGAGTGGCTGGAGGACTTGGAGGCGTTCTTCACGAAGGTCAAGGACGCCAAGTTGAGCTGGGACGCGGAGATGCTGTCCGCCGAAGAGACGAACGCCATCCGCTGCGAATACCTCAAGGCGGTGAAGAAGCTCCATCCCGACCTCAACCCGAACCTCTCCGAGGCCGCCGTCAACCTCTGGAACCAGATCCAGAAGGCGCATTCGGCCAAGGACTGGCGGAAGCTCAAGTTCCTGGTGGGCCTCGTGGACGAGGTGGTCGCCGGACAGGCGTCGTTCGACGCCACGCCGGAAGGGCTTGAGAAGCTCGTGCTGGCGTGTGCCAAGCTGGAGGAGAAGGGACGCGAGGTGTCCCGGCAGATCGCGGAGCTGAGGGCCGGGAAGCCTTTCGTCTACGCGGTGCTGCTTGAGGATCCGGAGCTCCTCAAGCAGCGACAGGACGAACTCAACGGGAAGATCGCCGAGCTGGAGGAGGCTATCAAGAACTACGAAAGGAAGTGGAGCAATGTCTAACGAACTTGCGGTCATCGAGAAGAACTGGCTGTCGCTCGCGGGGCAGGGCGGGGACTTCCCCGTGCCGTTCGAGCAGACCGTATTCCTCACGGAATGCCATCTCGCGGGCACGGCGGAGATTGACGACATCCTCGTCAAGACGCAGAACGTGGATGCGGGGGCACCGCTTGTGCTGAAGCGCACTGTCGGCGTGGACGCGGCCGACGCGCGCGCCATCGCCGCGGAGACGCAGTCGGGCGCGCGGATCGGATATGTCCCGCGCCGCCACGGCGCGGTGATGGCCCGTCTCATGGACGCCGGGAAGAACCTGATTGCCAAGGTCGTGGGCAAGGACCTGGAAGGGCACTGGCTCGACGTCACAATCGCAATCGAAATGAAGGAGGCGTGAAATGGCTGAACAGCAGAGTGCCGACTGCCCGTTCGAAGAGTGGCGGCTGGATGCGGCGAAGGACGCCTTTCTCTCAAATGAGTACTGGAACCACGTCTACGCCAAGGCGCCGTATGGTGCCAAGTTGCGGCTTTTGGTTTCATTCTTTTTCTCCACGCACAAGGATTGGCTGAAGGCGCTGCCCGACGACAGATATGAAAAGTACCGCGCCTGGCGCGGGGAGGTGGAGCGGGCGATGTCAGATGAGGACCTTGAATACATGCTGACGATCCGGGGCAATTCGCATGCGGTTGAACACTTCGCATCCCTGTTGAGGGGCCGCCTGGCACCTCGGCAGGCCGATCCGAAGTTGATGTCGTACGACGACTTCTTCGCGATGCTGGACGAACAGGGGAAGTTCGAGTCGTTCGACTACGACGACGAGACGAAGAAGGGAATCGTCGGCGATTTCCTTCCCGTCCTGAGAGGCTCGGGCGATCCGCTGGAGGAGCACCTGGAGGATATCCTCGCGACGGCGAAGCTGAAGGAGGTGCGCGTCTACCCCAAGGACGAGATCATGTACGTGCGCGTCGAGGTCAAGTTCCTGACCGACATGGCGGCGTGGAGCCGTCACTACCAGATGCTGGCCGCCTGGGACTGCTTCAACAACCTGAAGGGCTACGTGTTTCCCGTCGGGAAGGGGCGGCGAACCCGTCTGCCGATCGAGCTTGAGAACCCGCCGAGCAGGGCGCAGCGCAAGAAGAGGATCCAGCTCATGACCGCACGGTTGGCCGCTGCGATGAAGAAGAGAAAGGGGAACGGACAATGAGCGAATTGGATGCCAACAAGGGACGGACGGTTCCCTTCGACCTCTACGGAGACCTGGAGGACGCCTACGACGAGGCTGATCGCGACGGCGACGTGGAGATCACGGCGACGCTGGACACGTTCGGCCTCTGGGACGAGAAACCGCGAACCGGCCCCGCGTTCCTGCACAAGATCTGGCGGGCGCTGAAGGACGACGTCGAGGCGCAGGCGGACGTGGGACACGCCTTCTACTGGACGGACCACGATCCCGACGAGACGCGGGAGAAGTACAAATGGCTGGACAAGCCGGAGCTCGCCATCTATTGGTACGAACTTGCGGCCGAGGCGGGGTATGGAAGCGCCCAGGTGGATCTAGGGTGCCTCTACTGTCCGGACCTGCTCCCGCACAGCGAACTCGTGAACGGGCGTTTCGCGCGCCACTGGTGGGAACAGGCCGCCGCCCAGAAACTGCCCGACGGCATGCTCGGCCTCGCCCGTTGCCTCAGGTGCGCGAAATGCTGTTGCTGCAACCACGATGTCGCCCGCGCCGAAGCACTTGAGGCCGAGGCCGCCGCCATCTCCCCGCCACCCTCGCCGGCTTGACCGCGCAAGTCCCGCATTTCCCCCTGCGCCACGTGCGGGAGGGGCGCAACTTGTTGCGCCCGCATTCCCCAGGTGCCCACCAACCGCGAACCACGAAAATGTGCTATACTACCCGTATCGAAAAAAGGAGCAGAAGTTCCGATGGCGTTGCCCGTAAACATAGATGATCTCGTCAACCACCGGAAGGTGGAATGGGCGAGGATCGAGTACAAGGAGGGGTGGAATCCCGAAAAGGTTCTCCACACCTTGTGCGCGTTTGCGAACGACATCGACAACTGGGGCGGCGGGTATGTCATATTGGGCGTTGCCGAGAAGGACGGCAAGCCGGTGTTCCCGGTCAAGGGACTTCCGCCTGATTCCATCGACCGGATCCAGAAAGAGCTTCTTGGCGTTTGCCATCTGATCGAGCCGTTGTACCTTCCGGTCGTCGAACCGGTCGAGTACAACGGGAAGACGCTTCTCGTCATCTGGGCACCAGGGGGAGTCGAGCGTCCATACGCCTGTCCCGATCGAATACTGAAGAAGGGCAAGTCGCCGAAATCGTATTACATCCGCAAGATGGCAAGTACGGTGAAGGCATCCCGCGCCGCGACGAAGGAATTGTTCGATCTCGCCGGGGATGTCCCGTTCGACGACCGTCCCAACATGCAGGCGCAAGTCACCGACCTCAAGGTGAATCTCATGGCGGAATACCTCCGCGAGATCGGCAGCGACCTCTACCCTGCGGCGGAGGACATGTCGCCCTTGGAACTTGGCAAGAGCCTGCGGATCGTGAGCGGGGCGGAGGAACTCGTCAAACCCCTCAACGTGGGGCTGCTGTTCTTCAATCCGCATCCCGAGAACTTCTTCCGCTATGCGTGGATAGAGG
>Ga0310690_10004706_pt1 | contig 19135 bp, 13 predicted proteins | sample AusTroGonzalo_MG_2_FD_207661 | JGI IMG/M metagenome (GOLD analysis project Ga0310690, IMG submission 207661) | Bovine rumen microbial communities from tropical cattle in Woodstock, Queensland, Australia - Gonzalo_04 (v2) (version 2) | ecosystem: Host-associated > Mammals > Digestive system >...
GGAGCGCTCCGGAAGGCTGAAAGTGGTGGACATTTACATCGACCATGAAATTGACGCCTGGAAGGAGAAGGCCGCGTCCTATCCCAAACACTGGATCAACGGATACGACCCCACCTTCACCATTCGCCAGGACCTTATCTACAACGTGCGGGCTATTCCGTCCATTTATCTGCTGGATTCGCAGAAGCGCGTCATCCTCAAGGACGCCCCCGAAGAATTTGCGCTGGAAGTGCTGAGCGGGCTTTAATATGCCAGTTTGCGCGGGGTGGCGTCACAACCCCTACGCGTCAAACACCCAGATTATTGCCTCTTCGAAGACCTCGCCGGGCCTTAGCACGGTTGTGGGGTATGAGGGCTGGTTGGGGGAGTCCGGGGCGTGCTGGCATTCGATAGCTACGGCGTCGTAGTCCTCATAGGGGCGGCCGCATTTGCCAACGAGGCCGCCGGAGAGCCAGTTGCCGGTATAGACCTGTACGGCTGGCTGTGTGGTGAGAACCTCCATGTGGCGGCCGGAAACGGCGCCCCAGAGGTCTGCGGCGGTGGTTAACTGGCCGGGGATATAACCATCTATCAGGTAGCAGTTGTCATAGCCCTTGCCGTATTTCAATGCAGGGAAATCCGCCTCAATGTCCTGGCCGATGCGCTTTGCCTCTACAAAATCCATTGGTGTTCCGGCAACATCTTCCGGCTCACCAAGGGGAATCAGGGTGGGGTCTGTAGGAAGATATTGAGAGGCGTTCAGTTCCAGCTTGTGGTTCAAAACTGTGCCGGAGCCTTCTCCGTCAAGGTTAAGATACACATGGTTGGTGAGGTTCACAACTGTGGGCTTGTCCGTTTCTGCAGTCATGACAAGCTTCAGGGAGTTGTCCTCTCCCCATGTGTAATGTGCAACCACTTTCAGGTTGCCCGGATACCCGGCTTCACCGTCCGCAGCAAAGTACATGAACTCCACGGCATCCCCTTCTATGCGGCTGTCCCAGACTTGTTTATGGAAGCCGGCAGGACCGCCGTGAAGATGGTTGGGGCCGTTATTGATTGGCAATGTGTACTCCACGCCGTCAAGGGTGAACTTGCCGCGAGCTATTCTGTTGGCATATCGCCCCGGAATTTTCCCGGCGCAAGGACCTTCATTTACATAATCTGAAGCGCTGTTAAAGCCCATCACAACATCGTCAAGTTTACCATTCTTGTCCGGAACAACGATGGACACTATTGCCGCACCCACGTTGCAGAGTTTTACATACGCGCCGGAGGCGTTCATGAGGGTATAGAGGAAGATTTCCTTTCCGTCGGGCGAAGTGCCCCAAAGTTCCTTGTTAATCATGTCTGTGCGGTTATTTAGTCTTTACAAAAATAATAAATTTTCCTAAATTTGTGGCCATGAAGCAATATTTGGATCTGCTAAGACACATCAGGGAAAACGGAGTTATGAAAGAGGACCGCACCGGTACCGGTACGCAGAGCGTATTCGGCTACCAGATGCGCTTCAACCTCCAGGAAGGCTTTCCCCTTCTCACCACTAAGAAAGTACATCTCAAGTCCATCATTTACGAGCTCCTCTGGTTCATCGCCGGGGACACCAACGTCAAATATCTCCAGGACCACGGAGTCACTATCTGGGACGAGTGGGCCGATGAAAACGGCAACCTGGGCCCCATCTACGGGCACCAGTGGCGCAGCTGGCCGGCCCCGGACGGCCGCAGCATAGACCAGCTTTCCCAGGTCATCGACCTTATCAAAAACAGCCCGGACTCCCGGCGCATCCTTGTATCGGCCTGGAATCCAGGAGAGGTGGACAAGATGGCCCTTCCCCCCTGCCACTGCCTGTTCCAGTTCTACGTGGCGGACGGCAAACTCTCCTGCCAGCTGTACCAGCGCAGCGCGGACGTTTTCCTTGGCGTTCCCTTCAATATTGCCTCCTACGCACTCCTGACGCTCATGCTGGCCCAGGTCTGCGGATTACAGCCCGGGGAGTTCATCCACACAACCGGGGACACCCACATCTACAAGAACCACTTTGACCAGGTAGCCCTTCAGCTCTCCCGAGAACCCCGCAAGCTCCCCGTCATGAAGCTTAACCCGGAGGTAAAAAGCCTCTTCGACTTCAAGTACGAGGACTTCACCCTTGAGGGCTACGACCCCTGGCCAGCAATCAAAGCCCCCGTCGCCGTATGAAAAAGTGCATCATAGTGGCCGTGGCCGACAATTACGGCATCGGCGTAAAAGGGGACCTTCCCTGGCATATTTCGGAAGACCTCAAATATTTCAAACGCACCACCCGCGGGTATCCCGTAATCATGGGGCGCACCACGTATTTCTCCATCGGGAAGCCGCTTCCCGGGCGTAAAAACATCGTCCTCAACCTTGGCGGGGACGATATCCCCGAGGTCACCTGTGTCTATTCCTTCGAGGAGGCGTACAAAGAGGCGGAAGCCACCGGGGCCGATAAGTGCTTCGTGATAGGCGGGGCCTCCGTGTATCGCGCCGCCATGGACGATGCGGACCTCCTCTACATCACCCACGTCCACACAGAGGTGGAGGGGGCCGATGCCTTCTTCCCCGTAATCGACCTGAATATCTGGGAGAGGGAGAGCACGTCGCCGACGTATGTTGATCCGGAGACGGGGTTCGATTTTGAATTCGTAATATATAAAAGAAGAGATTCTTCGCTGCGCTCAGAATGACAAAAAGGGAGAACTTTGGGAGCCGGCTGGCGCTGATTATGGCAATGGCGGGGAGCGCCATCGGCCTGGGGAATATTTGGAGGTTTCCGTTCCTTGTGGGGGAAAATGGCGGAGCGGCCTTTATCATCATTTATCTGGTTGCCTGCTTTGTGCTGGTGCTGCCGATTTTCATAGCGGAGAGCATAATCGGCCGGCGCACGCGCCAGAGCACCTTCGGGGCCATGAACAAACTCGCGCCTGGAACGCCCTGGAAATGGCTGGGGCTGCTCACTGTCCTCACCCCTCTTCTGATTTTAAGCTACTACAGCGTGGTTGGCGGGTGGTCCGTGGATTACCTCTGGAAGGCCTGCACCCTGCGCCTTACGCATGATACGGCAGACCTTTTTCCCACGTTCATAAGCTCCACCTGGGAGCCGCTTTTCACCTTTACGGTTTTTATTGTGGCAACGGCGGTGGTCATTCTCCTGGGGGTGAAAAACGGCATCGAGAAGTTTACCAAAATCTGCATGCCGGCGCTGTTCGTGCTCATTGTAATTATCGTGGTTTACGGCCTCACGCTGCCCGGATCGTCAGAGGGCGTCCGCTACCTTGTGAAGCCTGATTTCTCCAAGGTGGACGCCAAAATGGCGGCTGCAGCCGTGGGGCAGGCCTTCTTCTCCCTGTCCCTTGGCATGGGTACCATTCTCACATACGCATCATACGCGCCTGAGAACGAGAATATGCTGGGCTCCAGTGTAGGCACCACCGTTGCAGACCTTGGCTTTGCCCTGCTGGCAGGCTTTGCCATAATGCCCGCCGTCTTTGCCGCCGGCATCCAGCCTGGTCAGGGCCCGGGCCTGGTGTTTGACACCCTGCCGTACATCTTCAGCCAGATGCCGGCCTGGATTGGCACCACCCTTGGCATAATGTTCTTCCTGACCATCCTCATGGCAGCGCTCTCCTCTTCCATTTCAATTCTGGAAGTAGGCGTGGCTTACCTTGTTGAGGAAAAGGGAATGGGGCGCATCAAGAGCACCATTATCGTTACGGTGCTGGCCTGGATACTTGGTCTGTTCTGCTCGCTGTCCTTTGGACCGCTTTCTGGCGTAAAGTTGTTTGGCCTCAGCATCTTCGACTTCTTTGACCAGCTCTGCTCCAACTGGCTCCTGCCTCTTGGCGGCCTGCTGTTCACAATATTTGTGGGCTGGTACATGTCCAGGGAAGACGTCCGCGACGAGTTCACCAACGGCGGCAAAATCAACACCCGGATCTTTGGCCTGGTGTACTTCCTTATGCGTTATATTGCCCCGGTGGGGCTGATTGTAGTTTTCCTGAGCATCCTGCTGTAGGGTTTGCGCGCAGCAGCATTGCGCCACTACCTTTCCCAAAAAATTAGTATCTTTGCGTGTTAGCAAGACAGACAAACATGGCAAAGAAACTGGCGGAAGATACCCCGCTCCTTAAACAGTTCTTCGAGGTTAAGGCTCAGCACCCTGAGGCAATACTGCTTTACAGGGTGGGAGACTTCTACGAGACGTACTCGGATGACGCTGTGACAGCTTCGCGGGTGCTTGGGCTCGTTCTCACCAAGAAATCCAACGGAGACAAGGGCCATGTCGCCATGGCGGGCTTTCCGCATCATGCCATTGAAGGTTATCTTACCAAACTCATCCGCGCCGGATACAAGGTTGCGGTCTGTGACCAGCTGGAGGATCCCAAGTTTGCCAAGAAGCTTGTAAAGCGCGGTATCACGGAGATTGTCACTCCCGGCATTTCCTTCGGGGAGGGCATGCTGGAGCAGAAGGAGAACAACTTCCTTTGCGGCATCTACGTAGAGAAAGATATGTTTGGCGCCGCGTTTCTGGACGTGTCCACGGGACAGTTTCAGGTGACGCAGGGCTCTCTTGACGCCATAAGCACCCTTGTAAGTTCCCTTTCACCTAAAGAACTTGTTGTCCAGAGAGGCTATGAAAAAGGCCTCAAGGAGCGTCTTGGGGATTATTTCATCACATCAATTGACGAGTGGGCCTTTGTCTACAGCGCTGCAGAAGAGCGCCTCAAGCGCCAGTTTGCCGTGAATTCCCTTAAAGGATACGGCGTGGAGAACTGTCCGCTGGGCATCTGTTCCGCCGGAGCGCTCATGGTGTACCTGGAGCAGACTTGCCACACGGGGCTTAAGAATATATCGTCCATCGGCAGGCTGGACCAGGCCAAGTATGTGTGGATGGACAAGTTCACGCTGCGGAACCTGGAGGTTTTCTCAGCAGCCGGAGGACCGGAGGGAGTGTCGCTGATACAGACTATCGACAAGACATCGTCCCCTATGGGAGCGCGCCTTTTGAGAAACTGGCTGGCGCTGCCTATCCTGGATTTGAAGGAGCTGAACGCCCGGTACGACATTGTCCAGTTCCTGATGGACAACGCCGAGGCTCTTGAGGAAACCCGCGCGGACCTTGGCAAGATGGGGGATGTGGAGCGCATCCTGGGGCGCATCGCTAACGGAAAGGCACTGCCGCGAGAGGTGGTGCAACTGGGAAGGGCGCTGGAGCTCACCAGTCCCGTACGCAGCAGGCTGGAGGGAGCATCGGCCCCGCTGGATAAGCTTCTTGGCGGGCTCAAGGGTTGTGAAAAGCTTCTTGCCGATATCCGCCGCACTCTGGCCGCGGAACCTGCCGCCCAGATTGGGAAGGGCCCGGTCATAGGCACTGGGGTGGATGCGGACCTGGACCGCCTGCGCGACATCTCCGGCGGCGGAAAGGACTACCTGCTTGCCATGCAGCAGCGGGAAGCGGAACTCACCGGCATCCCTTCACTGAAGATTGCGTACAACAACGTCTTCGGCTATTATATTGAGGTGCGCAATACCTATAAAGACCAGGTGCCGGCGGAGTGGATCCGCAAGCAGACTCTGGTCAATGCGGAACGATATATTACCCAGGAGCTGAAGGAGTACGAGGAACAGATTCTCTCTGCCGAGGACCGCATCTACGCCATTGAAACGCGTATTTACGGTGAGCTGATAGCCAAGATTCAGCAGCAGATTCCCGCAATTCAGGCCAACTGCCGCATACTGTCCAAGCTGGACGTGCTGTGCTCGTTTGCCGCCCAGGCAGCGGAGCACAACTATTGCCGCCCGGTGATGGAGGAAGGAAAGGCTGTGGATATCAAGCAGGGCAGGCATCCTGTGATTGAGACGCTGATGGCGCCCGGGGAGACCTACGTTCCAAACGATGTCTATCTGGATGCCGATAAGCAGCAGATCATAATCCTCACCGGTCCCAACATGGCCGGTAAGAGCGCCCTGCTGCGCCAGACGGCGCTGATTGTCCTGATGGCACAAACGGGCTCCTTTGTGCCGGCTGCCGAGGCTCACATAGGTTGGGTGGACAAGATTTTCACCCGCGTGGGAGCAACGGACAACATCTCCCGCGGAGAGTCCACCTTCATGGTGGAAATGCTGGAGACTGCCATGATCCTTAACAACCTCTCCGGCAGGTCTCTGGTGCTGTTGGACGAGATTGGCCGCGGAACTTCCACCTACGACGGCATGTCCATAGCCCGTGGAATAGTGGAGTATATCCATGAATACGGCAAGGGTGCAAAGACTCTCTTTGCCACCCATTATCACGAACTGAACGACCTGGAAGGCATTTTCCCGCGCGTGAAGAACTTCCATGTGGCCGTTAAGGAAGTTGGCAAGGAAGTGGTGTTCCTGCGCACCCTGAAGGAGGGCGGCACGGCCCACAGCTTTGGTATCCACGTAGCGCGCATGGCCGGCATGCCTTCTGCAGTTCTGGAAAGTGCGGAACGTACACTCAAGGCCCTTGAGAACAGCCAGACTCTTGAAAAGATTGGCGCCCTGACTCCCGTTAAGCCGCATACCGTGAAGGAGGGACGCGTAGCAAGCGACGGCTCCATCCAGCTTTCCATGTTCCAGCTTGACGATCCTTTACTGGAATCTCTCCGTGACCGCCTCCGCACCACAGACCTCAACAACCTCACTCCCCTGCAAGCTTTTGACCTGCTCCGCTCCATGAAGGAAGAGTTGGGAATATAGAGCGCGCAATTGTAACTGTTTGTTACACAGTGTTTTACACATCTACGCCCCGGCATTTTGACCGGGGCGTAGTTGTTTATTGTGTTGAAAATCAGGCGATTATGATTGCGCTAAGCCTCTATTCAAACTTCTTTGATTCTGTGGTAATGTTCATCTTGAAAGCGCGGCCGTCATAGAGGGTGGCGTCAACGTCAAGGCTCAGGACCTTGCCGTCGTCTTTAAGCTCCATGGTGCCGGACTTGAACCATGTACCAACTGAAGAGTGGCCGATTTCCCCACCGGAGTATTCGGTGTTGTAATGATGAACGTCATATTTATAGCCAGACTCGGAGCTGCTGTTGATTTCGAAGTCAAATGCCACGTCGGAGTTGTACTTGCCAATATCAACTTTCTTTCCTTTGCAGGAAGCGGAGATATGAAGGAAGATATGGCAATCTACGCCACCGAGGAGGAAATCCGAGTCAAAATGATAGCCCGGGCCTCCAACCTGATGGTCTTCTGCAATGTAGCCGCAAGGACCTACGTTGATGTCTGCTGTTTCGCTGCCGTAGACGATGTAGTTTTTCTGGCTGTCCTCCTTGTTGCAACTGCAAAGGAGAGCGGTGGCAATAGTTGCAAGGAATAAGAGTTTTTTCATGGTATAAAGATTTGGTTATTGTCTTATTGTCTGCAAATATAGGCATTTTTGTTATCTTTGTACTCAATGAAACGGGTACTTGTCATAACGTACTACTGGCCGCCGTCCGGGGGATCGGGCGTGCAGCGGTGGGTGAAGTTTGCCAAATACCTGCCGTCACAGGGCTGGGAGCCCGTTATCTACGCTCCGGAGAATGCAGACTATCCTGCAATTGATGCCACTATCGGTGAAGAACTTCCTGACACGCTGGAGGTAATCCGTCACCCTATAAGGGAGCCGTATGCAATCTATCGCAGGCTTATGGGGAAGAGCGCTAAAAGGGAGGTGACGGAGATATCGTCAGGGAAGAAGACGTGGAAGCAGAGGCTGTCGCTTTGGATAAGGGGTAACCTGTTTGTGCCGGACCCGCGAGTGTGGTGGGTGAGGCCAAGCGTGAAGTATCTCAAAAAATACCTGAAGGAGCACCCCGTGGACGCAATTGTGACCACAGGTCCGCCGCATTCCGTGCATCTTATCGGCCTAAAACTTCATAAGACTCTTGGAACGCCCTGGGTGCCGGATTTCAGGGACCCGTGGAGCAGGATGTACTACCTGAAGCACCTGCCGATGACCGCGGCAACGTGGCGGAAGCTGCGCAAACAGGAGCAGGCGGTGCTGGATGGCGCCACAACGGTGCTGGCGGTTACGCCTATCGTCCAGGAAGAATTCCGGGCACAGACAAAAACGCCCGTGGCCATGATTACCAACGGGTTTGACGCAGAGGATTTCAAAGGTCCCGCGCCGGAGCCGGACGGTTTTTTCAACATAACCCACACCGGCCTTTTTGCCAAGGACGGCAATCCGCTCAAGCTGTGGAAGGTGCTGGGAGAGATGCCGGAAGAGTTCCGCGCCAGGCTCAGGATACGTCTGGTTGGAACCGTGGACAGGGAGGTGCTGGAGGCGATATCGGTACAGGGGCTTAACGTTGTGAGCCTTGGATATCTGGACCACGCGGCGGCCATTCGCGAACAACTGGCGGCCACAATCCTTATCCTGCCCCTCAGGAACGACCCTCAGTACAGGCCCATCCTCCCCGGAAAGCTCTTCGAGTATCTGGCTTCCCGCAGGCCCATCCTCGGAATCGGCCAGACGGACGGTGCCATGGCGAGGGTAATTGAGGATGCCGTTGCCGGCACCACTGTGGACTGGGACGATGAGCCCGGTCTCAAACAGTTTCTTGACGGCGCCTGGAAGGCTTTCTGCCTCCTGGGAGAGGTGCCGCCCACGGAAGGAAACATCGACAAATACACCCGGGAGAATCTAACCGCAGAGCTTGCCCGGCTGCTTGAAAGCGTTTGCAAATGAAAGATATCTGGAAGAAGATTGCCATTGGGGCGGGGATAATCGTCCTTTTTCTGGCGCTGAGCTATGGCTTTGTGCCTCAGGTGCTTGACGGGAAAATCGTAAACCAGAGCGACATCTCCGGCTACGTTGGAATGTCCCACGAGATGAGCTCCTGGAACAAGGCCCACCCGGACGATCCCACCTACTGGACGGATTCCATGTTCGGCGGCATGCCAACGACGGCCATCTCAACCCAAAACAGCGGGGACTATACCCAGAAGGTGTATGACTTGCTGTTTCTTGGAAAACGCCCTGCAACGTATCTGTTCGTGGCTTTGCTGGGTGCTTTTCTTCTGATGCTGGCTCTTGGCGTAAGCTGGCCAGTGGCTATAGGCGGGGCAATTGCTATAGCCTTCTGCAGCTACAATTTCCAGATAATCCAGGTTGGCCACAACACCAAGATGCAGGCCATCGCCCTCATGCCCTGGGTGCTTGCCGGGCTGGTATATACATATAAGGCATCTTGTCATTCTGAGCGCAAGCGAAGAATCTCCCATACGGTTCTTGGCGCCACCCTCTTCGGCCTGGCCCTCAGTATGCAAATCAAGGCCAACCATCAGCAGATTACGTACTACCTGGCCATAATGGTCATTCTCTATGCCATCGTGGAGTTTGTCGTGGCCCTGAAGAACAAGACTTTCGGGCGGTTCCTGACGGCGTCCGTGCTGCTGCTTGTGATAGGCTGCGTGGGCATCGCCACAAACGTAAACAAACTGTATCCACTGGCCAAGTATACACCCTACACCATGCGCGGAGGTTCGGAACTGACGCAGGACGGGGGCGGCTCGTCCAAGGGTCTGGACCTTGACTACGCCACGGCCTGGAGCTACGGCTGGGAGGAACTTCCCAACCTGATGATCCCCAATTTCAACGGCGGAGCATCGGCCCAGGCGGTGGACCCGGACAAATCGGAAACCGTCAAGCTGCTCAAGCGCGCCGGGCAGAGGAACGTCCGCGAGGTGGCAAAATCCCTGCCGATGTACTGGGGTCCCCAGCCCTTCACCGCCGGGCCCATGTACATGGGCGCCATCACCGTCTTCCTCTTTGTCCTGGGCCTGTGCATATATCGGCGCAAGGAAAAATGGTGGCTGGTGGCGGCTTGCGTCATTGCCATACTTATGGCGGTGGGCAGTCACTTTATGCCGTTTACCGCGCTATGCTTCAAGTATTTGCCGCTTTATAACAAGTTCCGCACGGTCTCCATGGCTCTGGTGGTTCTGCAGGTGGCGCTCCCGGCGCTGGGCTTCCTGGCGCTGGACTCCATCCTCCGGGAGAACCTTCCGGCCAGGGAGCTGCGAAAGGGCGTTATCATTTCTGCGGCCATTACCGGCGGCTTCTGCCTCCTCTGCTGGCTGGCTCCGGGCATTTTCGGAAGCTTCACCGGAGCATCGGACGCCCAGATGCAGGACGTTCTGGTGGAGGCCCTAGTCAAAGACCGCATCGCCATTTTCCGGTCCGATGCCGCCGTCTCCCTGCTGCTCATTCTGGGCTCTTCCGCGCTGCTTCTCTGGGCCGATGTCTCCAAGAAGGTAGGCTCCAAGGGCATTGGGAGGCGTTTTGTGGCGGCCATCGGCATATGCCTGCTTGTGGCCGTGAACATGTTCTCCGTTGGCAAGCGCTACCTCAATGGCAGCCACTTCACCACGCTCAAGGACTTTGACAAGCCCTTCGCCGCCCGCTCCGTGGACAAGATCATCCTTGCCGACGAAGACCCCCAGTACCGCGTCCTGGACCTCACGGTCAACGTTTTCAACTCATCCGTGCCGTCATACCACCACAAGAATGTCGGCGGCTACTCCCCGGCAAAGCTGCAGAGGTATCAGGACCTGATAGATCACTATCTGGCCGCTGAGATTAACGGGTTGTACAAAGTTATGGGCACGGCAGAAACCCTGGAGGACGTGTCTTCCTATATGGCATCCGGCACACCTGTTCTGAATGCACTCAATACACGCTATGTGATTGTGGATGATGACTACCCGCCGGTTGTGAACTCTGGCGCTTACGGCCCGGCGTGGTTTGTGAACGATGTGGTGACTGCCGGTACGCCCAACGAGGAGATTGCGCTGGTTGGAGAGGTGGATTTGAAGACTGTGGCGGTTGTTGCGCAGGAGATTCCCGATCAGGTCGGGAATGAGGAGGGTGTCATTGACATGGTGTCATACGCACCAAATAGACTGAAATACCATTACAGCACATCATCTGACCGCATAGCAGTCTTCAGCGAAATCTACTACCCCGACGGCTGGCATGCTACCGTGGACGGAGAGCCTCTGGAGCTGTTCTGCGCGGACTGGACACTCCGCGGCGCCCTTCTGCCTGCCGGGGAGCATGACGTAGAAATGTATTTCATGCCGGAGAGTTACCGCACAGGCGCCGGCATCTCCCGCATCACGTCAATTCTGCTGTTACTGCTCCTACTAGGCTCCATCGCCGGAGCCGCCATACCAAGCCTATCCTTGCGCGGAGAATGATGGACGGAAATGCCATAAAAGCGCTGTTCAACAGATACTACAGGCCCCTGTGTCTGCTGTCGCTTCACTATACCTACAACCCGGCGGCAACAGAAGATATCGTTCAGGAATGCTTTGTGTCTCTTTTGGACAAGAGTCCGGAGAACCCTAAGGCATACCTTTATACTTCAGTGAGGAACCGCTCCCTGTCCTGGTTGCAAAGAAACAAGCCCGGAGAGCCGTTGCCGGAGGATATTCCGGCACCGGAAGAGGAGGAAAGCGTCAGCTTCTATGAAGCAAGGCTTTGGACTGCCATAGAAAACCTCACGCCAAGGCGCCGTCTCTGCCTTCTGATGGCCAAGCGGGACGGAATGTCATATAAGGAGATAGCCGCAGAACTTGGCATCTCTGAAAACACCGTACGGAACAACATTTCCAAAGCCCTTGAAAGCCTTAGAGATTTTCCCGACAACAAGAAATCATTCGTTTTTCTGTTTTTCTGATAGTCCATTTCCGGCAAAGCCGTGTCTTATGTGTAGAAACATAACAAGGTGGATAGTCTTTCTTTTGTAGCCGGACAGTATCAGGACGGCCTGTTTGACAGCCGGAAGGCTTATTATAAAGTGGTGGGGAAACGCCGCCAAGTAGTTTTCCCATGGCTGGTTGCGGCCGCTGCGTCTATTGCAATCGGAGTATTTCTTTTTACGGGATACCGTAATGCACGGAAAGAATACTTCGCGTATGACGTCACCCAGGAATTTGTTCTTCCCGACGGTACAGGCGTCCTGATTTTTCCGGGATCTGCACTGAGCCTTCAGCCCCGCAGGAATCCCAGGGCGGTTCAAATGACCGGAACAGTCCGGTTCGATGTGGCAAAAGATGCGGAACATCCTTTTACCGTGACCACAAAGAACGCCTTTATAGAGGTTCTGGGCACCATTTTTACCCTAAGCGACAACCCGCCGGCAGTGGAGGTTGAAGAAGGACTCGTACGCTTTGCAAGGTCGGCAGAAACCAAAGGAATAGTCCTTACAAAGGGGGAATCGGCGCAGATAGTGGAAGGCCTTCCCGTTAAACAACCCGCTTTTGTATTTGACGATACTCCGCTGGAAGAGGTCCTTGCCCGCCTGTCGGAGACATTTGGCGTACGGCTGCACAGTAGCACCACCGGAAAGCATCTTAACGCAGAGTTCCAGGGCGAGAACCTTAAGGAGATCATCCTTCTCATTGAAGACGCTCTTGGTGTAAGTATAACGATGGAGGAATAAGACATGAGAAAAACTGTTGCGGTTATCGTTTCAATGCTGCTTTCCTTGCCCGTATTTTCGCAAAAGACCATCAGGGAAGGCATGCAGCAGATAAAAGACAATTACGACGTATCATTCATATACGATTCCGGGATAGATATTGATCAGCCTTATCAGGGTGATAAACTTAAAGGGAAGTCGCTGAGAAAAGACTTGAGCACTCTTTTCAGAAGGACTGACATACAAACATCGGTCCGGAAAGACCAGGTGATATTGAAACAAAAGCCCCCAAAGCATACCGCAGGGGTTGCGGCATCGGCCATGTCTGAAGTCCAACTATTGGACTCGTCAAAAATCGTAGATAATAAAAGACCGTTTTTGTCATATCTGGCTCCGCGTGCCTTAGGTATATCTGATATTGCCGTAACGGACGCGTCGGAGATGCTCAAGGGCAGGGCCCCGGGGGTGAGCGTGGTATCATCCCCCGCCTCGCTGGGAACGCCTCCGACGATGTATATCCGCGGACTTGCAACCACCACGGACGCCAGGCTCCTGTACGTTGTGGACGGCGCAAGGGTTTACTCCCTTGAGGGGATAGCTCCGGACGATATCGAAAGCATCCGGGCCGAGAGGAATGCGGACGTGTTGACAACCTTCGGGCCAGATGCGGCGGACGGTGTGGTGATTGTCAAAACCAAAAAGGGTAACGCTCCCGGCTTGCACGTTGCATATAATCCGCAGCTTCTATTCCAGAAGCCGGCCTGGGCTTCTGAGCCTCTCACTCTGGATGAATACAACGGAATGATCTCTCATTTATCCACTATATACAGCGCCGATGAATACAGGGCGTATACGATGGAGGAAGAAACACATACGTCCGTTTCCAAGAATCATCATATCAGCGCACAGTATGGCTCCTCCAAGTTGTCCGCCTACGCCGGTGTATCTTTCCTGGACCATGACGGGCCTATTAAGGGGGACGAGGGATATCTTCGGAACGCCGGCACCTGGTCCGTTCTGTTTACGCCTTTAAAATGGTTGTCTTTCACCACGAGCGGAAACCTTGCAAAGACTAACTTGAAAACAGATCGGCAGGAAGCCTGGCAAAAACTGACCGGCAATATTGCCCTTAAAAGAATCGGCGAAGAGCCTCCATACGATCTCGCGTATTGGCGTTATGCATCGTTCCTCAATGCTGCGGCCACTCTGGAGGTGCGACCGTTTAAAGGTTTTTCCGTGAAAGCGGATGCCGGGTACTCCAACACCTATGAAATTGGAGCAGACACCACCTGGCCCCGGCAAGACCGGAACATGACTTTTAACGGCACGGGAAACACTTGGACAAAATGGCATGCCGGAGCCGTAGCGGCATACTCCGCACAATTGTTCCGGGTCCATAACCTGCGTTCGGAAATCCTTTATCGGCACCGCGTTGAGGACTATAGCCTGATATCGGCCTACGGGGAAGTGCCGCTTCCGGTAGACGACGGTGTGCTTTGGGGCGATGCCTCCGGTGTTGTGGAAACATACTTGTATCCTGAAATAAACACATGGCTTGAAACACCTGAAAACTGGGGGCATCTGAGTTATGCCAACCCCACAATCTGGTCTTGGAAAAGAGACCAGATTGCCGCCTGGCTGGAATATGATTTTAAGGGCAGATATTCTGTCAAGGGTGCTTTCATGCGCCAGCTTGGCCGGACCTGCAAGCCCGTGACCGGCCCGTCCGGATTAAAGGCAGAACCATTTGATTCATGGAGCGTTACGGCCCGCCTGAACTTGTTGGAAGAACCGCTTGTCAATCTCCACGGATCCATTGGTGGATCTGACATAGACTGCCTGAATGAGAATACCCTTCTTCCGGTGTACCGATATCCTAATGGAGAGAATCATGTTGTCAGTCGTGAAGAAGTCCGCGAACACGCTTCGCAAGATTACTATTCTATAGATAAAGGCTATTCGCGAAGGAAAGAAATAGGCCTGGACCTTGTTCTTTCTGCTGCTGGAGAGCTAGGCTTTTCCGCAACGGCATTCATAAATGATGACAATACGATAAGCAGGGTGTGGGTGTCTTCATTCCCATATACGTGCCCATATTCATTGTCAAACAAGGGCCTTGAAATGAGTATCGGTTATAAGGGCGCCGCCGGAGCGTTCCATTATGCAGCCTCCGGAAACCTGACGCTGATGAAAAATGTCGCCACGGTCGAATCTGAAGGATTGAGTGGTTTTGAGTATAAGAATGGCATGAAGTTGATGTCCGGTTACCCCGTAGGCGTGAGCTGGCTCGCAGCGTTCAATGACGACAATTACAGATATACGGAAGAAAATGGAAAGACCGTCGCCAGCTATTACGACACCAACCCCCAGTTCAATTACTATGGCGGAGTGATGCCCGCCACCTGCTATGGAATCCAGTGCATGATTGGATGGAAGATGCTTACGCTTTCTGCTTCCGGCCACGGCATGGGCGGATACTCGATCAGGGCTTTGGGCAGCTATTCGGTGTGGCGGTACTACCGAGATAACTATCCCGCTGGCTGGAACGGGATAATGAGCACTACCGCAGCCCTTTTGGATGGCAGTTTCTTCAGGATAGACCATCTGCGCCTGGACTGCGCCATACCTATGGGGCGGCTTCCTTTCAAGTCAAGCGTTTATGCCTCCTTGGAGAATTACTTCTTGTTTACAGACTACCCTGGAAACGATCCTGAAATGGCCTTGATGTCTGACAGTTTTGGTACTGAAAACTACAAAAACCCCACATCCAAGCGCATCCTAACCGGTATTTGTCTGGAGTTTTGACAATACACCCCTCCCAGCTAACTTCGCCCCTAAACGCCGCGCAAACATAAGTGCCTGATAATCAATAAAATAAACACTTTCGCCCCGGTCAAAATGCCGGGGCGTGGAGTTGTAAAGCGCTGAGTATTAACCAGTTACGATTGCGCCTTTCCTGGAACAACGAGGGCTCCGGTTCCTCCGGGCTCAAGATCTGGTTTCAGGGATGGCTTCAAATGGTCTCTGCAAGTTTACGCGCCAGGTCCATGAAGGCTGCGGAGTCCGGGCGGGAGCCCAGGGCGGCGGGCTGGCCGGCGTCCGCGCCTTCGCGGATGCTTTGGACAAGCGGAATCTGTCCAAGGAGCGGGATGCCAAGGTGCTTCGCCATTGTGGCGCCGCCGTCACGGCCAAACAGGTAGTATTTCTCTTCAGGATGCTCCGCAGGAGTAAACCATGACATGTTTTCCACAATGCCGTAGATTGGTTTGTTCACCTGAGGGTTGCGGAACATGTTGGCCCCGCGCAGAACGTCCGACAAAGCTACCTCCTGCGGGGTTGTCACAAGGACAGCACCGGACATGGGGATGTCGCTGATCAATGATATCTGTATATCACCCGTTCCGGGGGGCATGTCCACCAGAAGCACGTCAAGGACGCCCCATGCGGTCTGGAGAATAAGCTGTTTGAGTGCCGTGGAAGCCATGGGGCCGCGCCAAATGAGCGCCTGCCCCGGATCTGAAATGTGCCCTATGGACAGCCATTTCACGCCATATTTCTCTACGGGGATAAAGAAGTTTGTCTCATCGTCTCCGGGAGTCATCTCTATTACGGCGTCCTCGGTGTCCGTCATTGTGGGAATGGAAGGGCCGTAAACATCGGCATCCACAAGACCCACCTTGAGGCCAAGGCGTGCCAGGGCAACGGCAAGGTTCACCGCCACGGTGGACTTGCCAACGCCGCCCTTTCCGGAGGCTATGCCAACTATGTGCGCCACGTTGCGCAGCTGCTCAAGATTGAACTCAAAGGGCTTATTTGTAGAAGCTGCCGGCTCTTTCACAACAGTTGAAACCTCAACCTCAACACCTCCGGGGGCGTGGCGGTAAACAGCCGCCCGCGCCGCACCTGTAAGATACTGCTTAAGCGGATCCGGCTTTTTGGAGAAAGCCAGGACCACTTTTATCTGCCCTTCGGAAATGTCGATATCCTGTACAAGGCCCAGGGAAACTATGCTCTTGTCTCCCTGGCCGGGGTGCTTGACTTCTGAAAGCCAGCCAAGGACATCACTTTTTCTTATCATTACCTGCCAGTGTAATCTCGTTGATTATATTGCTCGCGCCGCCAATCCTGTCAACCATCCACAGGACGTAGCGGATGTCCACGCAGATGCACCTCTGGAGCTCAGGCTCAAACATGACATCTGAGCTCATGGACTCCCAGTTGCCGTCAAAGGCAAGGCCAATCAGTTCTCCCTTTGCGTTCAGGACAGGAGAGCCGGAGTTGCCGCCGGTGATGTCGTTATTGGTGAGGAAGCAGGTGTGGAGGGTGCCGTCGGCATCGGCCCACTGGCCATAATCCTTGTTCACAAGGGCCTGGCGCAGCATTTCCGGGACGACGAATTCCGGATTTCCTTCAAACTCCTTGGCCTTTTCCAGGATGCCCTTGTCCGTTGAATAGTATTTGTACAGGACGGCATCCTTGGGGGAATAAGGCAGTACGTTACCGTAGGTGAGACGCATGGTGAAGTTGGCGTCCGGATACATGGCCTCGCCGGATTTCCACTCCATGAGGGCGGCGGTGAAGGCCTTGCGGGCGTTGGTGTATTTGTCGTCCTGGGCGGCGTATGCCTGGTTGTAGTACTTCATGAGCGGAGTCATGACGGACACAAAGAGGTTATAGGCGGGATCGGCAAAAAGCTGCGCGGCGGATGCGAGTTTCACCTTGTCGTAAGAGGTGAAAACGCTCTTGTTGAAAAGATCGTCCACATAGGCCGGGATGTCCATGGTGGCAAAGTTGTTGCCGGGGATTGCCAGGTAGTCCGCGGGCTTGGCGTTCTTGCGGTAGAACTCCAGCAGGGCAACAGCCTCCTTGCGGTCCAGTTCCGGAACATAGTCCCTGTACAGGCCCTCGACGGCCTTTTTGGCCTTATTGAGCGCAGCAACGGAGTCTTCCCCTGCGGCCAGGCTGCGGCCGTAGTTGTTGGTGAGTCCGCCTGCCAGGGTGACAATCTCGATGTTGTAAGGTGCCTCCATGAGCAGCGTCATGGCGCGGGTGTTGTCCTGGTTTTTCTCAACGTAAACCTCGATGTCTCCGATTGCGCGGCCGTATGCGGCCATCCTTTCCGGCCTCTGCTTAATCCATGCGGTGAGTCCGGCTTCCTTGGTCTTTTCCCTGCCGATGATGTTCAGGTTCTCAAAAGCCAGCTCCTCTCCCTGCCACTTCTTCCATCCGTTTGCCGATGAAGCATATTTGTTGGCGTACTTGAGCTGCAAGTCAGGGTCTGCGCACATGGCCTCCCACATGAGGTCCTGGCGGATGGTGCGGGCGTCGATGCGGATGCGGTTGGTGCGGATCATCTGCTCAAGCTGGGCGGCGGTCTGGTAGCGCTGTGTCCTGCCGGGGTAGCCCAGGATCATGGCATAGTCGTTCTCCTTCACGCCGGCCGTTGAAATCTTGAGGAAGTTTACGGGACGATAGGGAACGTTTGTCTCAGAATATGCCGCAGGCATTCCTTCCGGGGTGGAGTAGATGCGGAACATGGAGAAGTCGCAGGTGTGACGGGGCCACATCCAGTTGTCCGTTTCTCCGCCGAACTTACCCATCGATGCCGGAGGAGCGCCAACGAAGCGGATGTCCTTGAAGGTCTTGTACACCATCAGGTACAGGACGTTGCCGTCGTAGAAGGTCTGGAATTCCGCATCGCAGCCGGGGTTCTCTGCCTTGGCGGCCTCTATGAGCTTGTCCTTCTCGGCGGTCATCTGCTCTTCCAGATCCTTGCCGTAGGCCTTCTTGGAAAGCTTTTTCTCCAGCTTGGCAAGCTCTGCGGTAACGTCGCGCATGGAGACCAGGAAGGTGACGGAAAGCCCCGGGACGGGGATTTCTTCCTTGACGGTCTTGGCCCAGTAGCCGTCCATCAGGTAGTTGTGCTCCGGGGTGGAAAGGCGCTGGATGCTGGAATAGCCGCAGTGGTGGTTGGTGACCACAAGGCCCTGTCCGGAAATGACCTCTCCGGTGCAGCCGCCGCCAAACTGGACGATGGCGTCCTTCAGCGAAGTGCCGTTGATATTGTAGATGTCTTTGGGGGACAGCTTGCAGCCGGCTTCCTTCAGGGCTTTGCTGTTCATTTTCTGGATAAGGGGCAGGAGCCACATCCCTTCATCGGCAAAGGCACTGACCGAAACGGCAAGTCCCGCCACGAATGCAAGAATCTTTTTCATTGTCTAAAACGTATCTGTGAAGTACAAAAATAGTCAAAGAATTTACAAAAAGTAGCATAAAACCAAAAAAATACTTAACTTAACCCACCATTTATATAATAACAGCCAACCAATAACCAATATGAGAAAAACAATAATAACCATTTTGCTTGCAGCGGCGTCACTGCTCCTGACCGGTCCGGGCTGGGCACAGTCCAGGCTCAATGTGTCGGGAAAGGTGAAAGACCAGAACGGCAACCCCGTGGTGGGCGCGGCGGTCCTGGTCTCCGGTACCAACAAGTACGCGGTGAGCGGTGACGACGGCTCGTACTTTATTGACGGGGTGGCCTCCAACGCCACTCTGGAAGTGAGTTGCCTTGGTTATGACGATGCCACAGTCCCCGTAAACGGCAGGGCCGTGGTCAACGTAACCCTCAATGAATCGTCCATAATGCTGGAAGAGACCATCGCTATCGGTTACGGCCGAATGAAAAAGAGCGA
>Ga0310690_10004707_pt1 | contig 19135 bp, 11 predicted proteins | sample AusTroGonzalo_MG_2_FD_207661 | JGI IMG/M metagenome (GOLD analysis project Ga0310690, IMG submission 207661) | Bovine rumen microbial communities from tropical cattle in Woodstock, Queensland, Australia - Gonzalo_04 (v2) (version 2) | ecosystem: Host-associated > Mammals > Digestive system >...
ACTCTGGTAGTAGTCACATAATACACGAAGTTTGAAGGCATCGTCATAAAGTCTCGCATTGTCTTTTGTCATAACTTATTACTCTTGTTATGGCGAAAAACGTGTCAAGCTATTCCAGTTCAAGACAAAACGACAAGCCGTGCGATTCCGTTCACCCATAAAATGATGCAATAGACATTTCCGTTCGTTGGTGCAAACATACATAATAGAGTATGTTTGCACCAACGAACAAAAAGAGTGTCGATTGGCTGACATCATTTTCGCGTGCAAGAAAAGTGCTATAAATGTTAATATAAGAGAAAAAACTGGGGGTGGACGGTACAACATAAGCTTTTTTTTCGTATCTTTGCACGCAAAAATTTTATTATAAGGTTATGGTATCATTTATTGCAGACAAGATTGTGATGGACGGTCTCACCTTCGATGACGTCCTGTTAGTTCCCGGCTATTCCGAGGTACTTCCGCGAACCGTTTCGCTCGAGACGCGATTCTCCCGCCACATAGAGCTGAAGATTCCCTTCGTCACGGCAGCTATGGACACAGTTACCGAGGCTCCGATGGCCATCGCAATTGCCCGTGAGGGCGGCATCGGCGTTATCCACAAGAACATGAGCATTGAGGAACAGGCCCGCCAGGTGGCTATCGTGAAGCGTGCCGAGAACGGTATGATTTACGACCCAATCACCATCAAGCGAGGCAGCACGGTGCGCGATGCACTGGAACTGATGATGGAATACCACATCGGCGGCATCCCTGTCGTGGATGATGAGCGTCATCTGGTGGGCATCGTCACCAACCGAGACCTCCGTTTTGAACAGAACATAGACCGCCCCGTGGATGATGTAATGACAAGCCATAACCTCGTTACGACACATGTCCAGACAGACCTCGGTGCAGCTGCCAAGATTCTGCAGGAAAACAAGATTGAGAAGCTTCCCGTCCTGGATGACGCGGGCAAACTCATTGGTCTGATAACCTACAAAGACATCACGAAGGCCAAGGACAAGCCGATGGCCTGCAAGGACAGCAAGGGTCGTCTGCGTGTGGCAGCCGGCGTGGGCGTAACGCCCGATACGCTCGACCGCATCAAGGCACTTGTCGAGGCTGATGTGGATGCCATCGTCATCGATACCGCCCACGGCCACAGCAAGTTCGTCGTGGAGAAACTCAAGGAAGCCAAGAAGATATATCCCGACGTGGATATCGTCGTGGGCAATGTCGCAACAGGCGAGGCAGCCCGTATGCTCGTCGATGCAGGCGCCGACGGCGTGAAGGTCGGCATCGGTCCCGGCAGTATCTGCACCACCCGTGTTGTGGCAGGCGTAGGTGTGCCCCAGCTCAGTGCCGTCTATGATGTGGCCAGTGCCCTGAAGGGAACAGGCGTGCCCCTCATTGCCGACGGTGGCTTGCGCTACAGCGGCGATGTCGTGAAAGCACTTGCCGCAGGCGGCTACAGCGTTATGATAGGCTCTCTGGTAGCAGGTACAGAGGAAAGTCCTGGTGACACCATCATCTACAACGGCCGTAAGTTCAAGAGCTATCGCGGTATGGGTTCGCTCGAGGCAATGGAGTGTGGCAGCAAGGACCGCTACTTCCAGGGGAATGTCAAGGACACCAAGAAGCTCGTGCCCGAAGGCATCGCAGGCCGAGTGCCTTATAAGGGCTCCGTTCAGGAAGTCATCTATCAGCTCATCGGCGGTCTCCGCAGCGGTATGGGCTACTGTGGGGCAGCAACCATCGAAGACCTGCACAACGCCAAGTTCGTCCGCATCACCAATGCCGGCGTGCAGGAGAGCCATCCGCATGACGTAACCATCACCAGCGAAGCACCGAACTACAGCAGACCGCAATGAAGTTGAAAGTTCAAAGTTGAAAGTTCAAAGTTGAAAGTGGAAAGTGGAAAGTTGACAATTTAAAGTTGAAAAAAGTAAACATCGTTATATCGTCATAACGTTATATCGACATAGCGAAAACAATAAAACAACACAATGAAAAAGATATTTATAACGCTTGCGCTGGCAGCAACAGCATTCACAGCCACCGCTCAGGAAGACCCCATCGTGATGCGCATCAATGGTGCACCCGTCACTCGCAGCGAGTTTGAGTACAACTACAACAAGAACAATTCCGAGGGCGTCATCGACAAAAAGAATGTCGAGGAGTATGCCGAACTCTTCGTCAACTACAAGCTTAAGGTACTTGCCGCTCTCGATGACCATCTCGACACACTTTCAAGCTACCAGAAGGAGTTCCGCCAGTATCGCGACCAGCAGATTCGTCCGCTCCTCGTTCCCGAGGGAGCCAAGGAGAAAGAGGTACGCGCCTACTACGATGGCATGATTGCCCGCCTCGATGGCAAGCAACTGCTGCAGCCAGCACACATCCTGATTCACCTGACCCAGGATGCCACCGAGGAACAGCGTGCAGCCGCCAAGGTGAGGATTGACTCCGTCTATCAGGCATTGAAGGACGGTGCGGACTTTGCCGAACTTGCCAAGCAGGTATCGCAAGACCCCGGTTCTGCCGGACGCGGAGGCATGTTGCCCTGGATTGGTCCCAACCAGCTGGTGAAGGAGTTTGAGGATGTGGCCTACTCGCTCGAAGTGAACGAGATAAGTGAGCCCTTCCTGATGCCCTACGGCTACGACATCATCAAGCTCATGGGCAGGAAAGACCTTGAGACCTACGAGGAACTGCACGACATGATACAGAAGTACCTTGACGGGCAGGGCATTGAGAACCACCTTGCCCAGCAGGTGCTCGACTCCATTGCCGGACAGGACGAGAAGACCATCGAACAGATTCTCGACGAGAAGACCGAGGAGTTCTGCGCGAAGGACGACGAACTGAAATACCTGGTGCAGGAGTATCACGACGGCCTGCTCCTCTTTGAGGAATGCAACAGCAAAATATGGGAACCCGCCGCCAAGGACACACTGGCACTGACAGCCTATTTCAAGCAGAACAAGAAACAATATGCCTGGGACGAGCCGCACTATAGCGGAATGGTCTATTACTGCAAGGATGCAGCCGACGTGAAGACGGTACAGAAGCTCGTCAAGAAGCTGCCGCAGGACAAGTGGATGGGAGCCATCCGCGAGAACCTCAATAAAGACAGCATCATGGTGCGCGTGGAGCGCCGCCTGTTCAAGAAGGGCGACAATGCCAACATCGACAAGTTGGTCTTCAAGGACAAGAGCGCCGAGCTCAAGCCTGTCAAGAACTATCCCAACGTCGGTGTCTTCGGCAAGGTGCTCAAGAAGGGACCTGCCCTGTGGACCGATGTCAGCAACCAGGTGGTCAGCGACTACCAGCGCTTCAAGGAAGACGAGTTCGTTGCCGAACTGCGCAAGCGCTACACCGTCGAGATTGACAACGAGGTGCTCAAAACAGTAAATAACCACTAACCCATAAGACCTATAAGACCCATAAGACCTATAGGTCCCATAAGTCCCATAAGCATGAAACGATATACACTCTGTCTCTTTGCTGTGCTCTGCTGCCTGACGTCTGTGGCACAGAAGAATATCATTGACGAAGTGGTGTGGATTGTTGGTGACGAGGCCATCCTGCGCTCCGACATTGAGAAGCGTCGTCTGGAATTTGGCTCGCAAATCAAGGGCAACCCCTACTGCGTCATCCCCGAACAGCTGGCCATCCAAAAGCTCTTCCTGCACCAGGCTGCCATCGACAGCATCAGCGTAGGCGACACAGAAATCAACCAGTATGTCGAGCAAGACATCAACGAGAAAATCCTGATGGCTGGCTCCAAGGAGAAACTCGAGGAATACATGAAGCTGCCCATGCCGCAGATACGCGAGGAAATCTTCGACCAATACAAGAACGAACTGACGGCACGCCGCATGCGCGAACAGCTGACGTCGGAAATCAAAGTGACACCAGCCGAGGTGCGCCGCTACTTCAAAGAGTTGTCGGAGGACAGTTTGCCCCTCATCCCCACCCAGGTGGAGGTGCAGCTGCTCGTACTGCAGCCACGCATACCACAGGCCGAGATAGACCGCATCAAGAGCCTCCTGCGCGACTACACCGAGCGCATCAACAACGGCTCCACATCTTTTGCCACCCTGGCACGCCTCTATAGCGAGGATCCGGGCTCTGCCCGTCAGGGCGGCGAAATGCCCTACATGGGCAAGGGCGAACTCGACCCTGGCTTTGCCACCGTGGCATTCGGCCTTACCGACCCAAAGAAAGTGAGCAAGATTGCACAGAGCGAGTTCGGCTACCACATCATACAGCTCATCGACAAGCGCGGCGACAAGATGAAGTGCCGCCACATCCTGAAGCGCCCCGAGGTGGCCCAGGCCGACATCGACAGTGCCCTGGTCATCCTCGACTCCATCACCAGCGACATCCTCAGCGAGAAGATATCCTTCGAGGATGCCGTGCGCTACGCATCGGACGACAAGGACACGCGCAACAACCGCGGCATACTGTCCAACATCAAGGAGATGACGGGCGAAACAACCACACGCTTCGAGATGAGCGAACTCTCGGCCACCTATCCCGAATTGGCCCGCGTGGTCGATACACTCCTGGTGGGAGAAATCTCCAAGCCCTTCACGATGACCAACATGAAGGGCAAGAGGGTTTGTGCCATAGCACGCCTCAAGAACCGCACCATGACCCATCGCGCCAACATCACCGAGGACTTCCAGGTGATGAAAGGCGTCGTGCAGGAGAAGAAGGGAGAAGAAGTCATCCTGAAATGGATACGCGAGAAGCAAAAGAGTACGTACATTCGCATCAACCCGGACTGGAGGGACTGCGAATTCCAATATGACGGCTGGATAAAGTGAAGGGGCGGCGACTATACTTTCTCTGTGCGGCCTTTTTCTTCTGCATCTGCCTCCTGCTGGCAGTGACGCCGGTTCGTAAGGCTGTCGAAGAGCGTCCGCCATCCGACAGCAAGGTTCATTTGCTCCATGCCGATTGCCTGTTCTTCGACGAGCATGTGCATCGCACCGCACAAATCCTGGTGGGCAACGTACGATTCAGCCACGACGGTGTAATCCTGGACTGCGACAGCGCCCTCTATTACGAAGCCACCAACTCATTCGATGCGTTCGGTCATGTCCGCATGAATCAGGGCGACACGCTCACACTCACCAGCGATGTGCTCTACTACGACGGCATCGATCAGCTGGCACGGGCACGCTATTATGTGGTGCTCGAGCATGGCACGATGACCATCTACACCGACAGCCTTGACTACGACCGCCTCTACGGCCTCGGCTACTACTTCGAGGGCGGACGCGTCCTCGACCACGACAACGAGCTGACCAGCGACTGGGGCGAGTACTGTCCCGCCAAGCACGAGGCAGTCTTCAACTACAACGTCCGCCTCGTCAACCCTGCTCCTCCCGCCAAGCCCGAGACGGTGCTTCTCTCCGACACCCTCCACTACAACACGGAGACCGCCGTCGCACACATCGTCGGTCCATCCAATATCGAGAACGACGAGAACCACATCTATTCAGAAAGGGGTTATTACTACACACAAACCAAGCATTCGCACCTGCTGGAGCGCAGCATACTGACCAACAACGGCAAGCAGCTCGTGGGCGACAGCGTGGTGTGGAACGACAGCATCGCCATTGCCGAAGCTTTCGGCAACGTCATCTATACCGATGTGGTCAACAAGAATATGATTACAGGCGAGTATTGCTACTACGAGGACAGCACGGGCTACGTCATGGCGACGGACAGTGCCGTAGCCATCGACTACAGCCAGCAGGACACGATGTATGCCCATGCCGACACGTTCAAGGTCTTCACCTTCAACATCGACACGGACTCCACCTACCGCATCATGCATGCCTACCACCACATGCGGGCCTTCCGCAAAGATGTCCAGGCCGTCTGCGACTCGATGATCTACGACACGCGCGACAGCATCCTCATCATGTACCGTGACCCCATCATCTGGCAGGCCGGTCAGCAGCAACTGGGCGAGGAGATACAGATATTCTTCAACGACAGCACCATCGACAGCATACAAGTGCTGCGTCAGGCTCTCTCCGTGGAAATGATTGACAGCATCCACTACAATCAGGTGTCGGGCCACGTGATGCACACCTATTTCAGGGACGGCCAGGTCTGGCTCTCCACTTCCGAGGGCAACGTCTTCGTCAACTACTATCCCTTCGACGACGACAGCATCATGATAGAGCTGAACCACACCGAGACGTCCCTGCTCAAGATGTATGTGAAGGAAAGGAAGGTGGACCATATTTGGATGCCCGCCGCCACAGGCGTCATGTACCCCATACCGCTCATACCAGAGAACATGTATTTCCTGGAGAACTTCGCTTGGTTCGACTATATCCGTCCACGCGACAAGAACGACATCTTCGAGTGGCGTCCCAAGAAAGCCGGCACAGAGCTCAAGGAGAGCGTCCGCCACACCGCCCCCAAGCAGAAACTCAGCGACATCAGGAAACAGAGGGGAATAGACAGCCCCACCCCAGAAACCCCAGAAACCCCATAAGTCCCATAAGACCCATAAGTCCCATAAGACCATGAATCTCTTCTCCACCAGAAAGCCACGCAGCTTCCGTCGGGTAAGCATCTACACCGATGAGTCTCGCGACCACCTCCAGAAGCTAATCAACGAGGTGAAGCGGGAGCAGGGCGAGGCCATTGCCAGCGAAGCGCCATACGACCCCGACAAATTCCGGGGCAAGTTCATCAACTATACCCCTCGTGCCCAGAGGCACAAGGAGAATGGGTCGAAACTCGGATGGCCTGTTGCCATCGCACTCATCTTCGCCCTTTTTATCCTTTGGCGCTTCCTCCTGACTGGGGTAAGATAAGCCTCGTCATAACGACATGACGTAATAACGTAATAACGAAAAAGAGAAACCCTTGGACATCATTCACCTTCTACCCGATTCCGTTGCCAACCAGATAGCCGCTGGCGAAGTGGTGCAGCGTCCGGCATCCGTCATCAAGGAGTTGATGGAGAATGCCGTTGATGCCGGAGCATCAACCATCGACGTGCTGGTGCAGGATGCTGGCCGAACGACCATACAGGTCATCGATGACGGCAAGGGGATGAGCGAAACGGATGCCCGTATGGCATTCGAGCGCCATGCCACATCCAAGATAGCCAGGGCCGAAGACCTCTTCACGCTTCGCACGATGGGCTTTCGCGGCGAGGCACTGCCCTCCATCGCTGCCGTGGCACAGGTCAGACTTACGACGCGCACGGCTGAGCAGGACCTGGGTGTTCGGTTGTGCATCGACGGGTCGCGCATCGTCTCGCAGGAGGTGTGTTCGTGTCCGGTTGGAGCCAACTTCGAGGTCAGTAACCTCTTCTTCAACGTACCGGCACGAAGGAAGTTCCTCAAGTCCAACCAGACGGAGCTGAACAACATCATCCAGGACTTCGAGCGCATCGCGCTGGTCAACCCCTCTGTCGCCTTCACGCTCTCGAGCAATGGCAACCGGCTGATGCAACTGCCTGCGGGCGGAACCTTGCAGCGCATTGTGGGCATCTTCGGCAAGAAGCTCGGCGAACAGCTTCTGCCTGTGCAGGTGGAGACTTCGCTGGTGAAGATTAGCGGCTTCGTGGGCAAACCAGAGGCGGCAAAGAAGAAAGGCGCAGCACAGTACCTCTTCGTCAATGGCCGCTTCATGCGCCACCCGCGCTTCCATTATGCCGTGATGGAAGCCTTCAGCCACCTCATCCCTGAGGGCGACCAGGTGCCTTACTTCATTTCCTTCCAGGTTGACCCTGCCAACATCGATGTCAACATCCATCCCACCAAGACAGAGATAAAGTTCGAGAACGAGCAGGAGATATGGAGCATCATCGTGGCTGCTGTGCGCGATGCCCTGGGCAAGTTCAATGCCGTGCCCACCATCGATTTCGACGTAGAGGGGCGTCCTGACATTCCTGCCTATCAATCCGTCCAACTGACGGACGTCAAGATGCCCCGCGTACAGTTCAATCCGAGCTTCAATCCGTTCAGCAGCCACAACGAGAGCCGCAAGCCTGTCCGCCAATGGGAGAAGCTTTTTGAGAAAGCCCCCCTCCAGCTCCCCCCGAAGGGGGAAAGTCCTTCGCCTGCTCTCCTCCCCCTCGAGGGAGGTCGGGAGGGGGCTTTGGAAATCAGTTCCCAGCACTACCAGTACAAAGGTCAGTATATCCTCACCGCTGTGCAGTCAGGCTTGATGATGGTCGACCAGCGGCGCGCCCACATCCGCATCCTCTACGAACGCTACCTGAAGCAGATGCGGGAGCACAATGCCGCCACGCAGGGGCTCCTTTTCTCCGAACTACTGGAGCTGTCGCCCTCCGACGCAGCCTTGCTCACAGGCATCATCGACGATGTGCGCGCACTGGGATTCGACATCATGCCGCTGGGTGGCAGCAGTTTCTCCATCGTGGGCACCCCCTCCGGACAAACCAACCCCGTGGCTGTCATACAGCAGATGGTGGAGTCGGTCAAGCTGCAAGGCAGCAGCCATGCCAATGCCCTGCACCACCAGCTGGCGCTCGTCCTGGCACGCAGCAATGCCATCGAGGTGGGCGAAGTGCTCTCCTCCATGCAGATGGAGACCCTCATCGCCGACCTCCTCCAGTGCGAGAATCCCAACCACTCGCCCAGCGGCAAGGCCATCATCGCCATCCTCCAGCAGGAAGCAATAGATAAGATGTTCAGGACCCCCTAACCCCCTTTAGGGGGAACCAAATAGCAAAATAGTTAAATTGTAAATAAATAGTAAATCGTAAATAGTTAAATAGTAAATGAATAAGATTATCCTTACCGGCGACCGCCCGACGGGCAAGCTCCACATCGGACATTATGTCGGTTCGCTCCGCCGCCGCGTGGAGCTGCAGAACTCCGGTCTCTTCGACAAGATTTTCGTCTTCGAGGCCGATGCACAGGCACTGACCGACAACATCGAAAATCCCGAGAAGGTGCGCCAGAACGTCATCGAGGTTGCCTTAGACTACCTGGCAGCAGGCCTCGACCCCGAGCGCACGACGCTCTTCATCCAAAGCCAGATACCCGAGCTCTGCGAACTCTCGTTCTACTTCATGGACCTCGTCAGCGTATCCCGCCTGCAGCGCAACCCGACCGTCAAGACCGAGATACAGATGCGCGGTTTCAGCGGCGAGAGCATTCCCGTAGGCTTCTTCACCTACCCCATCAGCCAGGCTGCCGACATCGCCATGTTCAAGGCAACGACCGTGCCAGCCGGTGACGACCAGGAACCGATGCTCGAGCAGTGCCGCGAGATTGTTCGCCGCTTCAACAACATCTATGGCGACACGCTTGTCGAGCCCAACATCCTGTTGCCCGAGAACGCAGCCTGCCTGCGTCTGCCCGGCACCGACGGCAAGGCTAAGATGAGCAAGAGCCTGGGAAACTGCATCTACCTGAGCGACTCGGCCGACGAGGTGAACCGCAAGGTCAAGACGATGTACACCGACCCCGAACACCTGCAGGTTAACGACCCCGGTCATCTGGAAGGCAACACCGTCTTCACCTACCTCGATGCTTTCGCAACCGACGAACAGGTGGCGCGCCTCACGACCGACTATGCCACCCTGCAGGAGATGAAGGACCACTACACCCGTGGCGGCCTGGGCGACATGAAGTGCAAGAAGCTCCTGATGGCCGTGCTGCAGGAGACGCTCGAACCCATTCGCCTGCGTCGTGCAGAGTACGAGCGGGACATCCCCGCCGTCTATGAGATACTGCGCAAAGGTTGCGAAGCGGCACGTGCAGCAGCCTGCGAGACGATGGACGAGGTGCGCCGCGCCATGAAAATCAACTACTTCGACGACCACGCCCTCATCGAGGAGCAGGCCCGCCGCTTCCAGAAATAACAGGAAAAGCGTATCGAAACGCCAGGAGTGCACCGCGCCCTGGCGTTTTTTCATTATATATATTACGCGCGCACGGGGACACAATAGCCGACGGAAATCATCGACGGAATCCCACAAAAAACGAATTTAGAGAAATAGTTTGCAGAATATTTGCACAACTCACTAAAAACGTGTACCTTTGCAAGCGCAAAGGTGATCGCAACTCCTTCGACAATCAAACAAATCAAATAACAATCTAAAATTAACTGGACAAAATGAGAAAAATTCTATTCCTTTTTTTCGCCCTGCTGAGCACAATAGGTGCATGGGCAACTGACGTAGTAATCAGTGACAGGACTAACACAGTTGCCACTGGTAGCGTAACAACTACTAACGAACACAAGTATGGCACATACTCAAATGCAGCTGGTGGCACAACTTTTACCACGAATGCTACGTCAGGAATGGCTGGCGTCACAGTAACAGCAGATGCTGCGATAATACGCGCTGCATGGTTCTCAAATACTAATTACTTGTATGTTATGGGATTTAATCCTGCTGATACAGATGAACACACTATCACAATTTCTGCTCCAGACGGTTATATATTAGCTGGTTATTCTATTACGGCTATTAGCACTTCTCAAAACAGAAAATTTACTGTAACACCTGCTGGCGATACACCGTCTGCAAATAATGTAACTGCAAGTCTTACAACATTTACTAAAACAGGACTAAATAACCAAACAGCAAAGATTACTATACAGGCAGCAAATAATGGTACAGGCAATTTCCTTTGTTTCCCCTTGTTCAGCGTAACAGTTTTATCAGCTACAGCTAATTTGGTCAATGTTACTTACGAACTTTACGAGTCCGACGGCACGACTTTGGTCAATAGCGTAGTAAAAGAACAAGAAGAAAACAGTGCTGTTGAAGTACCTTCTTCTTTGACAGCAGCCACATACTATGATTATGCTACAGAAGGCACAATCGGGACTTCTAACTGCACCATTAAGGTTATTCGTACGCTGAAGTCTGGTTATGTAATCAGCCTTGACGGCTTTAGCAACTCAAAATGCTACAACATCCGAAACAATCGTGGCACTTGGGCTGTCGGCTCAGGAGCTACCGTTGTTAACTCAACTGTTGAGCTGGGCTTGGCCTTCTCTGCAAGTGATACCAAGCAGCAATTCGCGTTCATAACTTACGAGGGTAATGTATATCTATACAGCGTTGGAGAAGGCAAGTTTGCTTACGTTGACGGCACGAAACTATCATTGACGGCAGATGTTACTAGTGCGGTGGCAGCAAGCCCTGTCACATTACAGTCCTCAACAAACGCAACATATATGTATTCGGAACCAATAATTGTTACGGTTGCCGGTGCTCATTTTGGCATTTCTACTGGTTTCTCTCCAGACGTTTATAAGTATCAATCTCTAGGAGACGGTGGTAACTGTGCATACATTATCGAAGCAGGTTCATTTGATGCCACATCAGCCCTTGCTGCTTTAGAAGAATACTTCCATCCCTCTTACACTGTGACTTATATTGTGAAGGACGGTAGCGACAACGTACTCTTCACTTCCGACCCTGTTGGCACAACCAATGGTGCTACTATCACGACTCTTCCCGCTGAGTATCAGCGTAGCGCATTCTATACTTACAACACAGTCGATGTCACTATCAGCACAAGCGGCAATACCAATGTGGAATTCGTTGCCACTCCGAAAGATAATGCTCCTGTTAAGTACACAGCAGACGCGACCAACCCTTATTACTATAATCTGAACATTCGCAGCAAGTACTTGGTTTATAACTCAGAGGCAATTGGTGAGGTGACTCTTCAAAACGAAAGTGAGCCTTTCAATGCTGATGCTTCTTGGGCTTTTGTTGGCGAACCCTATGCTGGCTTTAAAGTTATAAATAAGACCAAAGGCACTGACTATTTCCTGACTTATACAAGTGTTGTAACTGGAGGTAATGGCGGATCAAATGGCAGCAACAACAACGTACAGTTCGTTAGTAGCGAGGACTTCAATAATAGGTATTGGATTGTAGAAAAGAATAAGGGTGGCTTCTGCATGCGTATGAAGGAAAACACAAATATCTACTTCCATCACCAGAGTATTCAGAATTCCAATGGTTATCTGCGTACTTGCAGCGTTTCTGAATGGTCTGCTGTACATGATGATGCTGGCTCGACCATTGTAGCTAGCACAGACGAAGACGTGCTCTTTACTCTTTACGACGGCATGAAAGACTACACATTCGGTACTGCAATCGGTCAGTACAATACTACGAATGAGGAAGTTGTCACCAACGAACAGGCCACTGCCACTATTGGTGCTGTAGGTACGGCAATCGCAAATTCTCAGACAGCTGCTTATGCTGATTGTTACGCTGCTCTAAACACACTTGCCGCTAACATTGCTCTTGTAACCCCGACAGCAGGCTATTATCGTCTGAAGAACGTAGCCACAGGCAAGTACCTTACCGCAACGGCTATTAGCGGATATAATTCTACCGACAAGTTTGTGTTTGCTAATGGTGATGATTCTTCTGCTGCTACAGTTATTGAACTTCGAGAGAATAATGGGAAACTCTATATGTACACCCAAAACTCTGGCTTTGGATGGGTTGTTGCAAATGGAGAAGTCGGTGGTGGCGTTGGCTATTTGACTACCAACCCCGACAAGTATGTTAATTGGCTCCCTGGCACAGCTGCTGGTCAAATTGCTTTTGCCATCTGCTATGGCAATGGAACAGGCAACTATGCTTCCTACTTGACAAAGGGTATCTATGCAGCAGACACCGATGAGGCAGTTATTGGCGGAACCGACTACAAGGCCGATGCTGCTCAGTGGATATTTGAACCCGCCACAAGCATTGACGTAACAATCAGTGCTGCCGGGTATGCAACTCTCTATCTGCCCTTCGCTGTGACAGTTCCAGAAGGTGTAGGTGCTTACACAGCTAAGGTTAATGGCAACTGGTTGACTTTGCCAGACGAATCTCTAAGCACAATCCCTGCAGGAACTGGTGTCGTGCTGAAGGGCAATGCTGAAACTTATTCCTTCAACATTGTTGCTGATGTTGAGGCAATTGCAGATAATGACCTCCAGGGCACATACTTCAGCACTAACGCTACAGACAAGTACATTCTTGCTAAGCCCGAAGGAAAAGAAGTTGGCTTCTATAGGGCTGAAAGTGGCAACATTGCTGCAAACAAGGCATATTTGACTCTGCCTGAGGCCTCAGAAGTCAAGGGCTTCACCTTCAAGTTCGATGATGATGCAACTTCAATTAAGACAATAGACAACGGGCAACAGACAACGGAGTCTGGAGTCATCTACAATCTCGCTGGTCAGCGCATCCAGAAGATGCAGAAGGGCATCAACATCGTGAACGGCAAGAAGGTGCTTTTCTAATTTAAAGTAACTAAAATCAAAACTCAATAAATTATGAAGAAGTATTTTGCGCCTGCTATGCAGGTTGAAGAGGCTCAGGCTATCAGCATGCTGGCTGAGAGTTTGGCAATTAACAACGGTATTACAGTTGACGGCGACCAGGCATTGACCAAGGAAGAGGACAACTGGGAAATCTGGAACGACGAGGAATAATAATCTCTAACTCCAACTGATGATAAAAGGGGAATATGTCTGCACGTTAGGCATATTCCCCTTTTGCCTTTAATGACATTAATTTATATACTTATATACTATACCTCCCATGAAACAAAGACTTACCCTCATCCTCCTGGCACTTGTATGTGCATTTGGAGCAAAGGCAACAGACGTGATGATTGCCAACACCGGTAGCGGCCTGCCTACGGCTGCAGGCTTCGGCTCGTTCTCGGGCCAAGTATTCACCACCGCAGCAGGCTCCGGCCTTGCTGGCGTAACGGTCACGGCAGAGTCGGGCGTCACCATCGGCGAGCAGTTCGTCAACGTGGCAAGCTATGGCAACTGCTTCAAGATGGTGACCGCAGCTGCCAACACCGCCTATCGCATCACGCTGGCAGCCCCCGACGGCTACATCATCACGGGCTACTCGCTTGGCTGCTCGGCCAACACCTTTCGTGCCGTGCACACGCTGACCTCCGAAGACGGCAGCGTCTCCATCGTGGCAAATGCACCAAACCAGCAAGGGAATGCCCCGAAGCCCTTCAACGTGACCGGCCTGAATGCTCAGTCCACCTACTTCACCATCAGCACTGCCAATATGGGCAACACACTCTACCTCCCCACCTTCAGCATCTCGGTGCAGCGTGCCGATGCCACACTGGTCAGCGTCACCTACGAACTCTATAGCGGCGACACCCTGGTCAAGAGCGTAACCGTGCAGCAGGAAGCAGGCAGTGCCGTCAATGTCCCCAGCGGCTTCACCGACGGATACAGCACCCTGGCATACGATGCCTTCACAACCGAAGGCACTATCGGCGACACGGACACCACCATCAGGGTGATGACGAATCCCAAACCCGGCCTCGTGGAGGAGCTCAGCAACCTGAGCAACGCGCGTGCCTACACCATCCAATGCGAACGCGGCTTCTACACCGTCGTCAATGACAACTTGGCCAATACGGTCAAGAACAGCGGCTACGAAGTGAACCCCTTCGCCATCGTATCCTACGAGGACAACTACTACCTCTGGAGCATCACGGCAGGCAAGTTCGTCTCCTGCGACGGTGCCGCTCTGGGCAACACCCCCGTTGCCATCACCATGACCAAGGTGGCCAACGGCCTGTTCAAGTTCCAGGGTGGCGGCAAGACGATGAACGCTACGGCTGGCTTTACCACAGGTGGCGGCTTCGACGGATGGACGACAACTGATGCCGGCAACTCCTGTGCCATCATCGCCGTGGCCGAATTCGATGCCACAGCAGCCCTGAAAGCTTTGGAAGACTATTACCATCCCGCCATGGACGCGGTGCTCAACCTCGCCGTCAATATCATCGGCACCACCGAGGCCGAGAACCTCCGCGTAGGCAAGATTACCATGACGCTGAACAGTAATTCCGTCAGCAAGTACCTCTATGCCAACACAGAGCCCCAGGTTCTGGAAGGCTTTGCAGCCGTGAACTTCACCGCCACCTTCACCAGCTATGTGGGCTATGATTTCATGGGCTTCACGGTCGATGGCGTTGACTACGGTCCCAGCATCGAGGCAGGCGAACTCTCCGGGATTGCCTCCGGCTCCACCCTCGTTGCGAACTACTTGGCCTCCACTGGCAACGGCATCAGCCTCTGGGACGACTATGCCGACGACGGCAGTGCCTCCTACCGCATTCCTGCCCTCATCCGCACGCAGAGCGGACGCCTCATCGCCTTCTCCGACTACCGTCCTGGACATAGGGACGTAGGCCAGGGAGCCACCAGCATCGAGCGCCGCTACAGCGACGACGGCGGCGAGACCTGGAGTTCCGCACTTTGCATAGCAGAGGGCCAGTGGGGCGTGAACAAGGAGAACGTCATCGAGTGGAGCTTTGGCGATGCAGCCGTTGTGGCCGACAACACGCCTGGCAACTCCGGCAACGACGTACTGATGGTTTGCTGCGGTGGTAACATGTCATGGCCCTCTTCGGTATATAACCCCGACCTCTCCCAGAATCAGCAGGGCTGCGTCAGGTGGCGTTCGGCCGATGGCGGCGAGACATGGAGCAACTACGAATACATCATGCCCGACATCATGCAGGCCTTCGTGGATGCCGGCCTCCGTGCAGCAGACGGCAGCAGCGGCATCGTGCGCGCCTTCTTCACCAGCGGCAAGATTACCCAGTCCGTCTGCAAGGCAGAGGGTGCACGCTACAACCGAATCTACAGTGCTGTTAACATACCAGACCAGAACGTCGTGATGTACTCCGACGACTTCGGCGAGACATGGAAGGTGCTGGGTGCTCAGGTAGCCAACCAGGGCGACGAGGCACACATCGTGGAACTTCCCGACGGTGACCTCCTGCTCGTGGGTCGCGGCAACAGCAGCCGCTGGGTCAACGTCTTCAACTACGCAGACTTCAATACTGCAGCAGGCCAGTGGAACGCCACAGGCCAGTGGAACAATGCCGTAGCCACCAGCTGCAACGGCGACGTGGAGGTCATCGAGGCATACGACGCATACGGCGAGAAGAACACCGTCGTCGTGGAGACGGCTCCCATGTCGAGCAGTCCCCAGCGCCGCGACGTGCAGTACTACTTCATTGCCCTGCCAAAGGCAAAGGGCTTCAGCGTCACCGACTTCTCGACCGTCGGCGGTGCCAGCTGGACACAGGGCATGAACGTGTCGCCCAACTGGAGCGGCTACTCTTCCCTCCTGGGCAATGGCGACGGCACGTTCGATATCCTCTTCGAGGAGTGTGCAAAAGGCGAGACCGTCAAGCCGATGGGCTATAACATCGTCTATCAGAAGAATCACAACATCAAGGACATCACCTTGGGACAATACTTCTTCTCCAAGGAGCAGGCCATCGCCGAAGGCATCCGCACCCCGCGCCCCGGTCACTTCTATCGCTTCAAGGGCTCCGCATCGAACTTCTATCTGACACCCGGCACGACGGCAGAGGGTTCGCTCTCCACCACCAACATCCTCGACGCAACGACCATCTGGTTCTACAGCACCGATGGTCTGGTGTCCTACTCCACCGGCCTCTTCCTCGACGGCGGCAACAAGTCGGTGGCTCCCGTGGGCACCAGCTACAAGGCAACCATTGCCCCCAGCACATACTACGAAGGCAAGTACACCCTCTTCACGAATGGCCGCTACAGCTACGACCGCGAGACGAACCACACCATCGACCGCGGCTCGATTCTCAACAACGACATACGCTACGCATGGACCGTCGAGGAAGTCAGGGAACTGCCTGTCACCGTCGGTGAACTCGGCATGACAGCATTCTACAGCCCCGTTGACCTGTTTGCTGTCGATGGCGTGAAGGTCTATGCTGCCACGAAGGGCGAGACATCCGTCCGCTTCGGCCAGGTCGATGCCGTGAAGGGCGGCACCGGCGTGCTCGTGAAGGCAGAGCCCGGCACATACCCCTTCTTCGTTGAGGAAAATGACGCTGAATACGTGAGCGACCTCGTGGGCAACGTGGCAACCGTGGCCAAGAGCAGCATCGGAACTGCCGTCTATACCCTGCAGGACGGTCCCGCCTTCAAACTCTACACAGGCGAGAACCTGACCGGCTTCAGCAGCCACATCGAGGCAAAGACAAACATCGAGGCCTTCGGCATCGTCATCGGCGATAACGGAACGGGTATCGGAGAGAACGGGGAATTTGGAACGGACAGCAAGGAACCCCGGACTGCCATCTACGACCTCAGCGGCCGACAAATTGTCAATTGTCAATTGTCAAGGGGTATCTATATCGTAAACGGAAAGAAAATTGTCAAATAAGAGCGTCGGAAACAAATAACCCCCGTTATTGCACATTTTTTAACTTTCATTTGTTTGATGGTATGATTATTTTTGCTAACTTTGTAGGCGAATTGCAAACAAAATAACCAAAAAACAAAAAATTATAATTATGTCAACAAGAAGAAGTTTTCTGAAAGGCATGGGCCTGGCAACAGCAGGCATGGCTCTGGCTCCCGGCGAACTGCTGGCCGCCAAGAAGAAAGTGCAGCCTGCTGCTGCACCCAAGAGTGAGAAAGTGAAGATTGCCTACATCGGCATCGGCAATCGCGGACAACAGAACATCGACGAGTTCGCCAAGACGAACATGGTGGAAGTCGTGGCACTGTGCGACGTTGACCTGCAGGGCAAACAGTGCGAGAAGGCCCTGAAGATGTACCCCGACGCAAAGCGCTACACAGATTTCCGCAAGCTCTTCGACGAGTACAGCGACCACTTCGATGCCGTTGCCGTCAGCGTGCCCGACCACACCCACTTCTTTGTCTGCATGGCAGCCATGAAGCACGGCAAGCACGTCTATTGCGAGAAGCCCCTCATCCGCACCTTCCAGGAGGGCGAAATCCTCATCGAGATGGCCAACCGCCACCCCGAACTCGCCACTCAAGTGGGCAACCAGGGACACTCCGAAGCCAACTACTTCCAGTTCAAGGCCTGGATGGAAGCCGGCATCATCAAGGACGTTACGAAGGTTGTGGCTCACATGAACAACGACCGCCGTTGGCACAAGTACGACTGGAACATGACCAAGATGCCCGAAGGCGACCCCATCCCCGCTGGTATGGACTATGACACGTGGCATGGCGGCATCCGCTACCACAACTTCAGCAAGCTCTTCCACCAGGGCGACTGGCGCAGCTGGTACGACTTCGGCATGGGAGCCCTCGGCGACTGGGGTGCTCACCTGCTCGACACAGCTCACGAGTTCCTCAACCTCGGCCTGCCCTACGAAATCAACATGAAGTATGCGAAGAACCACAACGAGTTCTTCTATCCCTTCAGCAGCACCATCGAGTTCCGCTTCGGCGCTCGTGGCAACATGCCTCCCTGCGACGTCATCTGGTACGACGGCACGGACAACCAGCCGCCACTGCCCGAAGGCTACGGCGAGAGCAAGCTGGCCGACGGCATCCCCGCCAGCGGTCAGGGCGAATACACCAAGCTGAAGCTCAACCCCGGCAAGATTATCTACGGTCGCGACCTCACCTTCAAGGGAGCCAGCCACGGCAGCACCCTCGAAATCATCCCCGCAGAGAAAGCCAAGGAGATGGAAGGCAAGCTGCCGCAGGTGCCCAAGAGCCCCAGCAACCACTACGTCAACTTCCTGCGTGCCTGCAAGGGAGAGGAGAAGACCCGCTCGCCCTTCCAGATTGCAGGTGTACTGTGCCAGGTGTTCTGCCTCGGCGTCATCGCTCAGAGACTGAACACCCAGCTCTTCTTCGACCCACGCACCAAGAAGTTCACCAACAACGAGTTCGCCAACGCCATGCTCACGGGAATGCCTCCCCGCAGAGGATGGGAAGAGTTCTATAAGATTGACTAAAGCCCCCTCCCCGCTCCCCCCTTTGGGGGAGTGCCTTAATCGTTATACCGTCATAACGTTATATCGTCATAACAAAAGAAATAATTAGAAACATGAAAAAGATTATATTCGCAATGGCAATGCTGGCTCTCCTGCCTGCATCTGCAAAAGACAAGAAAACAGCGGCTCAAGAGCCTGCTCCCGCTCCCACGATGGACAATGTGCTCACAGAACAAGAACAACGCGAGGGCTGGAAACTCCTCTGGGACGGCAAGACCACCAACGGCTGGCGCGGTGCCAAGCTGCAGACCTTCCCCACGAAGGGATGGCGCATCGAGGATAACGTGCTCAAGGTGGAGGCT
>Ga0310690_10004708_pt1 | contig 19134 bp, 14 predicted proteins | sample AusTroGonzalo_MG_2_FD_207661 | JGI IMG/M metagenome (GOLD analysis project Ga0310690, IMG submission 207661) | Bovine rumen microbial communities from tropical cattle in Woodstock, Queensland, Australia - Gonzalo_04 (v2) (version 2) | ecosystem: Host-associated > Mammals > Digestive system >...
TGATGCGCTCGGACGGCACTGTCATCGGCAGGAGGTTTTTGAGCCTGCCGAGAGAAGAAGACTGTCTTGAGCGCGCACTGCAGCACATCAAGTCCGCCCAAATGCACGGAGCAAGGAAGATGCCCCGGCTGTGGGCCAAAGCAAAAGGCATCAACGACGGCATCGCTGTCAAGACGGCGCAGTTCATCGTGGACACCGCCATCCTGTACAGCGCCGATACGATCGTCATGGAGAAGCTCGATGTTCGCGGCAGGAAGCGCGGGGGCAAGAAAAGGCGGCTGCATCATTGGCGAGCGCAATATGTCCAGGCAATGGTCGAGGACAAGGCGCACCGCAATGACATGCGCGTGAGCCGCGTCTGCGCCCGGAACACTTCCAAGCTCGCGTACGATGGATCCGGGCCGGTGACCCGAGACGAGGATAACCGGAGCATGTGCACCTTCACAAGCGGCAAGCGCTATCACTGCGACCTGTCGGCTTCGTACAACATCGGTGCGCGGTATTTCGTCCGGGAAATCTGCAAGTCCCTGTCGGCGACGATGGGGCAGCGCATTTCGGCAGAAGTTCCGGAATGTGCGCACAGAAGCACGTGCACCTGGAACACGCTCATTAGGATGCATGCGGCGCTGCGCTCGCTTTGAGCGGCAGTAAAGCTGAGTGCATCCCGTATCGGGCTCAGGCAGTCCTCCCGATTAATAAAGGAGGAAGCCCCGTGTGTAAACGCGGGGAGGCTTCACAGCTGATGCCCGAGCGGGCTCAGACCTGCTCGGACAGCGTCATTTGCAACTTTTCCACCAAACACCGCCCTGGCAGCACCTTGCTGACGGTCTACGAGGAGTACGCCTCTTAGAAACGCTTCAGACACTTCTCCTTGAGAAACAAGGCAATTTCTCCACCGTCCCTGCCTTCGTAATACGCCACGAGAAGCCGCTTGAATTCCGGAACTTCTTTTTCTGGAATAACGATCATGCCAGCGCCCTGCGAGATCAGGAAGTGGTTGGCAAAGACAACGGCGGCTCTTTTGTTGCCGTCATTGAAGATCTGCGCTTTCATGCAATAAAGACAAAGGTTGATAGCTTTGTCTTCAACCGTGGTTTGTTCGGTGAGTATCGCTTGAATTCGCTCTTTGACAACGCTCTCGATCGGCAATGGCGGTATGTAAGTTGTTCCTCCAATGGTGACAGGGACTCCCCGGATGCGCCCCCCATCGTAATAAAAACCTTCGTTAACCAGTTTTGCGATATGACAGAGTATCGAATAATCAGACGGATAGCTGATCACATCCTTGTCCAACACAAATTCCCATGCATGTTTGAGATTCAGTATTTTCTGAACATCCGAAGCTGATACACCGGAGATGATGCCGTTGTCCAAAATTTCTGCTGTTTGCGGAAATGTTGTTGCTACTCCTTCCAAAACCGCCTGGTCATAAATATTGGCTTTTAGATTCGCCCTCGCAAAATCAAGGTTCTTCTGTACCCTGACAGAGAGTTCGGCATCGGCGTACCCGAGTTTTGCCAGTTCTCTGTCTAGCGTACGGATTTCTTTCCTGAGAGCCCTTGCTTCCCGGGTATTCTTCAGAAGCAGCTGGTGAAGCGCTTCGGAGTATTCACCGACGTAGGTGGAACTGAGCCGGCTTCCTACGCGCTTGCGGGTATAGAGGTATTTTTTGCCACTGATCTCTTTTACTTCTGGTGTGCCCTCGTAAGGGATCAGGTTGAGTCGAGCCTGGAGGTCTGCCCTCTGTTGCAGCAGTTCGTGAATTTGAGCGTGTTGATCGACCATAGGAAAAGAATTTAGGGAACAAATTTGAGAGAATTCTAAACAAAAGTTCCCTAAATCCTCAAGGGAATCTCTGATGGCTATTTCCGAAATCCAACCAGAGCCCGCCTTTTGACTCTTTGGCGCATCCAGATTTGGAATTGTTCCTTGCCCGCCTCAATCCTGTCCAGACAGCGGCCGATCTGCCTGCCGCTCCCGGCTCTTGATGTCATTTTCGACGATCATGGCCGCGAGCTCGCGCATGGTGACCGGCGCACAGCCCTCGGCCTTGTTGTTTGCGACGGCAAAGAACCGCCTGCCCGCGGCAACCGCCCGGCCGGCGAGCCAGGCAAGGCCCGAGCGCGTCACGGCATCCCGCGCGTGAATTTCATTGAAGGGCGACCAGTCGGCCTTGAGCTGCCTGTAGTTGCCCCCGAAGGTCGAGAGCGACCAGCGCACGATGACATCCCCCTGGGGCATCCAGCCCGATTCCCTCTCCCCGGCCTCGTCAAACGCCCTGAGCGCCGCGATCTGGCGCTGAACCGGAGGCAGGCTCGGATGAATTCCGATCACAAGCCGAACCCCCGTCTCCCGGATCGCCTTCACGAACCGGGGCGTAAGCAGCTGCGCCGTGCGCATCTCCACGCAGTAAAGCGGATTCGCACCGCACGTCCTCTTGGGAAGCGCATCGAAAAACGCCGCCATCCGGTCAATGAAGGCATGCTGCTCGGCGCTCTCCCGGATGAGCTGCCGCGGAATGGGCGGCATTTCAAAAACAAGGGGCCCCGCCTTCTCCCCCAGCCCCTTCAAGGCGGGCTCGATGAAGGTGTCGACGGCAAGGGCCGTGCTGAGAAACTGCCTGTTGCGGTCGGTCGCCCGCCCGAACCGGTCGCGCAGAACGCAGTCGCTCACCGACTGCGGCGCCTTGACGAGAAACCGGAAGGCCTCGGGCACCTGTTCGGCAAAAAAGGCGAACTCGGCCTCGCTGATCGCCTTGTAAAAGCCCTTGTCGATGCCGACCGTCCGCAGCACGGGGTGCCGCGAATAGGCCGAGAGCCCGTACCGGGCAAGGCTTCGCTCTCCGGACATCGGGCTGTACACGATGTCGCGCCAGCCGGGAAAGTTCCAGCTTGAGGCTCCAAGATAAACCCCGCGGGGGAGCTTGTCTCCCAGGCGCGCAAGCTCCGCGTCCGGGGCCATCGGTGCCACCGGCGCATGCTGGCTTGGCTGATCCTCGTAAAGAGGAACCTGGGGATTGAAACTCATTCATTCTCCCTGCGGCCCGCAAGCCGCTTCAGTCCCCGCTCGATCCGGGCAAGCCCCTCGAGGAGCCTTGCCCTCGGGCAGGCGATGTTGATGCGGATGAAGCCCTCACCGGCCGCGCCGTAATGCACGCCCGCGGCGATCCGCACCTTCTCGACCGACGTGAGTTCGGCTTCGACGCTTTCGCTGGCAAGCCCGAGGGATTTCACGTCCACCCATTCCAGGTACGTGCCCGCAAGCGGCATCACCCGGAATCCGGGCAGTCTCCTCGCAAAGAACTCCCGCACCGTGCGGTCGTTTTCGCCAATATAAGCCAAAAGCGCCTCAAGCCACGCCTCGCCCTGCTCGCTGTAGGCGGCGATCGCCGCGGCGTAGCCGAAGGGATTGACGTCGCACACTTCGTTCACATTGATCGCCCGGTCGATTCTCGAGCGCAGCGCCTCATCGTCGGTGATGATCGCGGCCATCTGAAGGCCGGCGATGTTGAAGCTCTTGGAGGCCGACGTGCACGTCACGCTGATCCGTCGGTTCAGGTCATTCACCCGGGCAAAGGGCGTGTAGCGGGCGGCGCCGAACACGAACTCTCCGTGAATTTCGTCGCTCACGACGAGGATCCCGCGGCGGCTGCAGATCTCGCCGATCCGGGCGAGTTCTTCTTCGCTCCAGACGTTGCCGCCCGGATTGTGCGGATTGCACAGGAGAAGAACCTTGACGCCGGGAACCGAGGCGCTTTTCTCGAGAGCGTCAAAATCAATCCCGTACCGGCCGTCGTCTCCGACGGCGAGCGGACATTCCTCGGCCGTGCAGCCGTTGTTGCGGATCGAGGAGAAGAAGCAGTTGTAGACCGGCGTAAGGATCAGCACCCGGTCTCCGGGAGCCGTGGCGGCCTTGATGATCGCGGAGATCGCGGGAACCACGCCCGAGGTGTAGAGGATCGAGGCGCGGGAAATGGTCCATCCGTGGCGCCGCCTGAACCAGCCGATGAGCGATGAATAGTATTCCTCGGGCACCTTGACATAGCCGAAGATTCCGTGCGCGGCCCGGGCCTGGACAGCCTCCCGCACGACCGGGGCGGTTTCAAAATCCATGTCGGCCACCCACATGGGCAGCACCTCGGGATCCTCATCGCTGTCCCACTTGTAGGAACCCGTTCCCCGGCGATTGATCAACTTGTCAAAATCAAACATCGTTCAACTCTTTTATCAACAATATCAATAATAAGAGCCAGAGCTTTCGCACTCTGGCTCTCATGCAGACCCCTGAGGGGAACCAGAGCTTTTCCTACTCTTCCTCGGTCTCGATCCGGCAGTTCTTCGGCTCGCGGACGAACTCGTTCACAATCAGCTCGCCCACCCTGCGGCACTTGACAAAGCCCCCTGAAGGGTTCCTGATGCTCGTCACGTCGCCCCGGATGTCGGCGGTCACGGTCGAGTACTCGAACACGAGGTCGCAGTCCGGATCGAGCGTGCAGTTCTCGAGCACGAGGTCCTCGGCGTAGCAGAGCACCTGGGAGCCGGAGATCCTGCAGTTCACCAGGCGCAGGTTCTTCGAGTGCCAGCCAAGGAACTCCCCGTTGATCTCCGAGTCGTACACCGCCACGTTCTCGGTGTTCCAGAACGCATCCTTGGAATTGATCACGGCGTTGTGGATCTCGACGTTCCTGCACCACTGGAAGGAATAGTTCCCGTCGTGGCGGTAGTTCTCTATATAGATGTCATGGCTGTGCATGAAGAGGTAATCGGCCTCAGAGACCCTGACATCCTTCAGACTCACGTTCCCGCAGTTCCAGAACGTCTCTTTTGCGTCCGTGAACGTGACCCGCTCGCACTCGATGTTGCTCATGTCGCGGAACATCTTGGGCGCATCGACGAGCGTGTCGCGCATCGTGACGTTGTGCGCGTACCAGATGGCGGCGCGCCCGCCCGGAGCGGCAAAGTGGCAGTCGGTGATCAGCACGTCGGTGCAGAGCCAGAACGGATACTTGCCTTCAAAGCGGCAGTGGTCGGCCATGAGGTTGCTGCCGTGCTTGAGCGAGGATTCGCCCATGTGGATCGTGACATTGCGAAGGATCGTGTCACGAATCCCGTAAAGAGGACGCTCGCCGCCGAATTCCTGATTTTCAATGACTTTCATTTCCATTTTTTTATGACCTGTGTTCAGTGCTCTTTGCGGTTTGATACTGTAGCATTCCCCACCCGGATCAGGCTGAACCTTCTAGCCAAACCTTTGCCTGTTCCTGCCATTGCCCGACATGACCGAACTGAAAGAATCCTCCGCACAGACCCTGCTTGCCCGCATCCGGGACGGGGAGAATCTGTCCCTTGCGGAGCGCTTCGCCCTGGTTGCGTACCTCGCGGTTCCGGCCGTGCTTGCGGAGTTCTCGACCATATTGATGCACTACATCGACGCCGCAATGGTGGGGCACTACGGCGCGCACGCCGCCGCGGCGATCGGCCTGGTGTCCACGACGATCTGGCTCTTCTGGGGCACGACGAGCATGTTCCTGTCGGGGTTTGTGGTGCAGGTCGCGCACAGGATCGGCGCCAAGGAGTTCGACAAGGCCCGCTCGGTCATGCTGCAGGGCATCGCCGTCGTCACGCTTGCCGCCAGCGTCATGGCGCTCATCGGCGTGCTCATCCACACCCGGCTCCCCTACTGGCTGGGGGCCGATGCGGACATCGCTCCGCTCTCGTCAAGCTATTTTCTGCTGGTGGCCGGAGCGTTCCCGCTCTCAGTTCTCGTCCGGTTTGCAAGCGGCCTGCTGCACTCAAGCGGCGACATCAAGACCCCCTCGGCCATCAATGTCGGCATATGCGTGCTTGACGTCGTCTTCAACTTCTTTCTGATCTTCGAGAGCCGCAGCGTCATGCTCGCGGGCATCCCGCTCTGGATTCCCGGCGCGGGCCTGGGCGTTGCGGGCGCGGCCATCGGCACCATCCTCTCGGAACTGGCCGGGCTCGTGCTGCTTGCCTATGCGCTCCTTGCCAGGTCCCCGATCCTCAGCGTCCGAGGACGATTCACCGGACTCAAGTTCTCCCGGGATACGCTTCGCCGCGCGCTCACGATCGGCGCCCCGATCGGCACGGGCCGCATTTTCATGACAGCTGCGCAGGTGGCCTCGACGATGATCATCGCCCCTCTTGGCACCGTTTCCCTTGCGGCGCACACGCTAGCGATCACCGCCGAGAGCCTGTGCTACATGCCCGGGTACGGCATCGCCGAAGCGGCTGCAACGCTCTCTGGCCAGACGCTTGGCGCCAGGCGCCCCGAGCTCGCCCGGCAGCTGGCGTGGCTCAATGTCGGCGTCGGCTGCGCGGTCATGGCCACGATGGGCGTGGTGATGTTCTTCGGAGCACACCTGATCATGGCAACGCTCTCATCGGATCCGGCCGTGCAGGCACTGGGAGCCACGTGCCTCAAAATTGAAGCGTTTGCCGAACCGCTGTACGCTGCTGCGATCATCGCCAACGGCGTCTTCACCGGCGCGGGCGACACCTTCAAGCCCGTCCTCATGAACCTGTTCAGCTTCTGGGGCGTGCGCATCACCGCTGCATACCTCCTTGCCCCCGTGTACGGACTGGTCGGCGTGTGGAGCGCCATGTGCGCCGAGCTCTGCCTGAGGGGCGCAATGTTCCTCGCGCGCCTGAAATTCGGCAACTGGGCCGAGTCCAAGTTTCTGCGGAGCTGACCCGGGCAAAACCTTGCCAGCACGCAAAAAAAGGCACCCCCCAAAAAATGGAGAGTGCCTCGTTGCCTAATCGTTCAGGTCAGAGCCGCTCAGAGCGGACGGCCTCCGTCCTTGGGGGCAGGATCGCCCTGCGGTCCAGGAGCCTTGCCCTGCGGTCCGGGTCCCTTGGGACCGAATCCGCGCGGTCCCATGCCGGGGCCCTTGCGCATGCCGTGTTTGCGCATGCCGCGGTGCGACTCGTACTGGTCGAGCGCCACGTTCTGGCTGGCGTCGAGCACCTTCATGAGCGCCGCGCGCTTCTCGGTCACGGACTCGAGGTTCTTGAGCTCGCTCTTGAGACGCTCGACGCGGCGTTCAAGAATGGTCTGCTGGTCCAGAGCCGGGGTCTTGTTCTTTGCCCATGCCTCCCTGCGCTCCTCGGCGGCCTTCACGCGGGCGCCGGTGTAGGCGGCCCAGGCGGCCTTCTGGTTGTCGCGCAGCCCCATCATCCGCTCAAGCGCGGCGTAGGAAGCCTTGACGTGCTCGACCCGGTCCATCATCGGGGGTGGCGGCGGCATATGCCTGCCCACGCACTGGGGATGGCAGGGAACGCCGTGGGGGCCGGGTCCCATGCCGGGCCCCATGTTGGGGTAGGCCATTGCGGCGGCCGCCCCGAGGCCGAGAACGGAAGCAAGTGCGATCGATACGACTGTCTTTCTCATGGTATTCACCTCGCTGGGAAAAAACTTCTCTCAAATAAAATCTCTTGTGCTGCGCCGGGACCGCTCTGGCTTGAACGGGCCGCTGCGCTCACGGCGAGCATCTTGCCCGAAACGGGTCGGTTGCGTCATGGCAAGTGCAAACCGTCTTTGCAGAGTGTGTCAGAAACGGGCCGATGCCGCCTGATTTTTACAGCCTTTTACAGATCTTGCCCGTAAAGCCGTCGGTTTTAACCGATGGATATAAGGGCATTACCCTCCACCTCTCGGCGCTCTTGCGGCTCATTGAAAAAAACCGAAGCAGGGCAATTCCCCGCATGCGGTACAATTCGCCTCGCTCAAAATCCCCCTCTTTTCTAGGAATCACTCAAATGCAGGAACTCTCTCCGCTCACCGCCCTCAGCCCGCTGGACGGCCGCTATGCCCGCCAGTGCGAGGAGCTTCGGGACATCTTCTCCGAATCGGCCTTCATGAACGCCCGCGTGCGCGTCGAAACCGAGTGGCTGATCGCCCTTTCCGAAGCCGGCTTTTCCGAACTGCCCGCGCTCTCGGAGCGTGCGGTGAAATTCCTGCGCGGCCTTGCCGACAACTTCTCTGAAAAGGACTGCGCCCGCATCAAGGAGATCGAGTCCGTCACCAACCACGACGTCAAGGCTGTCGAATACTGGATCAAGGAGCAGGTCGCTCACGACGAAGAGCTCGCCAAGGCAAGCGAGTTCGTTCACTTTGCCTGCACGAGCGAGGACATCAACAACACGAGCCACGCCCTGATGCTCACGGCCGGCCGCAATGCGCTCGCCGCCCGGCTTGGCGCCATCCATGACAAGATCGCGGGCTTTGCCCACGAATGGGCCGACGTGCCGATGCTCTCGCGCACCCACGGGCAGACCGCCTCCCCGACCACGGTCGGCAAGGAGATGGCCAACGTCGCCGTGCGCCTCGGCCGCGTGATCGAAGCGATCCAGGCCGTCAAGATCTACGCCAAGATGAACGGCGCCGTCGGCAACTACAACGCGCACCTTGTCGCCTACCCCGACTACGACTGGGAGGCGCACAGCCGCCGCGTCATCGAGGAGCGCCTCGGCGTGAACTTCAACACGCACACCATCCAGATCGAGCCGCACGACTACATGGCCGAGCTCTTCCATGAGGTGAGCCGCGCCAACACGATCATCCTTGACTTCGACCGCGACGTCTGGGGCTACATCTCCATGGGCTTTTTCAAGCAGAAGCTGCGCGAGGGCGAAGTCGGCTCCTCGACGATGCCGCACAAGGTCAACCCGATCGACTTCGAGAACAGCGAGGGAAACCTCGGCATCGCCAACGCGCTGCTGCTGCATCTTGCAGGCAAGCTGCCGATCTCGCGCTGGCAGCGCGACCTCACCGACTCGACGGTTTTGAGGAACCTCGGCGTTGCCTTCGGCTACTGCTTCGTCGGCTACAGCGCCCTCGAGCGCGGCCTGGGCAAGCTCCAGCTCAATGCCGAGCGCGTCGCCGCGGACCTTGATGCCAGCTGGGAGGTTCTCGCCGAGGCAGTCCAGACCGTGATGCGCCGCTATGGCGTGCCCAAGCCCTACGAGAAGCTGAAGGCGCTCACCCGCGGCAAGGGTCGCATGACGCCCGAAGTGATCCGCGAGTTCATCCAGACTCTGGAGATCCCCGAGGATGCCAAGGCCCGCCTGATGGAGCTGCGGCCCGACACCTACATCGGCAAGGCCGTTGAACTGGCGCGCCGCGCCTGATTGACTGCAGGCCTTCAGCCTTTCTTGCGGACGGTCCCGACAAGCGGCCCGTCCGCTTTTTTCCTCCCCCTCCTCTCTCGGTGATTCTGCTCAAGCGGCAGGTAATACCTCAAGGAGCCTGCATTTGCACCGCAGCAAACCATCCCGGGCTGCCTTCTTGACCGTATATTCCGCTTTCAACGGCTGCAGCACCTTGACCGGGATGCGGTCCGAAACGAACCTTTCACCCTTTTCAAGGAAGAACACATCATGAAAAAGACGCTTGTTGCCGCAGCTGCCGCACTCATCGCCGGCTTTTCCACCGCAGCCCTTGCGGGCACGCCGCTTTCGGTCGCCGCCACGCCCGTTCCCCACGCCGACATCCTCAAGCTCATCAGCCCGGATCTGAAGGCCGCGGGCTACGACCTGAAGGTCATCGAGTTCTCTGATTACGTCAGCCCGAACCTGGCCCTGGACGCTGGCGAAGTCGATGCCAACTACTACCAGCACCTGCCGTTCCTCAATGCCTCCGTCGAGGCCCGCAAGCTCAAGGTCGTTCCGGTCAAGCCCATCCACATCCTGCCCATGGCCGCCTACTCCAAGCGCGTGAAGAACGTCAAGGATCTGAAAGACGGCGCCCAGGTGACGATCCCGAACGATCCTTCCAATGGCGGACGAGCCCTGCTGATCCTTGAGGATGCAGGCCTCATCAAACTCAAGAAGGATGTCGGCGTCAAGGCCACCGTCCTCGACATCGTCAGCAATCCCAAGAAGCTGCGCATCCGCGAGGTTGAGGCCGCCCAGGTTCCGAGAACGCTCGACGACGTCGACCTTGCCGTCGTGAACTCCAACTACGCCATCGGCGTCGGCCTGAACCCCGTCAAGGATTCGATCTACCTGGAGAGCAAGACCTCGCCCTATGCCGTGGTCGTCGCCACCCGTCCCGGACACGAGGCCGACGCCAAGGTGCAGGCGCTTGTCAAGGCGCTCACGAGCGACAAGGTGCGCAAGTTCATGGTTGATCAGTACAAGGGCAGCGTGGTGCCGGTGTTCTAAGGCCTCCACCTCTTCCAGCCCCAGGGCGCCCGGGAACCGGGCGCCCTTTTTCGTCTTGCCGCAAGCGGCTCCGGGCGGCACCATTCCAATATAGCAACAGAGCTCTGCGGACCTGCGGCCCCAAAAGAGCTGGTCAAGCCTGTCGCGTGCAGGGATATGGTCTCGAGGCTCTTGTCGAGCTACGCGAGCAGGTCTGACAGCTACTTCTGCGTGCCGATGGCGGCCACGATCGCCCTATCCGTGGGGCTGGCGGCATCGATGGAGCCGTCCGAGCCGATTGCCGCGGCCAGCTCCCTGCTGGTGAATCCGTTGAGCGTCTTGAGCGCGCTACGTGCCGGTTGCATTGCAGCAACGAGGCACGAAGCGCACGATCATCCGCTATCCCTTTGGAGGGAACGGATCATGCCCGTGGCTATCCCGGTTCTGGAGAGAGCCGTTCCTACCATGGATAAAAAGTTCGCTATGCTGATTCCGAGAAATCTCTCGGGCGATTCCGATAGCTTCCTTTTTTGTTGAAGTCACCCGCGTTGCGCGGGAGTTGCCCTCTCCGCGGACAGCCCAGCCATTCTCATGGGGAACAACATGCTGGTCTTTTCCGTGAGAGCCAACGCTTTTTCGATTTGCTGTTGTCATAAGTAAAACAGCCTTTCCATCGGGCGAGGAACTTGACAGGGCCTTCATTAGCTTTTAGGCTGGTAGCCGAGTTTTCAAACTCAAGACGGAGACCCGATGGTTAGCTCCGATATGCCGCAAAGGGTGCCTCCTTTGCGGCATTGTTTTTAATCATCACACCGAAAAACAGTACGTCACTGCGTCCGTTAGCGTCAGTTTCGTCCGCAAAACTAGGCAGATACCGTTTCATTGCCTATTACCTACTCAAGCAAAATCTCCTCCTGAGCCTGGGTATTCACCCGCATCCGCTGCTCGACATTCAGTGTTTCCACAATCCATCCTCGTGCCTGACATGCCTGACAGAACCGATGAATTTCATTCACTCCATCTGCCTCCTTGAGCGTGACTACCACGGAAAACGGCATACCACGCTTTGAATAGGTACCCAATCGATCGGCCATGTCAATGCGAACCCCCCAATACGGTGAGTATGACTTGTTCGGTTGCTTGATATCTTTGTAAAGCACCTTAACATTGGCCCACTTTTGGAACATCTGACGTGCCGTTTTCTCCCGGAGAAAGGCAAAACGGGGATCCTTAGTCGCAGGAATCCGGATATCCTGAATTTCCGGATCACCGTTATTCTTGAATTTGACGCGGCCAAACCGAACATCCAGTTCGGTCAGCGTGTAATCCACTCCCTGCTCCCGGGAGCAGACAGGGTAGTAGCAGACCGTCGCCCGCGCATGAAAATTAAATTCCCCTTTCTTATTCCTTGGGATTGGAATATCGTAGAGATAGGTCCTATAGTTTTTTGTGACGGCATGTAGCAGGAAACGGATTTCATCTGGCTGCGACTGCAAAATGTCCTGAATCCGAATCGGGACGGCCCCGTAACCGATCCGCTCCCAATCCTTTTTAGGATAATCTCCCCATCCCACCGCACTATCGATGAGAAGCGCTTTGGCGCTTTCCCGTGGAAGCTTCATTTTTTCCACTAGATACGCCATCTTGCGTGCGATCCAGGGAGCCGCAAAAGATGTACCGATAGCGGCACCTCCAAATGGAGGACGCCAGACACGCATCGGCTCGCTCAGCTCCCCGCCAAAGCAAGCAACATCTGGCTTGACGAAGAAGTGCAATACGGGGCCATGTCGAGTGTAGTCGGCTGGCGCACCCGTCGCACAAATGGCGCCAACACTGATTCCATTGATCGTATCAGCAGGAGCGCCAATGCGCTGATCTTGTCGATCCTTTGAATTTGTAGCGGCAACCACGAACGTGATGTCAAATTCAGACTGGAGTTCATCCAAGAAGGCTGCCTCGGGAGAAATTCGGTTGGCCATCGTTTCAGCCTCTGAGCCGAGCGACACGTTCCAAACGTGGATGTCTGTATTGCTGCTCACAATCTCGCGAATTTTCTTGAGGAGCGCAAAACGACTGTTTTTGCCGTGCACAGCAATCCCAAAATGTCGCACGCGCATTCGCCCACAGCCATCGTCAAGCCGAGGATTTCTCGCGGGGCCGTCGACAATGATCGAGGCAACTTCAGTGCCATGACGATAATCCTGCGGATCGGGAGCCACAGGAGACACAGGGTCGTTGTGCGCCTCTACCCACCCAGCAAAGTAGGACTTGCAATCAAAGAGAGTGTCTATAACGCCGACAACGGGCTCATCTCCGGAGGGCTCTGGAATTGGCAAATCGGCAGAGCCCTCTTCAGGGATCGTGTTGACTGGTGCAATTTCCGCCAGATCGCTTACGGCCATCGACACAAGGTACGTGCCAACATGTCTGAGCCTTTGCTTTTGCGCAGGCGTGAGCAACAACGTGTTTTGATCCAGATACTGCTCAGGCGTTACAACAACCCCGAGTTCTCCGAGCATTCTGCCGAGAGCCACCCCCGTCCGGTAAAACGATGTGATGGTGTCCTCTTCATCCGAGTCGATCTCTCCGAGATCGACTGCAATGTATTCAATAAAGGCTGCATCCTTAAGTAGCGTGAGCAAACGGGTTTTCGAAACCCCTGGCACCGGTGATCCTTGCTTGCCGATTCTTGTGAAAAGGTCTTGAGAAACAGTCGTGATGGAAAGATCGCGTAAGGTTGCCGCAACTCGATCCAGAAATTCGGTGCTCGCACTCAGTTCCTGCCGCTGGATGAAGTGGGTGATGACGTGCTTGACGGGAAGCCCGTCATCAAGCTCGAATCTAGCTCCCCGAACTGTATCCTGAATATTGCCCCGCACCGACAGCAGTAGGGACACTCTGTTGGATTTTGCAACCAGCTCCCTGTAATGAATGCTGAAGAGACATCCGCCAATGCTTGGCCGACCCGCCCAGAAGGATCCGATATCCTTGAGGTTCTGAGACAAATCCTCAAGATGCGAAAGCGGATAAGAGCGCTCCCGAGGGAAGTGAATTTCCCCACCTCCCATCCTCGTATTCGGCGCCCCCGTCCACGAGCCCTTCAGGATCAATATGTCATTGAGTTCAATCATGCCGCCCCCTCATGAACTGCGCGGGATACGGCACTCTTTGAGATTCCAGTGAGCAGCTCAACATCCCGAACGGAAAACCCCTCGGCCCTGAGACTCTCGATAGCAGGAGCTTTTCCATGTAGTGCGCTATAGAGCCGCTTGAGGTAATCAACCGGATCATCAGGGTCACTGAAAAGGAGCGACGACTTGATCAGTCCTGCGAGCTCACCCGGGAAAGGCAGCCGGACACCCGTTTTGAGGATCTTGCGAAAAAGCGACTTCTTGAGCGCAGGGCGGCCGAACTCCGAAAGAAATCGCGCCATCAGCTTGTCAGCGATATCGAGCAAGTCTTCCTGACTGTAGCGATCAAAATCCACGACGGCGTCAAAACGGCGGCTGAGCGCCCTGTCAATGTACCGATACAGGTTCGTTGTGGCGATGACCGTCACCCTAGGGTTCAATTCATCGAGCGCCTTGAGAAATGCCGAGGTCACGCGCCCCATCTCGCGCACATCCTGACTGTTGGTTCGATCAAGCGCAATGGCGTCAATCTCATCAATGAGAAAAAGATACCGTTCGGGATTGGGAATTCTGCCGAGTTCTTCAAAAATACCGGCAAGATTCTTGGCCGTCTGTCCCAAATGGCTGTCTACAACGGGTGTGAAGTCGATCAAGAAAAGCTTTCGGGAAAGCAACCGCGTCATGTGCTTGACGGTCTCCGTCTTCCCTGTTCCCGGTGGGCCCTGAAAGAGGAACTTGTTGGCTGGAGCGTGGCTGCTGATCGCCTTCACCAGCCCCATGATGTCACGTAGGATGGGATCTGGAAGCGGCAGGGGCGCAGAACTCACGCGAACCTCGTGGAAGGCATCGGAAAAATCAGGAGCGTCGCTGGCTTGCGGAACAAGACCGGCATCGCCTGAAAGCTGCTGATAGATGTATTGAGCCAACAGAGGATCGCCGTTCCGATCGAATTCATCAGCAATTGCGTAGGCAGCAGTTCGGAACCCTAGTTCATTGCCCTCGGCGTGATAGCGAACGAGATCCAGAATAGTTTGCTTTTTCATAATACGCGGCAGTCAATGATGATTTATGGCAATTTTACAACATCGGGACATAATTATCAATTTTTGGGACATATTTAAATATTGAACGGGTACTCATGAGCATGGTCGCTCCCCCCCCCATACTCGAGAAGCTCATATGGTCATTGCGACAATTAAAAGTACTCAATAGTGTAGCTACTGGGCTATGCCCCACCCGACAAGATGGTGTAATCACGCCAAAACGTAAGAAGCCTTAGTCTGACATCAGTGACAAATTCGCTACTCCTTTGCGCTAAAATCGGTCTGTTTCCCGTACGACGGCCAGAGCAGCTTGCCTTGGCCGTCTCTTTTGATGATCATCACAAGAACCATGACTGAAATTCGTACTCGCATCGCCCCCTCCCCCACGGGCATGATGCACCTTGGAACCGCCCGCACGGCCATCTACTGCTGGGCCGTCGCCCGCCATCTCGGCGGAAAATTCCTCCTGCGCATTGAAGACACCGACCAGAAGCGCTCCACGGCCGAGGCCACCCAGGTGATTCTGGACTCCATGAAGTGGCTGAACCTTGACTATGACGAGGGCCCCATCTATCAGATGGACCGCCTTGACCGCTATCGCGAACTCGTGGACCAGATGCTCGCCGACGGGCGCGCCTACAAGTGCTACGCCACGCCCGAAGAACTCGACGAAATGCGCGAGGCGCAGCGCGCGGCCGGCGTCAAGCCCCGCTACGACGGCCGCTGGCGTCCCGAAAACGCTGCCGGCAAGCAGATCCCCGAAGGCGTCAAGCCCGTGATCCGCTTCCGCAATCCTGATGACGGCGACGTGAGCTGGAATGATGCCGTCTACGGCCCGATCACGATCTCCAACCGCGAACTCGACGACCTCATCATCATGCGCGACGGCATCCCCACGTACAACTTCGCCGTTGTCGTGGACGACTGGGACATGAAGGTGAGCCACGTGATCCGCGGCGCCGACCACATCAACAACACGCCGCGCCAGATCAACCTGTACAAGGCGCTCGGCGCCCCGGTTCCCGTGTTCGCGCACCTGCCCCTCATCAACGGTCCCGACGGCCAGAAGCTCTCCAAGCGCCACGGCTCGGTCTCTGTGATGGAGTACGAGGCCCGCGGCTTCCTGCCCGAGGCCGTGTTCAACTATCTGGCGCGCCTTGGCTGGGGCCACGGCAACATGGAGAAGTTCACGCGCGAAGAGCTCGCCGAAGTGTTCGAACTCTCCGGCTGCTCCAAGGCCGCCGCCCGCATCGACTTCAAGAAGTTCGAGTGGCTCAATGCCCAGTACATGAAGGAAGCCGACGACAAGCGCCTTGCCGACCTCGTTGCCCCGCGCATTCAGAAGCGCGGCGGAACGATTGAGGGTCATGCCGACCTTGCCGGCGTCTGCAATCTGCTCAAGAGCCGCTGCGCCACGTTGGAAGTTCTGGCCGATTCCGCCATGCTCTTTTACAAGCCCCTGGAGCGCGACGCCGCCGCTGTCAAGGCAGCCCTTGAGGGCGAAAACCGCGTCGCCCTCGAAAAGTTTGTCGAGCGCGTGAAGTCCATGCCGGCATTCACGGCTCCCGAAATCTACGGCGCCATCAAGGCCGTCATGGAGGAGATGGGCATCAAGATGGGCCCGATCGCCACGCCCCTGCGCGTGCTGGTCTGCGCCGCCGACCGCACGCCGCAGATCGACCGCACGCTTGAGCTCTTCGGGAAAGACGAAGTGCTCGCCCGCATCGCCTCGGGTCTGGAAATGGCCGCCTGAGGCAAACCGTCCCGCCGAAGGAAAAGCCCGTTGCAGGAAGCGAATTCCGAACGGGCTTTTCTTTTGAGGCGCATCGGGAATTCTCACCGGCGCACCTCAGCCAAGGACTTTTTTCCGACTTCAAAAAGAAAGGAGAGCTCCGAACCGGAACCCTCCTCCGAAAATCAGCCGCATCCGGCGCACCTTCGTGCGCCGGCGGACTGCTGACTACTTCTCCTTGTACTTCCTGCAGGTGATCCGCTGGCTGTGCACCAGAGCCTTGGCCGACTTGGGCTCGAGCTTGGTGTAGTGGTTGTCACTGTCAAGAATCCAGGTGCGGGCGTTGTCCTCAAGCTGCAGCTTGAGCACGTCCTCGGCGACCCGCTTGCGCAGATTCGGATTCTGGATCGGAGTGACGACCTCAATGCGGCGATCCAGGTTGCGGCCCATCATGTCCGCGGAACCGATGAAGCAGCGGGACTGAACCGGATCCTCAAGCGGTCCGAACCAGTACACGCGGCCGTGCTCGAGGAACTTGCCGAGGATGGATCTCACGGTGATGTTCTCGGAAACACCGGGGATGCCGGGCTTCAGGCAGCAGATGCCGCGGATGAGGCAGTCGACCTTGACGCCGGCCTGGCTGGCTTCATAGAGAAGCTTGATCATGCCCGGGTCAACGAGCTGGTTGCACTTGACGATGATCCGGCCGTTGCCCTCGGTCTTGTGGCGCTCGATCTCGGCGCGGATGTTGCGCTCGAGTCCCGGACGCAGCGTGTTGGGCGAAACGAGCAGCCGCTCGTACTTGTCGCGCACGGCGTAGCCGGTCATGACGTTGAAGAGCCCCATCACGTCAGCCGTGATGTGCGGATCGCACGTGAGCAGACCCATGTCGGTGTAGATCTTGGCAGAGCCCGGGTTGTAGTTGCCCGTGCCGATGTGCACGTAGGACTTGATGCCGCCGTCCTCGCGGCGCACCACCAGGCAGAGCTTGGCGTGCACCTTCAGGCCGACGAAGCCGTACACCACGTTCACGCCGATCTTTTCCATCTCCTCGGCCCAGCCCATGTTGCGCTCTTCGTCAAAGCGCGCCTTGAGCTCGACAACGGCAGTCACCTGCTTGCCGGCGCGGCGGGCGTCCATCAGGGCGCGCACGATGGGCGAGTTGTTGCCCACGCGGTAGAGCGTCATCTTGATGGCGGCCACGTGCGGATCCCTGGCGGCCTGCTGGACGAAGTCCACGACGCTTCCGAAGGTCTGGTACGGGTGATAAAGAAGGATGTCCTTCTTGGTGATGTTGTCAAAGATCTGCTCGGGCGGCACGCAGTCCGGGTTGTGGCTGGCGTGGTAGGCGGACTCCTTCAGGCCGGGCGCATTGAAGTCAAGCAGCGACATGAAGCCGGAGAAGGCCATCGGCCCCTTCACGCGATAGATCTGGATCGGACGCAGATCAAGCCTCTCGATGAGGAAGTCGAGCAGGTTCTCGGGCATGTCATGGGAGGTTTCCAGACGCACCACGCCGCCGAACTGACGGCGGGAGACGAAGTCGCGCACGGCCTGCAGCAGATCGTCGGCCTCGTCCTCCTCGATCTCGACGTCGGTGTTGCGGGTGACGCGGAACAGGCCCTTGCCGACCACGGTGAAGCCCGAGAAGAGCATGGGCAGGAACTCGCTGATGATCTCCTCGGAGAGCACCACGTCGCAGTCCTTGTCATTGCCGATTCCGTTGAAGTTCGGGTCGATCTTGCGCGGAATCTTGTTAAAGCGCGGAATGTTGCTCGGCACGCGCAGGCGGGCGTAGCGGCGCAGGCCGTCGGGCGAGGCAAGCTCGACCAGGAAGTTGATCGAGACATTGGAGATGCGCGGGAACGGATGGCCCGGGTCGATCGCCTGCGGCGTGAGGATCGGATAGATCTCGCGCTCAAACTTGGCGAGCAGGAACGCCTTCTGGTCCTCTGACAGATCGGCAAAGTGCGTCACGCGCACGCCGGACTTGGCAAGCGCCGGCCGGATCGTCTTGATCCAATGGTCGGAGGCCGTGTTCACAAGCTTCTGCACGACCTTGCGGATCTCCTGCAGCTGCTTGGCGGGCGGCATCTTGTCCGGCCCGGTTGCACCGGCGTTGGACTGATACTGCTTGAAAATGTTCGCCACGCGAACCATGAAGAACTCATCGAGGTTCGTGTAGAAGATCGACAGGAACTTCACCTGGTCAAGGAGCGGACGATCCGGCTCCATGGCCGTTTCCAGAACGCGGCGGTTGAATTCGAGCCAGGAGAGCTCGCGGTTCGTGTAATAGGCCGAAGAACTGAGATTGAGCTCCTTGGCCACGGCAGCTGCCGCCTTCTTCACGGCGGGCTTCTTGGCGGCGGAAGCCGATGCCTTGCTGCGGGCCGTCGTCTTCCTGGCAGCGGGCTTCTTCGCAACAGCCGGCTTCTTCGCAGCAGCGGGCTTCTTTGCAGCGGCGGGCTTCTTTGCAACGGCGGGCTTCTTCTCGGCTGCGGGTTCAGCCTTGGCCGGCTTGGCGGCAGCTTCCTCAGACGCCGGCTTCTCGGCTGCGGGCTTTGCTGCAGCCTTCGCAGCCTTGGGAGCCGCGGCCCTGCGGGTCACGCGCCTGACGGGCTTTTTCTCGGCTGCGGGTGCCGCAGCTGCCTGTTCGGCCGCGGGCGCGGCGGGCGGCTCCTCCACTGAAGCCGGAGCAAGCAGTTTGACGTCTTTGTTTTCTGTATCTGCCATAGCGATATTCTCCCGGTTCTGGAATCTCCGGACGGATATGAAAACACCCTCAGGATTCTGGAGATTCCCAAGTGTTTAATATAGTAATAATACCTAGAAAACAATGATTCTGCGGGCCAGGAATCAACGCGGATTCAGGCCTGCGGTACAGCAAAAGAACGCTTTCCCCAAGAAAGCAAAACTGTCTCGCAAAAGAAGGACCGCTTATTTTGCGGCGGCATTGTCAGCCGCATGCATGCGGAATGCGGAGTACGGGCAGTCTGTGGGATCGGTGCAGTTATAAGGAATGCCGCGGCGTGTTTCGGCATGCGCCTGGCGAACCTGCTGGC